>WLWH01001369.1_pt1 | contig 16294 bp, 14 predicted proteins | sample 6712741 | NCBI WGS metagenome assembly WLWH01 (sample SAMN12718694, study PRJNA515312) | sponge metagenome | isolation source: marine sponge | host: Mycale hentscheli | place: New Zealand: South Island, Marlborough, Capsize Point | collected 2003-05-01 | reverse complement strand
GGACAAATTCTATCACAAGTAGACCAGGTAGCCTTATACGCTACACTTAAGAAACAATTTAACGACCAAGACTATAAAACTGGTGTTTTAGATGCTCGTCATAAATCATCATCACAGATAGAACAAAAAATTGCACCAGCAAAGATTGCTACTGCTGCTGCTACTGATGCTTTCCATCAGTTATATAATCCTGAATGCGACCAAGTAAATACATTCGCTAAATCATATCAGCAAGGAACTAACGGTCATCAAGTCCAAGCCCAAAAGACTTTATCAAATGTCGCAGGGCGTGGTGCCGAATGTGTTGTAAGGCTCTCGGAGATTTTTCCTATTTTTAACTCAAGAGCCAATTTACCAGTCTTTGCTATGGCTTCAATGGAATTAGAAATTGAATGGGCCCAAGCAGGACAATCAGCGGCTAATGGAGGAACTGGTGCTAATCAAACAGATAGTTGTTTAATTCAAGCGGCTATTCCTGATACCGCCGCTGGTCGAGCCCAAAGAACTACCGCAACAATGGCTGCTAATCCATTTTTAATGATGGACTTTATTCATTATCCGTCCAACAAGAAATTGCATCAAACGGTTTCATTTCTGTCCCATACACAAATTATTTTACCTTTACTAACACCCAAAGCTCCTCAACGGCAGGAGTTGGATTAAACGCACGTTTTAACGTTAGTTCGCAGTCGGTCGATTGTTTGTATAGTGTGATGCGGAATGCTAATTCTACCGATAGTTACGTAACTGGCGACCAAGCAGAAATTGATATGGGAAATACGGTTCTCGGACCATCGAAAGTAGCCAAATACTTTAACTTTACAAGTGCTGGTATAGGTTCTTTTTCATACTCAGTCAATAATGTTGAAATTCCTAACTTTAAAATGTCACCTGTTCAAGCTCTTAGTTTAACTGCTGTTGCTAAAAATGACACAAATGACAACAATAGAGGCGGACTTGTTACTTCAAGCTCACAGGCATTAAATAATTATTGGGTCGCTTGTTTGCGTCTCTGTCATGCAGGGGACCTCGAAGATCCCAGAACCCTTTCAGGCCTGGATTCAAGAGGAACCGCCAGCACGTGTATGTTCAACACATTGGCAGCAGGTTCTGGTGGGATAAATGGTAATGTTGAAGTATTTACTGTCGCTCAGTGTTCTTCGACACTCAGAATTGGCGCTGGAAAATCTATCGAAATCGTCCTATAAACACCTTGTTGTGGTAACATTATTCGCAACTTTTTATGTGTGTAAGTTAATAAATTTTTTTCTAACCGTATTTTATTAACAGGTTAATATCATTGTAAAAATGATAACAAAGTTTTATGTTATTGTTTTTTTTTATATCATTTGGCATCGTAACCTGCTAACATTTTTTTATATAACGAAGTTAATGTTTTTTTTTATAACGAAGTTAATGTTTTTTTTTATAACGAAGTTAATGTTTTTTTTTATATCATTTGGCATCGTAACCTGCTAACATTTTTTTATATAACGAAAAATATTTCGGTAACATTTTTTTATATAACGCAACATATTTTCCGGCATAAAATAATTTATGCCTGTCGCCAAGTTGTTCCGGCATAAAAAAATTTATGCCATTTGACGTCGTAACCTGGTAATCTTTTTTTTTCTAACGCAACATATTTAGGTAATCTTTTTTTTTCTAACTTATATATATATGTATAGTATCAAAGAAAAGAACAAAAAGCTCTATATTTTCGACATGGCAAAGAAAAAAATGCTACCAAAGGCTTACAGCAGTGCTATTACAGCTAAAGCAGCACTAAACTCCATGACGATGAAGAAGAAGGGACAGCATAAAAAGCATAAATGTAACTGTGGAATGAGGAAGGCTTATAAAAAAAAATAATAGCACTATTATATATAAATGATTCCCACTACAATTCCAGAATACAAACTAGGAGCAAACCTTCCGATGTTGTATAACAGACCCCGCTTTTCAATCCCTGAACAACCTAGTATTTCAGGATTAAACCTTCAAACGGACAGGACAATATTCGTGCCCACCATGATGATGACGGCAGTTCAACAGAGCCATACAAACATGGTCATTCCGTGTAAGACCATCGGCCCGATCAGTGGGGGTGGTTACAAGAGACCCCCTCCAGGAAATATTATGTTGGGTCAATATCCGGCCACAGGAAACGTCCGTAACGAGAAACTTGGTTTGGGTTCTCATGCTCAGCACCCAATCGATTCCGTGTTACCTCCTCAAGCAAACTCTTTTTATGCTGCTCTGAACAGTGATGTTGGGATGGTTGTTCAAAAAGGAAAAATTGTTAAAAAGTCTGCATTAAAATAAAATGTAGGATGAATATATAAGAAATGTCTTTATCCGTATATAACAGACCAGTAACCAAAGAAGAATTAGAAAGAAATTTTAACACGTTACATGACAAAGTTCATAACTATGTAACTGTGAGGCAAATGTATAACCCACCAACTACGGTGGGATTCACGAACATAAACGCAAACGAGGTCGTTTATAAAGCAGGAATGAACCAGGCAAAGATGGAAGGTATGGCGCGCGAAAGAAAGTTAAAACTTATTCGTATGGCTCTTGAGAAGCAGAGAAAGGAAAGGAAATTGAATAGAACTCCTACACGAGATGCCAGACCCTCTGTTAGTGTGGTCAAAACCCCCGCATTGTCCCACAGTTGATACAAACACTTTTTTTGTATTAGATTTATAAAGAAAATCTTTTTTGTATGTCTATATTATATGCCAAGATCAGGAAAAATTGAGGACCCGGAACGCCTACAAAAGCTAGCTGAAGCCAGGAAGAAGAGTTTGGAAACAAGACGCAAGAATGCTGCCAAAAAGAAAGCAGCTTTGAAGGAAAAAGAAGATAAAGCTGCTAAGTATGACGAAATGGTAACAAAGAAAAAGGGTAAGCCTAAGAAAGAAATTGAAGAGACTCAGATAAACTTAGATGACCCCATCGTTGCTCGAGTTGCGAATACCGCTAGAAAAAATCCAAAACATGATGAGAACGTGGTAACGCACCCGTCACAGTCGCGATTTGGAGAAGCAGACGGTTCATTTAATGACGATTCTGAGCCTGAATCGACAAGGGAAGAAACTGTCAAAGAATTCCCCGAACCAGCAGCTGAGCAGCAGACCCATCGCCCCGTTAAACAGCCGCCATCGGAATCAGAGGAGTCCGAATCGGAACCAGATTTGTTCAAAGATGAAGAAGAATTTTACAGTGACGATACAGTTGAAAGCGAAGAATACACACCACCCCCTAGAAAACCGCGAAAAAAGAAGAAAGCTCGTAAAAAGGTTCGCAAAGTTAAGTATTACAGCTCCAGCGATAGCAGCGATAGTGATGGTGAAATTATTATCAGAAGAAAAAAACCGAAAAAGAATATAATTTATTACGAAGATTTGGAAGCTTACCTTGCCCAAAAAGAAAACTCCAGGGAAACGTTCGTTGAACCACCTAAAGAACCAGCAGAACCGACTCCGCAACAACAAGAAGAGGACCTGTTTGCTCAACGTTTAGAAGCGGCTCGAAAAAGTTTATTTACCATATAAATCTTTCTTCCTCTATAATATAGATGGCACAAAGATTTCCAGCGAATGTTACATATAGAATCGAACGGAGAGGTAACAAATATGTTGTTATAAACGTAGATAGAAACAGATTAATGAACAAGACCCATGCGACAAGAAGGGAAGCAGAAGCTCATGTTAGGCAAACCAAAAACAGGGTGAAGCAAGTCATTGGGTATCACAATCGAGCACCAAGAGCGGCACAAAGACGAAATCGTAGAGAACCCCCTCCAGCAAATAGAAGAGGAGTAGCTAATGTTGGTCGAAGTGCTAACCCACGACGAGGAGGTCGAGGAGCCGCACGAGGAAGTGGTGGTCAAAGAAGCAGAACGGGAAACCCTGAAGCGGGGCCTAGTTCGGCAGGTAGGGGACCACCAAGAACTCCTCCTAGAACAACTCGAGCTTCTCGAATGGCCAGAGGGAATACTGTTGTCCGAAACACTCGACGAACAGGAACAGCTCCAAGGCGAAGCACTCGAACTAGAAGACAGGCAAAGAATTATACACCTGGAACTGGAGGAAATTAATTTGTATAATAATATTATATAAATGAATATAAATGAAACAAAATTACCTGGACTCGAGAACAACGATATTCCGATAGTTCAATGTAAGAAACGTCGTCATCCAGAACACTTACCTCGCTTACATTTTTTATCTCTATTTTGTGGGTCAAGGGGCTCTGGAAAAACGGTTGCGATATGTAATCTGCTTAAACGTTACGATAAAACAAAATCTTTTGATAGAATCATTATTTTTTGCCCTACTCTACCTAATCAACCCCTGTTTCGCAACCTTATAGATACCTGTAAATATGCTAAATTTGAACTGTATGAGGATTTCACCCATGAAAAATTTGCTGAAATAAAGTTTGAAATGGACAAACGTATAGAAGAATACAAAAAATATGAACGAGATCTTGCATTATATAAAAAATACAAGCAGTTCAGCAGAACAGATAAAGCTTGGGATAATTTCAACGACGATGACCTCATTTATTTAAACGAAACGGAGTTTGAGCGACCTGAAACTGAGTATAAAATGGGCCTACCAACCACCTTGTTGTGGTTCGATGATAATATGGAAAATCCTATTTTATTTGGTAAAGGTAAGGCTGCTGCCGCGATCAATAATTTCACTATTCTTCATCGCCACAAGTGTTGTTCTATTATTTGGTCCGTTCAAGCAATGAGAACAGGAGGATATGGTGTCCCCAAAGCAATTAGAAATAATCTGAGCTTTATGTGTCTTTACAGGAATAAAAGTCCTCAAGTTCAAAAAGATATTGCTATGGAATGCTGCTCGTTTTGCGAACCAAGTGAATTCATAAACTATTGGAACTACGCAACACAGGAAAAACACTCTTTTTTTTACGTTGATTATGACGCCGACCCGCCTTACAACCTTCGCAAAAATTTCAATACGCTGCTGTCTCATGCTAACGTCTCTGGTGTAACGGATGTTACAGAAAATAATGGTAACAATAACCCAAACGAAGAAGATGAAGTTGAAGAAGTGGTATGAATGGCTGTTAATTGTTTGTTATTTTTTTTTTTTTTTTTAATTAAAAATTATCCAAAAATTATCTCTACATGGTATGTCATGCTAGAAGAAGTCCGGATATAAAAATTATTTGTAACATCTTATACGCGAAACTTAGGGAAACACTCCCGAACCATACTCTACAAAATTGATAAACATACGTTAAAATGTATGTTGATTAATTCTTGTTCAAGTCAAACCAAACTCAACTCAAACTCAACTCAAACTCAAACATTCAGATACCAAACATGACCAGTTTTATTAAAAAGACAAGTATTTACGAAGAATACTTTACCGATGCCACTACTTCAATGCAACAGTTGGTTGCTATGACGGATCTTTGCGGCCATATGAAAGAGGACGTTTTGGAAATGGTCAAGGTTCGAGATGCTTTTATCGAAGAGTATGACGCTTGTATGCTTCCAGATTGGGATAAAAGCAAGTTCAACAAAGTTGATTTCACTGACGAGAAATTGAAATACAACATCCATCTACGGGAAGCTTTTCTTTCACAGATAAACCGATCACTGATAGCACTGAAAGAGTGCGAATTGCATTTAAGTCTTCTTTTAGGCTTAATGGATTTCCCTGAAGATTATGCTCTCCACAGACTTCAAGTTATACTTTGGTGTAAGCACGCCGACGAAGTTTATACATACGCTTACTTTCAGTCACTTTTCTGGTTTCGATACCTTGAAGAACACTATAAGTTTTGGCAACACCCTGACCATTCGACTTTGGCCGGACTGTTTGGCGAAGACAAAGCATTCTCTTTCGATGTAAGAAGGACGTTTAGTCTTCATGATGAAAATCTCACATGCCCGATAACACTCGAAGACAACCTAACTCCAGAAGGTTTTCGACACTTTCCCTGTGGGCATGTGCTCAGCAAAGAAGCAGAAAGAGGAATACTTGATGGCAATATTGAAGCTGGCCGTGTAAAGTATTTTAATATTGACGGGTCTTTAAAACAATCGATTGATTTAAAATGTATGTCCTGTAGGGATGTCGTTGCCGCATTTGGTTTAAAATCCTATACTAGTGATGCTGAATATCCTCGCGTTTATAGCATGAAAATGAAACCATGGTTACGAAAAAAATTCAAAGAGTATGAATACAAGTTTCCTTGGTCTGCTCTTGGCATGACTGTTACGCGTGTAAAGGCCTTGACTCGAGTTTGCCGGCAGGCGCGTTACCTATTTCGTGGAATACTTTCTCCAGCTAATCGAAGAAATGTTATGAAATATGGCACTGATGATTTGGAACAACGCGAACAAGAGATTATTTCAGAAACAAGTCCAAATGTTCTTAAATTCTATGAAAATAAGGAATACTCATGGACAGGTGGTGACGGATGGGGTTACACAGACAGAGATTTACTGAAAGAATCAGACTTAAGCGAACTTCAAGATAATCCTTTTTATGAATGGAAACGAACACACGATTATATTATGACAAAAAACAGAATCGAAACACATAATGATAGTGACGATAGTGATTTTGACGAAAACGACCTTTTCATAACCCCAAATCCAAGTGCGGCTGAAGATAGTTGGAAGGGACACCTTCTTTACTGGCTTCCACAAATTAATATTTTCAAGACGAAATTGTATTATCCAAATTTGATAATCCAATCCACCGAATCCAATCCACCAAATGAATACGTCTATAAGATACCATTTGAAAGAGAAAGACAAGAATTTTTACAATTCTTAATGGTTTTTTCGTCTAATTATACTAATGACGAGGATTCTGACTGGCAAATTTCCGATTCTACATGGCTCCACAGCGTTAAACGCTTTCTTTTTGACGCAGAAAAGATTATTGAAAAATTGTTTTATTCATATGGACAACGTATTTGGTTTGATTATGGAGACGAGGAAGGTAACTTTATGCCTGACGAACCGTTTGACGACCTTACCGAAGGTCAGCAGCTCGCACATGAAATTTCCACTGACTTAATTCATAATCTAATTGACTGGGAGTTTGGAGAAAAAAATCTAAATTCATGTTTTGGGGACAATTCATGGTTTGGAGACACCGGTTGGTATGATATTGAAAGAGAAACTAGTAATTCACCGCAGCACGGATGGATTTACCCATTCAAAAGATATTTACACCATTTAAATGGTGGTGAGATGGACAAACCTCCTAATTTAATATGGAATGCCTGTATGACTCGGATTCGCTTCAAAAGTGAAATAAGACACATAGTGGAGAGAGAAATCAGAAGGCAACACAGAAGGTTTGAAAGAAACCGACAACGCGAACTTCAACGACTAGTTGAAGCTCAAGTTCAAGAGTCTGAGGTTGTTCAAGAGTCTCCGACTGAAACCGCTGAAGAGTCTCCACCTACGACTGAAACCGCTGAAGTTCAAGAGTCCCAACCTCCAGCACCGCGACACTTTTATATCATTCCAGGGAATCCAGGGAATGCGAGACTCGACCTCCGTGGATTTTCTAACGAAGACGCAAACCAAGTTCGACAACAATTGACAACTTTTTTGTCGGATATAAACGTTCAAAATAACACAAGTTAAAAAAAATATTTATAACATTTATTGCACACATTAGAGTTATAATTAGGGTTGTATACTTAATTTATAATATATAACATATATATAGCATCCAATGACAGGAAATAAATTTTTACCAGGTAGAAGAGGGCTCGGTCCCAATACCATGAGTGGTATGATACACAGCATACTCTCACCGTTCCCAAATGAATACAATGTATTATATACTAACTTTTTAAATCTTAATAAAATTCCAAAAACGACAATAACCGATACCGAAATGAACTTGACCCAAGTAATTAATTTCAAAGATTCAAGTTCGAACTCACAAACAGACCCTGCCTTATACAATATGGGGACGAACAGCTTAAACCAGTTGTATATAAAGACTTTGGCCGAAGATGATTCGTTGGCTGGATCTAACCCACCCGCCCTGCTTATAGACACACCAAGTGGAAATGTATATATAAACGGTGTTCAGATATCGAGCAGTCAATCCACAGGTTTTTTATTTGAATACAATACCCAAGGAATTACACAATACAATAGAAACACTGCCAATTTAGGAGTATTAGGTCCTAATTACTGGACCGATGGGGCGACGGGAAACGAGCGGTTCGATAATATTTTTTATGGATCACCCTTGGGAAGTTATGCATGGAACGTGAAGACTATTCCCACCACAACGCCTTCGGCACAGCTCATTTACAACAGTAGTCCGATTCCTGGCTCAAGTGCTCCTGGATTTCGGACATTCGCAACTCAGAGCTCAGCACTTCCTGTCAGTTGTGTCGTGTCTGGTGAATTTTTCAACACCGTGCCACCTCCAAATGGAGCGCTGATAAACAATATTCCGCATACTTTCAGCAATACTCCAATCACTTTAGATTTCACAGCTGGCTATACCTTTACAGTTGGTATTGTAAAACAAACCTATACAGGAGTATTGCCCACGCCAGTCGTCAATGAATTGGTCGCCAGTCAGGACATTCACGTGCCATTCCGTGGCAATTACAATGGGACCGCTGTTAGTTTCTCCTGTAACTTCGCCTTTGAAATGACAGACACCGACAACGCCACTGGAGCGCCTTGTTCGTATATACCATTTTTCAATCACAACGCTATTGAGGTCGGTCCGAACACTGCCGACTTAAGGTGGCGCGATGTGACCGTAAGCTTCACGACCAAAGCGAATTTATAAATAGTGCCAGAGGAGGTTTCAATCAAAAACATGATTTTAAAGGGGATTGCTTTAAAATTATGCTCATTTATAGAAATTTATAGATTCATTGTAATATTTCATTTTTATATCTTCATTTTTATATTTTAAAAACAACTTTAAAAATTCTTTCCACATCATAGTGTTGTTCTCTGTTTCATTAAATTTCTTCTCAGTATCTTTTCGTTTATAAAAGAAGCCATTTTTTTGATATTCGAATTTAGTAGGCATGTCACCAATCCAATCATAAAAACCTTTTAGTAGGTTTGAAATGACTTGAGCTGGCGTTAGCACAAGTATTGTATTTTTTTCATATAAGATTGAAACATAGTCTCCTTTATCATGGACATAAATAACGTCTTTAAAGTTGTTGTAAAATTGTTCAGAAGCATATTGCCAGTGCGTATAAGGATCATTGTTGTAGCTAAAGGGTCGTGTTATACATTTTTCAATGTGCGACCATGGTGTTCGCTTTTTATAACTTAGCGGACTACTAGATTTTAAAAGGTTATGTGGTTTTGTTGTAGTGGTTTGTTTTTTCAAATAATGTGGGTCCTTGACTTTATTATAAAGGTCTTCTCTGGAAATGTCGCTATAAGTAGCTGGACATTCCTGAGTCTTAGTATTTTTTAAATGTGCTAAAAGAGCTTTCTTTTGGGCATAAGATTTGTTACGGCATCGTTGGCAAAGATATGACATTTATATTATATTATATTATTATTTTTAAATAAATGTTAATCAAATTTTTATTTTATAAGTATAAATAGGTCTTATTATTAGTATTTATAGTATTATTATTAGTATTTATATTATTATTATTATTATTATTATTATTATTATTATAGAGGGAAAGGGAAAGAAAGAAGAAAGGGGAAAGAGAGGATGAAAAAGAAAGTATGTATGAAAAGAATCTCATAATAAGTTTTTAAAAATGAAAGGGAGGGAAAGTTTCCTTTCCTTTCTCAGTAGTAAATCATAATATTTATGGTGTTAAGCTCCAGAAGCGGTATAAGGGGAAATACAAGCAAAGCTCCTTAAACCTCCTAATTTCCCTGTCTTTCCCATAGCATCTCGGCGGCACTCAGTATATAAGTATGATTTTCATAATCTAAGAAATTAGAGACCCTATGGTCCAGATTGACTATTAAGTTCCGCTCTGATAGCTCCAGAAGCGTAGTGCTTACAGTATGAAGGTTTTTTAAATTATTTTTTTTAAGATCCTCGATGGTCCAATAATGGTGCTTGCGTAGCTGTTTAAACTCTTTTTTGCTCAATATCTCCGTCACAGCTACCCTTTTCACGGTATTTACGGCGTGATAAGCAAGGGACCCCCCTTCGAAATCGTGGTTCGGGCAGCACATCAGGTCTATATAGGGGACGATAGCGACGAGACTATAGGACTTCGTAGGGTTCGGCAAGTCGGCACGACACAGCGGGCATTTCAATGTTTCTACTTGATCAATACATTTTTTATGAAATAGCTTGGCACAGCATTGCGTGGTAGTGGTATTATCACCTTCTTGAAATTCTTCTAAACAGATAGGACACTTTTCCATATTATATTAGTATAAAATAATAGCAGGTAAATACTATGGGATAAAAACGAGGAGACTAGTACCAGGATTTGGAATGCTGGTACTGGAAAAAAGGGGGGCAGCATTTAATATTTTGGCTCGATTTTCAAGAGGGACACAGCAGGCGAAATAATAATAAAAATAGAGCAATACCTACCATGGCCACAGCAGGGACTAAAATCATAAAAATTACTACCACACCGAATTAATTTATTATTATTTTTTTACAACAACACCGAATAGTATTACACACACACATAAAACATATACCCAATTCGCGAACATACATATCACACACAATATTCCAAACACTCCATGCATTTAAAAAGCAAAACGAAAACAAAATTAAAACAACAACGCAATATCAACAACAAGCAATATGGATTTTGACAACGACTACGTGCCAGATTTACTAACAGACCAGGCGGGTCAGCTTGAGGAATACGATCAACGCACTTTCAAAGCGGACGCAAGAATATTTAATAAAGATGCATGGACTGATAAAGTGCCAAGGGACCGTGCGATCGTAACATTGCCGGCACTCGTAAAGGAGTTTAATGCGGCGTTTGGTAACAAAGAAGCACGTAAGCGAATTAAGAAAGAATATGAAGCAGCACAATCAACGTATATCAACGAGATTCTACCCCAAGAAGATATGCGGGCGTATCCTGATCCGAAGACCTGTCGTGCTACCAAGTTGCCATGCATTCCGAACAACTTTTTCAGGTTCTTTCAATTGTTCCAAAAATACGATCTCGACCAGAAGCATAGGGAAAAATGTTTGGACCGCGAGCGGGAACATGTAAGGCGTGAGATGGCTGAAATGCGTAAAGCTTTGTGGGTGTATCGAAAGAAGCGCGCTACAAACGAAAGTTATGAAGACCTCCAAAAACGTGCGGACGATCAGTTCAGGTTCTATATTGTGAGCGATCCTGAGAGCGAAGATGAAGATGAAGACGAAGATCAAGAGGTGAAAGAGGCAGCATCAAAAAAGCGGAACGCGACAAGTGGCTCGGACAGCAAAACACCAGCACCGAAAAAGCAAAAAGTAACAACGAGAACAAACGATGACTCGGGCAGCGGTGGTGGAAGCAGCAGCAGCAGCTCAAACGTAATCGATTTGGTGAAGCAAAAGAAGAAGAAGTCAAAAAAGAAGAGCAAAAAGAAATCTACCCCCGAAGAGGAAGTTTGTAGTTACTCTGGCACTGGAGCACCACCAAAATTGAGCGATTGTCAAAATGGTTGTGGAAACAAATTAAAACATATGTGTGGAACGGAGTATTGTAGGAAGAAAAAAATTTCACAGCAAATCGATAACATCATGAGTTACACCTGTAAGGATTGTTCGAAAAAGGTTCTTGATAATATCAATTTAGTTGGAAAATTGATTGCGTGGTATGATCCAGAAACAAAAACATACGTCAAAGGAAAGGTGGTGAAAGAAACAGAAGAAGGGTTTGAGATTGAATTTGAAAACGACGAATGGGAAAATTCAACAGAGGTAACACGAGCTGTGGTGTTAAAAAGAATGTGGGCGTTTGATAACTTAAAATAATTTTAATTAACTATTTTAATTTATTACCTTTACCAGCTGCTCTCCACTTCGCTCGTTTTGCTCTATCTGATTCTTTAACTTTTTTTCCAAGATCATCGTAATACATAATATTGGCACCTTTCTTCGCTCTGGATGAGGCTTCCCTTGATGGTTTGCCCAATCGTTCTTCCCTTTCCATCGCTAATACTTTTAAATCAACAGTTGGACTATTTGGTTTTTCATCGCACGAATAATAATCCTGACTATCTTCAGTTTCAACTTCTGTTTCTACTTCTCTATCTGCTACTTCGCCGTCTAAGATCCTCCTCATCCATATGTGGTATTCATCGGCTTCCCAATCATTTCGAAATTCTATTGTTGTCATAGACTCTTGTTTATCTTCGCTCAAGTATTGAAAACCTGGATGATTTTTAATCGCTGCTATTACCTTCATCTGAAAATCCGAATACCCCATTTCTTCGCTTTTTGTCTCTGATACGTCGCTGTCGTAGTCTTTTGACTCTACTACGCCAGCATTTTCAATCGGGGTATCCTCCTGTTCGGCCAAACCAGAATCTGAAATCGGGGTTTCTTCCTGTTCTACTATACCAGAATCTGAAATCGGGGTTTCAACGCTCCAGAAGTTTTTATAATTGTTACCTGTTAATTCATCGTGTAACACTTTCATGTTGTAAGTCTCCGCCATCTCCTCTACTGCCTTTGCGACTCCATCGAAATTGTAATCATCTCCACAAATTTGCGTATCTGGAAATAATTCTTTAATCAACATAAACTCAGCTTTTACGTCGTCATATGTATGATTCGCATCTATATACACCACGTCAGGCTTCACTCCTAATTGATGAATTACCTTTAAACCTTCTAACGTTGTCATTTGTAAGGGGACTACCTTGCCCCGATACTCCCATAAGTTTTTTATAAACGTTTCATACAAAGAATGTTTATCTACCATGTCACCAAATTTTTGAGCGGTGATTACCTGGTTGCCCTCTTTGATATCTTCACCACTCCATAAATCTACGCAAAATAGTGTGATGTCGTGGTTCGCTTCGGTCATCATCATATGAGCACTTTTACCATACCACGAACCCAATTCAACAATCACTTTTATATTTTCATTCTTTACTAAACTTGTTAAATAAGCTTTGTTACCACGACCTAACCATCCATGTAAGTGAGGCTCATTCGATGGCTCTTTATCGAATAAATCTTTAATAAACTGAACCTGTAGTTTCTTCTTCCTGTTTATTTTTAATTTCTTTTTCTTCTTCGGCTTAGGCGGATTTACGTTGAACAAGATATGCTTTGCCCAATCGTTACCATTGTCATGCGCGTCCAATATCTTTTTTGAATTTTCAACAACAGCCTCTACAAGAATATCATCAACGGTTTGTAACATGATCACACATGCCGCCAAGTCCATGGCACTCGACACAGTGAAACAATTTATATTCTTTACAAATGGTCCAGGATATTCGAGCCAATCCTCATGTAAAATTAAAGCACAACCACAATGTATAGCTTCAAGAAATGTATATTGGGTGCCACCTCCATCGCCATTGAATCTACTCAGATCAACGACTACTTTGGCATTTCTATATACTTTTTCGGTAGCTTCAAATGTCATGGGAAAGCCTCCTTTGTAACTGGCGTTGAACTGCCCTTGTAACTCTTCGCTCCAGTTTTTTACCCACACATCGCCACCACCAAATACATCTTTACAAGAATGTATTTCAATGTAACCAGCTTCACCATGTTCATTTTCATAATGTTCATTCGCTTCGATAATCATCTTGGTGCGTTTGCGACTACACACACGAGCCGTGTTAATGACATTGGTTTTTTCCACGTCCTCATTTTGTATTCTGTCGATTATTTCCTGAACTGGAAACTTGTAGAATGGATGATACAAGAACCGAGATGCGATACCGATTTCAGCCAAGTTTTCTTTCATCGATTGCCTAATAACAAATACCTTCATCTTTTTTAAATCCTCTGGATTATATTTCGGAACTTCTATCGGATCATGAACCACTATACATTTCTTTTTAAACATAAACAATTGGTCCTGATTCTGAGACATACACGCAATCAACACGTATTTCTTCTTCGCCAAGTCCTCCAGCTTCATGCCAATACAAGGCACGTCGTATCCAAAATCATAATTATTAATCTTACCAGTTTTAGTATTACATCGAACAACTACTGGTTTGACATTTTCCATTTGATTCAAGCAGTGATAAAGATGAACTATAAACGAACGCCATCCGCCTTTCTGACCTTGTTTGGCAATATACGCTATATGTATAACCTTCGCATTGGCTTTCTTGGCAACTTCTTTTATATCTTGATTCATTATATCTTTACCTCGTATATGGCTAGGAAATATTCGTTGTCCTATTTGTTCAACAGGCAATCGAAGCAGATACGTTTTCATTAGCGGAAAGACAGCCTTAGTTAATACCACATCATACGACCAATTTGATATACGACCAACTGCTTTTTTGCGATCACAATTACCTGGATAATACGGCTGATACAATTCATATAACCTCTTAATCGCACGATTGGATGTGAGCAAGTAGCAGTGGGTCATATACACATAATTACTATATTTAGCGGATGTTCTTTTTCCAACATACGGAACCCATGTTGCTTTTTGGGATTGATAGAACTCGACATCACCAAGACCCCACCCAATTTGACAGAACTCCGTGTCCAGCGGAATACGAATAGTATCTTGTCGAAAGATATCGTGTTCAAAATTTACATCATCTTCCATTATTAATAGATTATTCCAATTGTTTTCGATAGCATGTTCGAGAATGCGTAGATGCGAAAATACACAACCTATTTCTGCTAATGCCTTATTAACATTCTTAGTTGATTTTTTAATTTTTTTTTGATTAATTTTTCCATCAACGACAAAATCATTATAGACATCTTCGCGTTCTACGGCATTAAAAAAATCATAATTAACAAATCGATACTTCTTCAAGTGTTTGTCCATATGCTTCTTACGGTCCTTACACTTTTTCAAATTGATAACCATCACATTACAATTTTTCCACTTGACATTTTTAAAAGCATTTCGAAAGAATAGGTGCTTACTGGATTTGTCAGCTTTTCTATTCCTGGTATTCCACACCTCGGCATATTTTTCATGGTTTTTTATACTGTGTTCGTAGATTTCTTGATTGACGTATTCATCTTTGATATAGTGTTGATAGTAATTTTCATATTGAACAGTATCCTTCAATGTTAAATACCCAAAATCGAGCTGAGCGTCCAACTCGGTAGCCTTGGTATGAGTAAAAAATAAGATCGCATATCTCTTTCCAGTGACAGTCTCGTTGGTCCTGTGTTCATGCATGGCGGCGTTAAACTTTTTAAACTTGTAGCGATAGTCAATACACTCGATTCTCGAATAAACATTCATCCATAAATCGCCTAATTCACCAGTTTCAGGGTGCTCCCTACACGTGAAATCGCCCAAGGATACCCCATACGAATCACCAACATTGCCTTGATCTTTGTGCCACTCAGATATAGAGTTTTTATTGATCTGGATAGTGGTGTAAGTAAAGGATGCATCTACGTATTTTATAACTCGACGTAGGGCTTGGAACAACTTTTTATACTTGTAATTTCCAGGTGCGTTAGACATCATTTCTTCTTCGGGTTGGTCTTTTCCAACAACCTTTTTTGGACTACGGTTGAACATCATACGCATAGACGGATTTGATCCGAACGTGCCCAACTTCTTCGTAGGTCCATTTTTACTGTTTAGGTATGCTGCATCAGGAAGTTTATCCAACATATCCTCAATATGTTCCAGTTGTTCCCGCACATCATCTTCGATTGTTGTTAGTAAGCTTGCCATTGTTGAATAAAAAAATTTGATTGACTCGGAGTTTATATAGAATCGATTATACACAAAATTATTTTATATAAGATATAGTTCTACAAAACCACTGTTTCTGTAAAGGTATATCTTCCACTTGAACGCACTTGGAGTAATTAATTATATAAGTTAGACGAGATCATTTAGTTGTGAATGATTGGAGGACAAAATTATCTAAAAATATAGAACTTTATATTTATCCATTATTCTAGTATTTTAAGACTTATATTAGATATTAATACGGTAATAATCGATTAAAATGCCTACAAAATACCTAAAATGTGTTATAATTTTATTACCATTTTAAGCCTTTTAATGGATTAAATAGGCATAATATACTCAATATAATATGAATTACTACTATAAATGTCTAGAATAACCTATCATATATCTAGAATATGTT
>WLWH01001365.1_pt1 | contig 16370 bp, 19 predicted proteins | sample 6712741 | NCBI WGS metagenome assembly WLWH01 (sample SAMN12718694, study PRJNA515312) | sponge metagenome | isolation source: marine sponge | host: Mycale hentscheli | place: New Zealand: South Island, Marlborough, Capsize Point | collected 2003-05-01 | reverse complement strand
CGTCTTTTCTATCTTTGTAGCCCTGCTTTTTCTTTTTAGCAGATCCACCTTTTTTCATACCAGATGCTCCAGTTGGAAATCTGACATTTGATCTTACTCCGTTTTGTCTCATTTTTTTCCTCCGTTTCTAAAAATTTGAGTTCCCTTTATACCATATATGCTCGCCACGACAAGGATCCACAAATTTGTGAACCAGCTCGGAAGCTGCGAGAACATATCGAAAAATAATTTTACTTTGTCCATAGCAGTTGGATCGTCTGATACGACTGCCCAAGCGAGCACCAAAACGGGCAAACTGAGAATTATCAAAACTGCCTCGTCTTTCCAGTCTGATTGTCGGGCTTCTAAAAGTTTTCCTTGGTAAGCTTCCTTACCTTCGGCCATACGAGATGCATGCATAAGCTGTGCATCTGACATAGCTATTTTTGTCTTCTGCTTGTTAGCGTAAATTTTACTTCCAGCAGAGACGGCTAATTTAATTGCCGATAACCACATGTTAGTACCAAGTAGCCTTTACAGGTTTCTTTTCTTTTCTAATAGCCTTCGTTCCTCTAACATCTACACTATCACCTTGAGCAACGTAGTTTCTTCCTCTAATACTTGATTTAGATCTTGGATCTAATTCTAAGTTTTGAGAAGGTACTTCTACTTTAACTCCGCCTTTAGCGTATCCGTCTTTGTTAACGAATTGTTTAAAAGTATCTTTTGTCATATTTTTCTCCTAATTGTTAATATACTAACTTCTTGGACCTTTCAAGGTCTTTACATCTGCAGCTTTCATAAGGTCTGATGTTAATTTAACTTCAGCAGACATTTCTGATTTAGCCATAGCTGTATCAGCTCTTAATTGAGCTAATTCTTCGTTTTGAGCTAGTTTTTGTTTGTCTAATTGTTGACCCTGCATAAACTTACTCTTATCAAGACTTAGTCTTGCTTCATCTTCTTTTGTCTTACGTTCTGTTTCCATAGCTTTAAGATCAACTTCTCTTTCTTTAAGTTTAAGTAATGGGTCATGATCAAACTGAGTCGTAACAGCTTTTTCTTCCTTCATAAAATCTTCAGTCATTTCAGCAATCAAAATAGCTTTTCTTGCTTCTATTTTTTGAGTTACTTGATTGTACTGTTGTTGCATTTGAGGATTCATTGTAGCCTGCTGTTGTAATTGTGGTAACATAGCAAACTCCTGTTGAAACTCTAATTGTACTTGTTCTTGTGCCATCAACGATATGTGCTCCATAATATTTTTTTCTAAAGCTGCAGTAATGCTAGGATTGTTTCTAACAAAATTACTCGCCATAAAATTTAAGTGCGCTGTAACATGTGCTCTATGATCTTGGCCTGGAAACGCTTGAAAAGGTTTTCCTGCCATTGCATCAATGTGTTCGATAGCCGGATCTTTTGGTTGATTCGGTGGAGGTGGGGGTAAAATTCTATCAATGTCTTTTACACCTACTGCTTCGTACATGTTTCTGTATGCGTTATACATGTTATGCATTTGTGGATTTGATTGTGCTAATTGTAATTGAGTTTGAGCCATTGATATTCTCTGACTCATAGAAAATATATTTGGATCAGCAACAGGTAAAATATCTACTCTGTCATCAAAGTCTGTTTGTTTAACATTTCTTGCAGCACCAGGAACATCATAAGGATATTCAGGTGGTAAGTATGTAGCAAAAACTTTTGCTAATAATTTAAATTCTTGTTTTAGTCCAACGTATAGTCGTTTATGGATTGCTGACATTACTCTTGAACCACGTTCTAAAAGAGCTACGGTTGTACCAACAGCGGCCTGTTGATTCCCGTCCCCAACCTGCATGTCAGCAATGGACGCGAATCTTTGTCCTGCTTGAACTACAATTCCCATCAACTGTAATAACGTTGCTGATGGTTCTTTGTAAGGTAAGAATACGAAAGCATCTTTTAGATTACCACCTGGAGTGTCAACATCTTTAAATTCTCCTGGTTGTATATTTGCGGCATCATCTTTTACTCTGACACCTCTTTGCTTAAATCCTGCGGGTAGGTTGGATAATGTTCCAGCGTCTAATAATTGACGGAGAGCCGCAGTTGCAGTACGACTCAATCCGCCAATCATATGAATTAATCCTAAGCCATAAAATCCTAGTCCTGGCAGAAACTTGAAGTGGACAAAATATTGGATTTTAATTTTCTTTGGATCATTGGGCGCAAAGTTTCGTCTAATAGACAAAACCTTCCTACTACCTTCCTCGATTGTAACGACGTAAGGCAATTTTATTCCCGTTGGTTCTCCGTCGGGACCAACATCTTCGAAACCTTCTAGATCTAAATTAACGTGGCATTCTAGAACTGTATATAAAGGATCTACTTTTTGGGATTTTGTTACACCTTCGACTTCTCTTTCTTTTTCTTCTAAGTCATTAGTGATTGTACCGGTTGGTTTAGTTAACTCGATGTCAGAATAAAAACCTGCAGCCATTTGCTTACGCAAATCATTTTCTGACATCTTGATAACATGGATGACTGCTTCCGCATCGTCTAATGAGGTAGCCGTATATGGAACAACAAGGTCATCCGCTGGAACAAACTTAGAAACAGCTCGTCCCAATAAATCGTCATAATAAACTTTTTTAAATGTAGAACCTGATAGTGGTAGATAAAATAACATTTGATCAAACTCAGGTTCGTACTCTTGCATTTGATCCATCAACTGATAGTTCATAAAATTTTTAACTCTTTGTGATTGTTGTTCTTTCATAGGATCAGATTTACCCATAACCATGGTTCTAACTGGTCCGTCTGCAGGTAACAATTCTTTATAAGCTAAAGCTTGAAACTGAGTTACAGCTTCAGCTAACACAGGGTGAGTTGCACCTGATGCTCCTTGAAAAGGTTCTGTTCTATTTGTGTATTTAAATCCTAATAAATCTAAACCTGTAATGTAAGCTCGTTCCCATTCTTTACGAGACATTTTATATTCCATGTAGTCTTGTTGTAATTGACTACCCATGGCACTTGTATCTTCTTCTGGAAGTAATTCGTTTAAGTTTGCAAAGTGATCACCACCCTCTTCAGGCATTGGCATTGAGTTAGGGTCAAAATCAATTGTAGCCCCACCATCATCTTCTGTAATTTCTACTGGTCCCTTACCTAACTCTTCTGCAACATCGACCTCTTCCATTTGTTCTTTTAGAACTTCGTCTTCAGGTCTTTTATCGTTAGGGAGAGCTTTATCTATATCTGCCATATATTTTCTCCTAGACTTTCTTAACTTGTTTTTTTGGTAATTTCAACCCTTGTGATAAAGGCCCTTTTTTAGGTGGCACTGCCCACCATTTAAATGCAGGGTTTTTAGCTGCTAGTGTTGGGTTTTTCTTTTTTTGTGGTTTATTTTTTATACTCATATTTACTCCTTAATCTTGTTATACCACCTTCTGAAAATCCGATAGCTCTTTTATTTTTATTCATAAAGTTGGCAGTTTCATTTATTGTTATTGGGTTGTCTGGATCTTGTCCTCTTGCTAAATTATATAAATACAATTCTCTTGGCTCCATATTATCTATTAAAGCTTGTTCTTTTTCTTTTTCCGTTACAGGTTTGTAATCCATAAAAGGTATCATTTGATTAAAAGTCGATAACCAATTCTGTGGTAAAAGTTTTTTGTAAGAGTCTTTGGTAAAAATAGAGTTAAATATTTTATTTCCAATAGGACCTGATTCTGTATTTACTTGTTTGCTAGTAACTGGAAAATTTTTAATTTGTTCTTCTTCTAATAAATCAAACGCAGCTTTTTTTGTATCTTTAATAGGTTGAGTTATATCTTTAATTTGTATTGGTGCACCGGCTTGACTTACCGCTAAATCTGTTTTGTATTGTTCAAATTTATTTAAATTTTCTTCGCCCATTTTTTTAACATTGTTAAGAGCACTTTGCATTCTTTCTTTCGCTAAGTCATCATAACCAACATCACTTAAATCAGTATAATCTTTTTTAATATTTTCAATGTACTTCATCATATCAAAATTAGATTTATTTAAATCTACAACTTGATCAAAAATTTTACCATCACCACCGTTTTCAATAAATTTTGCTTTTATTTCTTCTAAGTTTTGTCTATCCCCACCTTTATAAAGATTAAAAGACATAGCTTGCAGCATACTTTGATAGGCTTTTGCTTTACTCATTAGTGGCTCATTATTTGTATAATCTAAATAACCAAGAAGAACATCACCAACACCAAATAACTTACCTGGTGTTTTAGAAGCCATACTTAAAGTTTTTCCTGCTTTAGAGTTTGCAAATTTTTTAAATCCGTCTGAATTAACAACTGCTTTTAAATCATCAGACAACATTTCATACGCACCAGATAAACCAGAAGATAGCATTGGTTGTTTAACGGTACCTGTTTTGTCTGTAATGTAAGCTAAAATTTGTTTATCCATATCTAAAGCATCTTTAGATGTTATTTTTTTAGCAGAATCAATTGTTTGTGTTGTTCCTCTTTTAGTTGGAAGTACTTCTTCTAAACTTTCAAATATTGTTTTTTCAGTTTTTGAATTAGGGTCATAAAATTTAACAGACTCATCTATATTTTTAGCTATCTCTTCTCTTATTTTTAAATTACCTGTAAACTCATCTATTAAATTTTTACCTTCTGTTTCTAATCCGGTAGTTCCTGTTTGTTGTCGGTTTAATCTAAGTTTTCCTAATGATGATTTATCTCCTGTTAAGTTAGACCAAACTCTTTCTAAACTTCTTTGTTTTTTTAAAGCAGCTTTATACTCAGATGAATTAAGTCCATAGTTTGCTTTGGCTTCCTCTAAATCTTTTAAATTTTTAACTGATTGATTATCAAATCTTGATTTAAATGCGTTTATATCCTTAGCAATAGGAGTTACGTTTAAAAAATTTTTAAAATCTAAATTTCTTAATGCACGATATGAACCAGGGTGGTCGTAATTTATTTCTAATCCAGGAAATTCTTTTTTTAAATCATTGGTAAATTTAGTAAATTCTTTTACTTTAGAAAGAGCAAATTTTCTTACTTCAGGTTCATCTGGAAAACTATCATAAATCATAGATCTTATGTTTCTAGTATGAAAACCCGACATTGTTTTTGAATCAACTAAAGAATTGTAAACATCTGATATTGCATTTTGCGCGTCCTCGCCACGTAAAAACATAGGTGTTTCATTAGTTCTAACAAACATGTTGTTAACTAATTTGGATGTTTCTTGATTTATTCTTGATTTAGTCATTCCAGTTTCTTTAACTAAATCATCAATTTCATTAATCCCGTTCTTTAATGCTTTAAAAATTTTTTCTTGGCTTTTTGTTTGTTTTAAACCTCTTGCTTCATTGCCTTTAAAAATATTCATTTGATCTTCTGTTAATGTATTTGCTAGTGAATTTTGTTTTCTAAACTTAGAGGATTGTTTTTTAGGGTCTATATATTCATAGTAAGATGCAGGGTTACTTAAATCTTTGCTTCTACCGGGAAAAAAATCTAAATTATCTGCTTGATCAGGATATTTAAGTTCAATTTTTTTAATTACATCTCTAGCAATATCTGCTTTACCAAAAGGTTCTCCTATTTTGACTCTTTCATCATATGCTTCTTTAAAAAAAACATGATACGAATCTAAAAGTTTAGTTCTTTCGTTGTATGACATTTTAGCACTTAAACCATCATCAAATCTCATCCGTCCACCCTCTGCTGCAGGGTTACGTCTCATGAATGCATTGATTGCATCTATTTCAATAACATCTGGTCTTTGTGGTGGTTGTGATATTTCTGAACCGTACTTCATGGTTCCTGAACCATATTTTTTGTTCATCATGTTTTTAATTTTGTCAGTTTCAGCGCTTGCTAATCTAAAAGCTTCTTCGTCTTCTTTTACTAATTGTTGAAACACGCCACGACTATCCTGTGAATTTAGTGCGTAGGTTTTAAACCATCCCTGTGCTTTAAAATAATCATTGCTCATATTAAGTTGGGTCGTAATCACCTTGGACATCTGTTACAAAGTCCGTAGGATTATCTTGCATTTGTTTTAATTTCTTTTTCTTTTGTAAAGTTACTGAAATGTCATTTATTAATGTTTTGTCACCACTTAACGTTTGAAGTTCTGATACGTCTGAATATAAATTTTTAACATTGTCTGTTGTGTTTTCTCCCATTTCAATATTATAGTCATCGGGTCCAGTTTGTCTTCCTTCTGGAATACTTTCAGTTGCTTCAAATGTATCTGCTGGTTTACCTTTAGTTCCTTCATCCGCTATACCTGGTGTGTATCTCATATTGACACTTTCACCGAGAGCTGTGTTACCACCAATATAATCTATTTCTACTTCACCAGTTCTAACGTCGTAATAAACATCAACATTACCAGTTGGTGTGTCTAATGACTTAACAACTTGAGCATCTTTATAAGCTGACCCTTTTGTTTTATCTAATCCTTCTCTAAGTGCTTTATTTACTAATGGTTGTAGCCAAGCCGGTGCACCTGTGCCACCATCTATAATTACTTCGTCTATTACTTTTTTGCTCACGGCTCCTGATTCTTTACCAAGCATTTTACCAATACCTAATTTAAGAGCAGCAACTCCTCCAGCTGTAGCACCTAATAGTTTTAAAAATCCTCTACGACCTTTGTCAACTATGTTACCACCTGCATAACCTGGTCTTAAACCAGCAATACCTCCGTCTGCAAATTTATAGTTTAAACCCACGCCGCCAGTGTATCCATCATCAAAAAGATTTTTTTCAGCACCTGCTGTAAAAAACAAGTTGCCGTCTGGACTACCAAATTCTTTTTGATAACCCGCAACACCAGTTCTATCTGGTGATAATAAATTATCTCCTTTTAAATAAAAATCGTTGTAATTAACACCTGCACCTAAGTTAATGCCATCGCCACCTTCCATAATTTCTTTAGAAATATCTGCATTAAATATTCCGTCATTGTAACTAAGTTTAGGTGTTAAATCAGAACTTTTGTATGTTTTGCCATCAAACGTTGTAGCCTCTGTACCACCTGTAAGATTTAACTTAAATTTATCATTTATTGGAAATGTTTTATTTAAATCAAGTTCTGATTTTCTAAAACCATCTTCATTATATATTTTGCCTTTTAAGGCATCATCATAATTAAAATCAAGTTGAGTATTTAATAATTTACTGTCATTTGTGTTAACCATTCCAGATAAATCTAAATTTCCAAAAGTATAATCACCTTTACTACTTAGTTTACCTTCTTCAATATTATCACTGCTAAAACTTAAATTACCGATGTCAAAATTACCTGATGTTACAGATTGTTCGCCTTCTGTGTTAATAGATCTTTTTAAAGTTAATCCATCTATTGGAGTTATCTCAAGGTCTGCTTCTGCTTCATCTATTGCGGCTTTAAGGTTTTCTGTATTAACCATTCCTGTTTCTTTGTCTATTATTTCTTTATCTGGATATTTTAAGTCTAATTCCATTATTTTATTTTTTAACAATAGTTTTTCTTTTTTTCTTTGTTCTGAAAACATAAAAAAGTTAACTCGAGACTCAGGATTGTTTCTTTTAAATTTTTGGTATTCTTTAACCATCTTAAACATTTCTGCTTTTTCATCTTTTTGTTCAGGTTGATTACTTTGTACTTTTTCTAATACCTTTTCTGTTATTACTTCCACAGGATTGTCTTCTGCTAATAAACCATCTTGAAAACCGATACGACCACCGTTTGCCATGCCTTTAAAATTTTTAGGAGAAGTTGTTTGCGTAGATAAAAATTCATTAATTTTATTTTTGTTTTTTCTTATAATGTCAATAACTGTTTCTCTTTCAACACCTTGTTTTCTAAGTATGTTTCCTTTTTCAATCATTTTATTATATAAAAAAGTATTAGATTCTGGTCCTGTACCGTACATACCTTTTAACAATGTCATTGAATCTTTTTCAAACATATCTTCTGTGTAAGGTTTAGGTTGTGGTAAAACTGATAATCCTTCGTTAAACGGAATTCTAGTATTGTCGTTATCTTCACCTAATAAATAATTTAAACCTGTTGATGTTGTTGCTTGTGATCCGGGGGCCGTGAGTCTTGTTCTTGCCATCAAGGAATCCGAACCATGGCCAATGTCTGATAGATCAGGTTCGATAGTTGATTGACCACCCATGTAATAACCAGCACGTCCACCTTTAGCGTTTTTAGTTCTACTTGTGTTTTTAAAAGTTTCTATAATTTCATCCTCACCTTTACCTTTTTCTAACATTCTAAAAGCTTCATCAAGTGTGCCAAGTAATTCTGCTTTTCTTTGTGGGTTGTCATCTATTAAAATTTTATCTACCAAGTCATCCGTGATCCCTGGATACTTTTGTTTTAGTTTAAATCTTTCAGCAGTTTGAGTTGCACCAAGGCCTTCCATTTCTTTTATAGAATCTTCAAAAGCTAACTTTTGGTCGTTTGCTCTAGCTTCATCAACTTTGTCAACTGTTTTACCAAGACTACCTTCAACAAATAAATTATCAGGGTCTCTTTGAAATATAAAATCGTTTGTTGCTTCTACAATGTCATCAACATCTTTTTGTGTTAATCTTTCATACGGACCTTTTTTACCTATAATTTTATTAAGTTCTTTCATGGCTCCCATTGGGCTCATTTTTTTAGTTAACAATTTTATAATTTCTGTAACACCCATTACCGATTTACCACCGGCAAAACTTGCACGTCCACCTTCTGCAAAAGGCATGTCAGGATCATCTGGTGTAGGTTCAACTACTTCTTCCATTTTTGTTAAAACTAATTTACCATCACCAACATATTTGTTATCTTTAACTTTTAATAAATCTTCACCCATGTTTTCTCTAAAAATTTTTTCATAGTGTGAAAAACTTTCACCTTTTTCAAATGCACCAGGAAACGATCCAGCTTTGTTGTAAGCTTCTTCGCCATATATTTTTTTAAATACTAAAATAGGGTCATGTTCAATCATTGGCGAATATTCCATAACTCTTGCAGCATCTAAATCATCTAATTTAAGTCTGCCATTTTTATATTCTGATTGTAAAAATTGTCTGATACCAGTTCTAAGCTGACCTTCTTCGTGCATACTACCACCAAGATATTTATCATTTTTTGCTTTTAATGGTTGACCACCTGTATCTAAAAAATCTTTTAAATCTTTTTCTGCAGATGCAAGACCTGCTTCTGCATCATCTTTCATAGTTTTTGCAGTTGATTTTAAATTTTCTAAATCTTTTTGAATACCTGTTATACCTTCAGATGTTTTATTAATACTTTTTCCACCAAACTCATTGTAGTCAAGAATGTTATTTAAAAATGCCATTTGCTCGGCATCGTTCATTGAGTCAATATATTTTGCTTCATCTTTAAAAATATCTAATACGGTTGCAAAGTTTCCACCTTTATCTCGTTCAGAAGCTAATAATCCTACTTTGGTTGCTGTAGATTTGTTTTTAGGAGCAAGTTTTTTAACATTTGACCCTGATTGTTGAGATACGTCAACTCCTATGCCTTTTAATGCATCTAATAATTTTGTGTATACTATTCCTGCCATACTTAGTAGTACTCCATTTTCCTAGGTTCTGTTTTAATATCTTCATAATCTTCTGGATGGGGTAGGAAACCTCCCTGCCTGAATCGCATAATAGCCATAGTCATACTGTCGACTAAGTCATCATGATCGCCAAATGGGAATGATGCACATTCCTCAATAACTTCTTCTGCAAAAGGCTCGTCAGGAGCCCAGATTAATCCGGCCTCAAAGAGCGGAGCACAAGAATTTACTCGTACGTGCTTATCATTACCACGACTTGGCGTAAATGTCATCACTGGAATGTCCATTTGTCTTAGTTCGTGCGTTAACGGAGTTCCAGATGCTTTTTGCTCAACGATAACCATGTCAGGATTCCAATATTTGTATTGCTCTAATGCTTCACGACGCAATTCTGGAAATTCAAAACGATCTTTTACTGAATCAAGTAAAATTATGTTTGGTTTACCACCTTCGGTCGGATAAAAAACACCCCAAGTGGTAATTGCACTATAATCAGCTGTCTCCTTTTTTAAAAATGCAGTATCGTAGCTTTGAATGACGTAAGTAACGTCTGGTAAAAATTCTTTGTCCCATTTTTGCCACCATTCACGTTTTATAAGTGCTCCTTCTTCAGAAGTTGGCTCTTGCATCCATTGTGCGTTCCATTTTCCAACCGGAAGTGTTGCTTTAACACCTTCTAACTCTGATAATTTCCAATATTCTGGCCAAACAGGTCTTTTCTTATCTCCGTGGTCCATGATTGCCGGAAATTCTACAACTTCCCACTGATCACCTTTAACTTTTTTTTGATTGTCCATTAAAATTCCTGTTAAATCTTTTTTTGACCACCTAGTCATTACTAAAACTATTTGTCCGCCTGGTTGTAAACGTTGTCGAGGACCTGATGTGTACCATTCGTACGCATTTTCAAATGCATTTGCTGACATTGCGTCTTGCTCTGAGTGTGGATCGTCAATAATCAAGAGGTCTGCACCACGGCCCGTGATTGCACCACCAACACCAGCTGCAAAATACTCACCACCTTGGGCAGTTTCCCATCTTCCTGCAGCCTGACTGTCTTCTCTAAGCGTCGTATCAAAAATTTTAGAATATTCGTCGCTATCAATTAACGTTTTAGCCTTACGACCAAACCTTACAGCAAGCTCTCCTGTGTGAGTTGCTTGAATAATTTTGAGTTTAGGGTTACGGCCCACCATCCACGCTGGTAACAAGTAAGAAGCAAACTCTGATTTCGTATGACGTGGAGGCATATTGATAATCAATCTATTAATTTTTTTATTTGCAAGGTCATTAAACTTTTGAGCAATAACTCTATGATGTGCACCTTCTATAAACTCTGGCCAAACAGCTTTTGTAAAAGACATAAAGTCATCTTTTGCTTTTCGCTGAATCTTTTTTTCAGCATGCATAACTTTAAATCTTTTATACATTGCTCTAACGTCAGAAGGTAACTTATCTATTTCTATATTTTTTTTCATAAAAAATTTTTTATAATTTTTTGCACCTTTTTAACAGTGGAAAAGTATTATACCACCCTTATCTGTCTAAAACAAGCAATACAACCTAGAGTAGTGGGACCCCTTTTTGTGTAAAGGTGTATCGACTTATGTAAAAGAAAAATAAACCCAATCGGGTTTGGTACCTCTATTGATATGTAAAGATATTTGTGAGCCATGGCCCGTTAGGGCCATGGCAAGAAAGGTTAGTCCAGTAGGACCATGTATGCCTCGGCATTGTGTTGTCTAAACCAATTTAAATGCTCTCGCATTATCTTCCAATGTTTACTTTCACCTTGCCCAAGTCTTATGTCTTCTAGTGTTGCCATTGTTTCAGCAAGAAAAATACAATCATGTCTTCTTGCCTCTTCTTTATTTAGCATAACAGACTCGCCATTGAATCTGTTCTTTCTTTCGAACTTTCTTTCTGTGTTTGTTTGTGTCATATATCCTTTCTTATTATAGGATTATCCTAGTCTAGTTCGGTCCTGTTGTCAACCCTTTTAATCTCAGACCTTGTATAAGTTCCCTCACGATAACCATACTCATACTCATTAGTTTGTTTTTCATAACCACCACTCTCTCGCCTGTGTCTGATAAACTCGATCGGTCTGCCCTGTTCAATGTTTTCCATATTAACATTTAACCACTCACTTTCGCAACCTGTACTGCAAAAATATTTGGCTCTTGAATTATATTCATTAGAGGTATCTCTAGTCCATAATGCATATCTACCTCTAATCACACCTCTAGATTTTAGAAACCTATCCTGTGTAATTCTAGTATGGCAATCTGGTCCTTGGCAAAAATGTTTATTAGGCATTGTGTAATCCCCCTAACATTGCAACAAAACCACTAAAACTAATTAATGTTCCTAGTGTTGCGTGTTCGCCTGCATGTAAAAAAGTTATTACCCCTAACATCATCAATGCAAATCCTGTTAGTACCATTAGTAATCTTCCTATTAGTTCGCCTGTCATTATCTTTCCTCTCTTTCTTTCGCTTGTTTAAATGCTCGGTCTAGTCTAGCCTGTGCATTTTTATTGTCAATAAATTGTTGTGTGCCTTTGGCTAACCATATGCCAAAAAGTAAAAATAAAGGCAACACAATACAAATTACATATTCCATTATAACCTCACTTTCCAACTGCCTTTGGCAGTTCTATAATTATCTGCGTCCATATCAAAGTATGTCATCAGCTTTGCACCTTGTTTGCTTGTCCAATATCTACACTTGTCTGTCCACTTGCCTTGTCTTGTTATGTGTTTTTTATCCTTATTAGAATAATAAGTGATTTTAAATGTTGTGTTGTTTTCCATATATACCTTTCTATTTGTATGGGACAATCCTATATGAATTGTCCCATAGTGTCAAGTCTAATTTAGACTTTCTTCATATTGTTTTCTAGCCAATATTTTTGCCTCTCTTGATTGATGTTTATTCTTCATACCTTTAATCATACTAGCCAAATTACTAGGATTATAAATTGTCAATCCTGTTGAGTTAGTTCTGATTAATTCTGCCTCATCAACTTGTATTCCAAGTTCTGTTGCAAGTTCAATACCCTCACTCAAATACCTGTATGCTTTCAATCCAATTTTTAATTGGTCGCATTGTTTTTGAATTGTATCAATCCAAGTTTGGTGTTTGGAAACTAAATTGCCTTTTGCAATTCGCCATTTTTCAAAATGTTCGTACTCATCTTTAGTACAAGCTATTGCTCTTGATCTGCAATAAGATGTTCCAATTACATCAAGATAGTATGGCGCATTAAATTCTTTTTCCATACCAATAGCATTATCATCACTATGATAATTACCATTATGACCTAATGCTTTCATACATTCTTCAACATGTTTTGTTTTGTGTGGGTTATCTTTGTTTTCGTTTTGTTGAGCAAAGATATCTGGGTTTAAGTCTTTTGCTTTTAGTTCTTCTCGGTAGTATGCAACTGCAAACTTTTTGCCCTCATCACTACTATACTCACTACCATTTAGATTGCCAAACAAACCAAAATCAAAATGTGATTTAGTTTCTACTTGTTCATTATCCTCATCAACATTTTCATTGTGCGAAAAATAAAAACATTTATCTTTTGCAACAACATCACAAGGTTGTCCATACTTCTTTTTAAAAGTTCGGAGTATTGCAACATCTTCTGGTGGATATGATCTTGAAACAACTAACTTTGCAAGTTCACTTGCATTGAAATATTGTTTATCAACATCTTCTCTTGCTTGAAGAAATGCCTCTCGTTCTTGCGTGTCCTCATTTTCAAAGACATTTTTTATTTTATTAAAGAGTTTGTTTCTTAACTCGGTGTTCATTCTTATTTTACTCATTGTGTCCTTTCTATTTTTATTTATTTGCATAAATGTAAATTAACACTTGACAATAGGATAGTCAAGCATTATATTTGATGTTCAGCCTCATTTGAGGATTTATCGCTGAAACAAAACTATAAATCCTAACGGGACTTGCACCGGCAAAAGCAAGTAGGATTAAAGCCAGGGATACACAGACAACCTGGCCTGATCCCTGGTCCATTGACACCTGTTAAAGTCAGGGCTCACAGCTAGCGTGGGGGATCGATGGACCTGGGATCAGTCATTAATGACTGTGGGATTTGAACACTATAACATGGGGCGTGATACCCGGACGGTATGGGATTGTATAATTGTACTTAATAAGATCCTCCCCCACGTAGCATAGTGACTGGTCAAAGCTCCAAGCTTCAAGCTTGACAGCTGGTATAGGATGGTGTAGGATTAATTTAGAAAGAGAGAAATGATTATGTATAAACTATCAGAAATTATCGATGCATGGACAGCGGTCTATGGTGAAGATATGATGACGGAATATCCGGGCTTCATACAGCACCTGACAGAGGAAGAATCGGAGAAAGAAAGTGAGTAGACGTCCAGGGCCAGCAATGGCCCGAGTCTTCCTGCAGCATGCGCGATGGCTCGAGGACCAGGGACCAAGTTACAAGCTTCAAGCGTCAAGCTGCAAGCGCCAAGCTGCAAGCTTGACAAGACAGAATTATAATATTATAGTATCCTATAATTTAAAGGAGAGGAAAGTATGAAAGTAAAAGACGCAAAAGAAATCACCGGCAGCTTAACACGTACAAGCAAAATGCCAGGCCTAAGTTACAGCCTGCCAGCCTGGGAGTGCAAGACCGGCTCGAAGCTCAGGAAGGTTAAGGGCTCTGTATGTGCCAGCTGTTACGCGCTCAAAGGAAATTACACAAGATACAAAGCTATTAAAGCGGCCCAGTATGTAAGACTCAAAGCAATTGAAGACTCAAGATGGATTGAAGCAATGACAGCTCAGGTTAAGCGGTCAACTTATTTTAGATGGCACGACGCCGGCGATGTACAAGATTTAAATCATTTAAATAAAATCTATGAAGTATGTAGACAGACCCCGGACACCAAGCACTGGATGCCAACACGTGAAGCGTGGATAAAGGACCACCTGGACAGCAAGCCAGCTAACCTGGTGATCAGGTTCTCCCCTCCAATGATTGGGCAGCGCAACGACAGCTGGCCTAACTCTTCAATGGTGGTGACTGAAGGCGCAACGTGCCCGGCACCGCAGCAGGGCGGCAAGTGTGGCAGCTGTAGACAATGTTGGGATCCTGCTGTAAAAGTAGTTTCATACGGTAAACATTAACATGACATTTTATCATCCAAAAAAATATAAAGAATTACATGGCATAACTAGCCGCAAGTGTAATACGCGCCAAAGAGCTCCGGGTAGTTTGCCAGCAAATGGCGCGTTAAATTCTGATCAGGTCATTAGCGAGACTAAGCCGACGGGCGATGGAGAGCGTGCACCTGGTCAGGGCCTTAAAGTTTCAAGCACCAAGCTTCAAGCACCAAGCGTCAAGCTTTCGAACCAACCTGTTCAATCGCCAAGCGACAAGCATCCCAACCAGAGTAACAAGCGTCAAGCTTCAAGCCGTAAGTAACAAGCTCTTCTATCCGAGAACCATGGTACATGGATATTGGAGAAGTTTTAGAGGGCAAAGGACCAAGGGCCTTTGCAAGTATGAAAGTGTTGTGTGGGTGCTTAATATGGAAGCCAATTTGATGAGGCGAGAATCGAAGTTTGTTACCTTTAGTAACCTTTAATTCTACAGTACAAAAGTGCCCAGAAGTATTACAGACCAATAGATCAGGAGTCCCAAGTAAGCTAATGTTTTCAATTCGAATAAGCGAAAATGATTTAAAATTTTGCTTAACATTTTTATAAAATTTAGCCTCTGGGCCCATATGTTTTTCAAGGTAACCACTGCACTTAAATTTGCAGTTTTGGTGGTATGTTTAGTGTCTGTTGATTGACGGTTTTTAATACAAGACGATGTGCACTATGACCTTTGTGGCCTATAATTGGTGTGCTGTTTTCTTGTACTTCCATTCTAACTACTTTTTCTAAATGACCATTAATTTGAACCATAATGACGGCATTAGAAATAGCATTACCTTGTCTGCTACCATCTTTATTGGCTGCTGTGAAACTAGATAAAAATTGTTGCAAATCTTGGACTCGCATTATTTTTTTATCTTCATCTCTAATAGTTGAATCTCTTCAGCAAGTCTATCATTTTCTTTTAAAAGAGTATTATTATCTGTTTGTAACTTTTTAATTGTAGCTGACATTTCAATTATAATTTCTTTCATACCTTTTAATTGATTCTCAACTTTAATGTGTAAGGACTCTCTATCCTGATATTGTTTTAAATCTGACCTGTATTTATCAGTTAACGCATTAACAGCATCTATTTTAGTTTCGTTTTCGTGACTCATATCTTCTCCATGTTCTTTCTCATATTTGTATGTTCGCTTATCTTTCATATATTGACAATATAGGATAGTTACCTTAAAAAGTCAATATGGGAATACCGAAGAGACTCACAGAAATGCAAAAAAGATTTTGCCAATATTTAGTATTTGGCGGACCCGAAGGCCCAGTGAACAAGATGGAAGCAGCCGAGCTGGCTGGATACTCGATCAAGCGAGCAAGGATAGAAGGTTCCGAACTTACAAACCCAAGACTATCTCCCCTAGTCGTAAAATACAGAGACGAACTAGAACAGGAAAGAGATTTAAAATTTGGTGTCACCTACGAAAACCATATCGCAGAGCTAGCAAGAATTAAGACTTTAGCTTTAAAAAAGAATTCTTTCTCTGCTGCTGTAAACGCTGAAACAAATCGTGGAAAGGCAGGAGGACTATACATAGACAGAAAAATAATAAAACATGGCAAATTAGAAGATATGACAGAAGAACAATTAGAAATGAAGATGGCACAGATT
>WLWH01001361.1_pt1 | contig 16391 bp, 9 predicted proteins | sample 6712741 | NCBI WGS metagenome assembly WLWH01 (sample SAMN12718694, study PRJNA515312) | sponge metagenome | isolation source: marine sponge | host: Mycale hentscheli | place: New Zealand: South Island, Marlborough, Capsize Point | collected 2003-05-01 | reverse complement strand
CAACGACAAACGCAGTCAGAATTACGTTCCTGAGCCGTTATGTTGGGCTTGATGAGCTTGAAATTTTTGGCCTTCCTAACCTTGATCAAAATGTTGCGAGCACAGAGAGCGGTACTACTGTAACAACAGCCTCGGGAATGGAGGTTCTTCGGAATGAACTTTGGAAGGTAAATGACGGAGAATATGGCACCGAACGGTGGGCTGCTCGTGTGCCCGATGGTGAAAAAGGAAACCCGTGGCTGGAGTTTCGGTTCACAAAGCCAATGGAAATCGACCGCATTCGCTTAAGCACCAACAGAGAGAACTTCTTCGATACTGACTACCTGACAGACTTGAAGCCATTTAACTTCCCGAAATATCGCATTGAAATACAGACTCAGAACGGTGAATGGCAGCGTGTTGCCGACTCCCAAGACAACTCACAGCTCAACAAGAAGTTTTCTTTTCGATCCGATGCACTGCAAAAGCTCCAACACTTGATTGCTCAATTCAATGCAGAAGGACCTCGGCCGAGTTTTGTTGGAAGATTTAAAACCCCAGGACCAACACACATATTCCATCGTGGAAGTCCGGAAAACCCTCGAGATGAGGTTCCACCAGCTGCCCCCCTTGTTCTTGTTGGTGACCTGAAACTCAATAGTAATGTATCCGGACAGGTACGTAGAAAGACTTTTGCCGATTGGTTAACAGGGCCAACAAACCCACTCCCAGCACGGGTCATGGTAAATCGAATATGGCACCATGTCTTTGGGCAGGGGATTGTGACAACAACCGGTGACTTTGGCTTCGCTGGTGCCCCACCAACACACCCAGAACTTCTTGACTGGCTTGCTTCGGAATTCACTGAACCGGTAATTGTGGCCAGTGGTCACCCAGTAAAGCCATGGTCCATCAAGCACATTCTCCACCTGCTCGTCACCTCTCGTGCATTTACTCAAGAGAGCAAGCCCAACGAAGAATCTCTGGCTAGAGATGGGACAAGCAGCCTCCTCTGGCGATTTCCACCACGGCGTCTTGAGGCCGAAGTCATTCGGGATGCGGTCCTGACTGCATCAGGCTCATTGAATCCAGAACTCGGTGGCCCAAGTTACCGAATTCATAACATCAAAAAGCGTTATGCGCAGTGGGAGGTCTTGGACAACTACGGAGAAGACACCTGGCGGCGAATGATCTACCAGGAACGAATGCGTCGGGTCGACGACTGCATGTTCACGGCTTTTGATTTTCCTGACTGTGGGCAGGTACGGGCCAAGCGACCGGTCTCAACAACACCGCTTCAAGCACTCAATCTGATGAATAGCCCCTTTGTCATATCGCAATCAAAACTCATTGCCAAACGCGCGCTCACAGATGCTGAAAATGATCTTTCCAAAGCACTCAACCGGAGTTTCGAACTCCTTCTTGCCCGGCAGCCAACGACTCAGGAAAGGGCTGCCGTGCAAGACATAACTTCCAAAGAGGATCTCTTTCTCGTATGTCGAGCAATCCTCAACTCCAATGCATTCACTTTCCTGGAGTAGCCGAACATGAATGACGCAGAACATCTTTTGCCACAGGGTCGGCATCTTCTTGATCGCCGCACCTTCCTTAAAACGGCGGGGCTTTCAACTTCGAGCCTGGCGCTTCTTCAGATGCTACAAGACGATGGGCTTTTAGCTGAGACTGTCCGTACTGCAGGGGGAAAGACACCCATACGTCCGCAGATTGACCCCAATGATCCATATGCCGCACGGCCACCCCACTTCCCAATGCCTGCAAAGCAAGTTCTCGTCATCTACTGCCCCGGCGCTGTCAGCCATGTAGACACGTTTGACTACAAGCCAGAACTTGAAAAGTTCCATGGGCAGAAGCCCCCTGGAATTCCAGATGTTACGTTTGAAGGACCGACTGGAAACATTGCCAAGCCTTTCTGGAAATTCCGGCCACGTGGAGAGACCGGCAAGATGGTTTCTGATCTTCTTCCCAACCTGGCCAAACAGACGGACGAACTCTGCTTTGTCCACTCTCTCCACACCGAGTCAAGCGCTCATCCTCAAGGTGAGAACTTCATGAACACCGGGTTCACAATGGAAGGCTTTCCATCTTTTGGTGCATGGACAACCTACGCACTTGGCACCGAGAATGAAAACCTTCCTGCATTTGTTGCAATTAATGATCCTCGCGGGCTCGCACGCAGTGGAAAAAACAACTTTGGAAATGGTTTTCTACCAGCTGCGTTTCAGGGCACCGACTTCAGTGCTATAAGTCCTCCAAAAAACCTTGATCGTCCGGATCAACTCACCGGGAAAGATGATGCAACTACTCGTGATATCATTCAACGACTCAACGCCCATCATCTCGAGCAGTATCCGGGGGATGCTGATCTCGCTGGAAGAATAGCAAGTTACGAACTTGCCGGTCGCATGCAAATGTCCATTCCTGATGTTATGGACCTTGCTGGAGAATCTGCAGCAACACTCGCGTCCTATGGTGTTGAAGGCGGGAGTACATTACGTGGTTCATACGCTCGAAATTGTATTCTCGCCCGACGACTCCTCGAACAGGGTGTACGGGTTGTACAACTCTTCAATGGTAGTGATCCTTCTGGTGGGAATGGAATTACAAACTGGGACTCTCACCAGAACATCCTCAAGACTCATGCCATGCAGGCTGAAATCATGGATCAGCCGACAGCCGCGCTCTTGGCAGATATGCGAGAACGGGGAATGCTTGATCACACGCTTGTTGTCTGGGCAACAGAGTTTGGCAGAATGCCCTTTCTCCAGGCAAATGGAACAGGACGAGACCATAACCCTGATGCATTCACATGCTTTCTTACTGGTGCAGGTGTGAAACGTGCTACCAGCTACGGCAGCAGTGATGAATTTGGCTTCAAAGCAGTGGACAACCCAACGTCGGTCTATGACTTTAACGCAACACTTCTGCGTCTTATGGGGCTCGACCACGAACGGCTGACGTTTTATCACAACGGCCTCGAGAGACGGCTTACCAATGTGCATGGACATGTGATTGATGATCTCCTTGCCTAAGCTCGTTTTCAAAGGCCTGCGAGGCCGTACATCTTTATTTTTCAAACGGGGGCTTTTTCCGATGCGTTTCATCGCACTCTTTTTCTGTTTTTCTGCCACGACAGCGTTCTGTGCTCATGCTCAAGAAAAACCGAATGTCATCATTTTCTTTATGGATGACATGGGGTATGGAGACTCTCGGGCGTATAACCCAGAGAGCAAGGTCTCGCTCCCAAACATTGAGAATCTGTCTGCACATGGCATGCGATTCACAGATGCACACAGCCCATCCGCTGTGTGCGCTCCATCTCGCTACAGCGTAATGACGGGAAACTATCCATGGCGTGGTCGTCTCGAAAACGGTACATGGATGTTTCACCAGCGTTCCCAGATTCTTGACGGCCAGACCACACTTGGCCAACTCATGCAGACTGCTGGGTACCGTACTGCATTCCTTGGAAAGGTACATCTCGGCGGCACGGTCTTCAGCACGACAACCAACAAACCTGTCTCCTGGAAATATGATTACCGCGACATCGACTTCAGCCGTAAATGGAAAGATGGACCATCGGATCTCGGTTTTGATTTTAGCTACAGTCTCCCCCAAGGTATTCAGGGGCCTCCCTACATTGCTTTTCGGAATGGTTTGCTCGACGGCAATCCTGACGACCTTATTGAATGGAAACCGGGGACGTATGGAGATTCTGTGATCCCAGCAAACGGTTTTGGTTTGAAACAGTGGGACTCATCTGTCGCCGGCCCAAATCTTATTCGTGAGGCGACAGGCTTTATCGATCGTCACGTGGAGGCAGGCACTGACAGGCCTTTTTTCATGCACTACTGCACTGAATCCTGTCATGTTCCTCATACCCCTCCCAAGACGTTGGCAGGGAAGGCCGTGCGAGGAACAGCAGGAGATGCTCACCTCGACATGCTTCTCGAAGCAGACGTCCAGCTTGGCATGCTTGTCAGTACTCTCAAGGCACAGGGAATTCTTGAAAACACACTGATACTATTCACCAGTGATAATGGTGGGCTCGCACGTGGCAAGCCGGGAAACAAACTTCTTGGTCACAATTCGAACGCACCACTTCGGGGAAGCAAAGCCACCATATGGGAGGGCGGCCACCGGATACCACTGATTGCTCATTGGGGAGATGGAACGCGAACCGGCTCAACTATTCCCCCAGCAGCAACGTCATCTGCACTTGTTGGATTGCAGGATATTTTCGCAACACTTGCTGAATTAACGGGCCAAACCCTTCGAGCCCAACAAGGGCTCGACAGCCAGTCTTTCTTACCAGCCCTTCTTCAGCAAACCCCTACTCACGAGCGGCATGAACTTCTCGTGCAGGCGAATGATGGAGACGGGTGGGGGCAACGGCTTGCGAAGGCATTTCGACTGAATCAGTGGAAATTGATTACGACCAAAGACCGAAAGCCTCTCCATCTCTTCGACCTTGATGAGGACGTGGCTGAAGAGGACGACCTCATTGATAGTGGGGAGCAGAAGGCACGCGTTGCCGAAATGCTAGGTCGTCTCAACAGAACTCTTGATAGTGACCGAAGTACACCGATTGCACGAGTTGCTCAAAAACCCGTAGCCCGCGACGATGCAGTGTCGCGTGGTTCAATTTCTTCAGCGGAACTCTTTGCGCCCGTACGTAATTTTCCGATGAAGCCTGGGCCTATACCCGACGGCGTTCGTATCACCGCTGATGACACGGGCACATGGCGAGTGCAAGGCGAGACTCCCTTCACAATTCATTTCACACCCAAAGTTTCTACGGCGTGGGACGCATCGTCCTATCGGCTACTCGGAGTACCTGTCTGCAATAAGGAACGTGGCGTTGTCACTATCTCGGCCCGACTGAACAACAGTAAACCTCTCGGATGGGGTCGGCACTGCGTTGGCTCTGCAGTTGCTCTTCGAGATGAGAAGACAACGATTGGATTCGTCTTCCCGACCACAGAACCCCACTATGATGGACCAGTTATTTTTCAAGACCAACTCGGAAAACCAAACGGCCACCGACACCACTGGCGCAAGTTTTTTCCTGCAGATGTTGTGAGCATGGCTCTGGATATCAACTCATCCAGCGGCAAGGCCGACATTGAAATCTCAGAACTCTTTGCTGCGTGGGAAGCCACCCCCGAACGAGAGCACATTCTCCATGAATTGCCATACCTCGATCGATTTGGACAAGTTCGAACAGTAGATTGGCCCGGAAAACTCCATTCACTGGAACAACTCAAAGAAGAACTGCCTCTCGAACTTGCTGCAGCAGCGAAGGTCAAGCGAGACGACATCAGCAACTATGGTGGCTGGAAAAATGGGCCTCACCTTGAGGCTACGGGTCGTTTTCGAACAGAAAAGATTGATGAACGATGGTGGTTTGTGGATCCGGAAGGCTATCTCTTTTTTTCTGCAGGTGCGTGCATCGCTGGTACTGAAGCACTGACACCAGTGACTCAAGCCCGCCTCAAGGAGAACTACTTTGAACGTCTGCCAACCAAAGACTCTCCGCACTCCTGGCTTACAATGCCGACGCGAGGTGGAAAAAACTATGTGAATTTCCCCGCTCTGAACGCCGTCGAGTCCTTAGGAAAGCGTTGGCAGGAAATCAGTCGAAATGGCATTCATGACCGGATGCAAATGTGGGGACTCAACACACTTGCTGCCTGGAGCAGTACAGAAGTCCGCCAAGACAAAAAAACACCGTATACGCTTCTTGCTTCTATCTGGTGGCTTACAGGAAAGAAAACGCCTTCACCATTTCGAGACGATTACGTCAAAGATCTATGTAATGCACTGGAAAATTCTGCGTGGGCAAAAAATGACCCATACTGCTTGGGTATCTTTATTGGAAATGAATTTGAGTGGCCGGATCGCTTTTCTCAGCTTGTCTTTGAGCTTCCCGATAATGACTCTACGAAACAGTGGGTCCTGAGTCAGGTTCGTCAGAAATACTCAACGATGCAGGAACTCAATCAGGCTTGGGGCACATCTTTCTCCAGTTGGGATCAAGTTCTTCAACATGGAGACACCGCATACCACGCATCTGCAGCCAAAGACATCGACCCCCTCTATTTCGAATATGCGCAGGAGTTTTTCCGGAAATCCAAGCAGGCGATTGAACGGTCACTGCCCGGCACACTCTTTCTTGGATGCCGGTGCCACCGAGGACCAAACGTTCTGGGGCGTGCCGCTGTCGGTCACGCCGACGTCTTCTCGGTCAATGTCTACGACCATGTTGTTCGATCATGGCAAGTCCCTGACAACGCTGACATACCAGTGATTGCCAGTGAATTTCACATTGGTGCATCAGACCGAGGTGTTCCGAGCCCTGGTCTTTCATCTGTCTGGGACCAACGGCAAAGGGGCCTCGCATATGCCCGCTATCTGAGCTCAGCACTTGCAAACCCAAAATTTGTTGGCGTGCACTGGTTTCAATGGATTGATCAATCTGCTGGTGGCAGACGAGATCGTGAAAACCATCAGGTTGGGCTTGTCGACGTAACCGGGCGATCTCATGTTCCATTTGTTGATATTGTGAGCCATGTTGCGAACAAAAAAAATGCGGTCCGCTTTGCCCAACCTTCTTCATCAATTCATGCACTGAAAAAACTTCTTGAAGGCCTTCCTGCGAAACCCGAAGAGAGAACAACCACTACGTCGACCAAGAAAGGTCGTGGAACGACGAATTCGCAGACAGAAAAAATAAAACGCAAACCTAATCTCGTCGTCATCATGGCTGACGATCTTGGCTACGCTGACGTTGGCTTCAATGGCTGTCGCGATATCCCAACTCCTCACATCGACTCCATAGCAGAGGAAGGTGTCCGCTTTACAAGTGGCTATGTTGCGTATCCAGTATGTGGCCCAAGCAGAGCATCTTTCATCACTGGTCGTTATGGCCAACGCTTTGGATTTGAACGGAACCCAATCTACGATGTTCACAACCCCGATATGGGTCTAACACGTGATGAAACAACTATTGCGACGGCACTCTCGGCTGTTGGTTACAGCTGTGGTGTGGTCGGAAAGTGGCATCTTGGAGCGCACGAAACTCTTCACCCACTCACCCGAGGATTCCACTCGTTTTTCGGTCACCTCGGCGGCGGCCACCGCTACTTCCCAGATGAACTCACCATTCAAAACAGTGACGACGCAACGGATGAAGCTGGCAGCTATCGAACATGGATCCTCAAAGATCACACACCAGTCAAGCCCCAGCAATACCTCACTGATGAGTTCTCAGATGCTTCTGTCCGTTTTATCAACGGCAATGCCGAGACTCCGTTTTTTCTTTTCTTATCCTACAACGCACCTCATTTGCCTTTTGCTGCAACTCAGAAATATCTCGATCGCTTCCCGAATCTCTCCGGGAAAAGAAAGACCTATGCAGCCATGGTGAGTGCTGTCGACGATGGTGTTGGAAAAACACTGAGTGCTCTCCGGGAGCATGGCATTCTTGATGACACACTCGTCTTCTTCCTGTCGGACAACGGTGGGCCACATTTAAAAAATGCTTCGAACAACTCGCCTCTCAAGGGAGGCAAATCAGACGTCTGGGAAGGCGGATACCGAGTTCCCTTCGCAGCTCGCTATCCCCATGACATTGAAGCCGGCTCAACCTACAAGCACCCCGTGAGCTCACTTGATATTTTTGCAACCATTGCCGAACTGGCACATGCACCCGTCAGCCCTGACCGACCTCTTGATGGCGTCAACCTCCTACCGTATCTCAACGGCACAGACAGCGGTTCGCCACACGATGCGATTTATATCCGCAAATTCGACCAACAGCGATACGCTATTCGCAGCGGAAACAAAAAACTTGTTATTCCAGTCGCCCAAGGCGCACCTCATCTCTACGACCTCAACGATGACATTGGTGAAACAAAGAACATAGCGTCACAAGAGGCTGACACGGTGGATCAGCTCAAGAAAAAACTCAATGTCTGGACAGCTGAACTTGTTGATCCAACATTTACCGGCTTGATGCAGAAAAAAAGTTACAAGTCACACTAAACAATACCGTTACTAGACTTGTGTGCATGCTTCCATTTCACAAAGAAATCTACGGATTACATTCCCGAAATACCCCGTGTGGACTGAACAGATCACATGTAAGATACTGTACATTCCAGCTCGCTGAATTAGGTAAGGATAAAACAATGAAGTCATTTGTATTCCCTTTCGCTGAATCACTCTGTCTGATAGCAGCACTTGTAGCCTTTTCTATAGACCCAACGCACGCCGCAGAACCCCCAGCCAAACCAAATATCATTGTGATCATGGGTGATGATGTCGGCTACGGTGACGTCTCCTGCAATGGAGCAACGGCAATCACAACGCCGAATATCGATGCCCTTGCCAAACGAGGCCTACGGTTCACCAGCGGATACTGCTCCGCTTCAACGTGCACACCAACTCGTTATTCTTTCTTAACGGGCAATTATGCCTTTCGTAAGAAAGGAACAGGTATTGCTGCCCCAACTGCTCCGGCAATCATCCAACCGGGAACAGCCACAATCGCCTCATTGCTTCGTGATGCAGGCTACAACACAGCTGTTGTTGGCAAATGGCACCTCGGACTAGGCGGACCAAATGGTCCTGATTGGAACGGCGAACTCAACCCAGGGCCTTTGGAAATTGGCTTTGACACATGTTTCCTTTTACCAACAACAAATGATCGTGTGCCACAGGTCTTTGTCGAAGACCATCGTGTCAAAAACCTTGACCCCAATGATCCGCTTTGGGTTGGTAAAAAGAATCCATCACCAGACCTCCCAACGGGCGTGTCTGCCCGCGACACACTTAAAATGGACTGGTCACACGGACACAACCAGACGATTCACAACGGCATCAGTCGCATTGGTTTCTATACCGGTGGACACGCTGCACGATTTCGTGACGAGGACCTTGCAGACACATGGGTCAAGCAGAGCAAGAAATTCATTCAAAAAGATCGACCGAAAGACCAGCCATTCTTTCTATTTTTTGCAGCACACGAATGTCATGTTCCTCGAATCGTACACGAGCGATTTCAGGGAACCTCACAACTAGGGCCACGAGGTGACGCCATCCTCGAACTTGATTGGTGTGTCGGTGAACTGACACAAACGCTGGCAGATGAGGGCCTCACGAACGACACACTGATTGTATTTTGTAGCGACAATGGCCCAGTCCTTGACGATGGCTACAAAGATCAGGCCATCGAAAAAAATGGTTCTCACCATGCGGCTGGACCGTATTCAGGAGGCAAATACAGTGTCTATGAAGGAGGGACGAGAACCCCTTTCATTACATGCTGGCCGGGCATGATTCGCCCAGGAGTATCGGATGAAATGGTATGCACAATTGATTTGGCAACAAGCCTGAACCACCTTGTGAATCACCACATTCACGAGAACGACTGTCTCGATAGCATTGATGTCAGTGACGCGCTTCTTGGGAAAAAAGGAGCAAAAGGACGAGACCACCTGATTCAACAAGACAACGGGAATAACGGAAACTACGGACTACGAGTTGGCAACTGGAAATTACTCCGACACGAACGTGGCAAAGCACGGAATGTTCTTGTTGAGCAGGAACTTGCAAACACAACCGTTCCCAAATACCAACTTTTTGATCTTAATTCTGATCCTGCAGAGAAGAAAAACCTTTATGAAACGGCAACTGAGCAAGCCAAGACTCTCACAGCACAACTTCAAAAAGCAATTGATAATGGACGAACACGACCAACTGGTCATTAGCAAAGTACCTGCGGCATGACGGTACACCGCCATGTTTTTTATTTTTTTCATAATGCAGCGAACCCATGAAACTTCAAATACTTCTCATCCTGTTGGTAACCTGTGGTTCGGTTCCCCTTGGCATTGAGATTGATGCTGCGTCCCCTGATCAGTGGTCACGGTTTCGTGGGAAAGACGGCACAGGAAGAAGAACTGGTGAAATTCTTCCGCCATCATGGACAACTCAAGACTGGACGTGGCAGACAACTCTCCCAGGAATAGGGCACTCCTCGCCTATTGTGTGGGATGGAAAAATTTATCTCACATCCGCAGATGAAGAGAATAAAGTACGACAACTCTTCTGCCATATCCTTCACACCGGCGAGCTTGCATGGAGCCATGAATCCCCCGGCCCAATCGAACGTCATCATAAGCAGAACAGTTCTGCATCCAGTTCGGTAACAGCTGACTTTCGGGGTATCTACTGGCTTTGGGGAACAAGCCAAAACGTTCGTCTTGAAGCAATGACTCATGACGGAGAACTGCGGTGGAGTACCGACCTCGGCTCATATAGTGGACCGCACGGCTTTGGTGGCTCACCTGTAGTTTGGGAAGATACTGTCATTATCCCACTTGAACAGGACACCGAGGGATCTATCGTTGGAATCGATGCGAACACGGGGAAGGAGCGATGGAGACTGACGCGTGACGGTGCCGAAAAGGCGGCATACTCAACACCACTTGTTCTCACTCAGACAGGAAGTGACGCACAAATTATCTGCACGAGTAAGGCGCACGGTATTTATGCGATCAACCCCCAAACCGGAACTGTCCTCTGGGAAAATAAATGCTTTCCTCTAAGAACCGTCGCCTCACCTATCTGCGCAGGAGATTTGCTGATAGGCACCTGCGGCAGTGGTGGTGGTGGAAGCAACCTTCTTGTTGCCCTGAAGCCTCCTGCAACAAAAAACGACACCAGTGAAATTATTTATGAAGTATCTCGAAGCACAGCACCTTACGTTCCAACACCACTTTTTTCTCATGGCCGCCTCTATCTCTGGGGAGACAAAGGCGTCGTAACCTGCCTCCATGCAGCGAGTGGAGAAATCATCTGGAAAGAACGTGTTGGTGGTAACTTTTCGTCATCCCCAATACTGATTGGAGACAAGATCCTCAATATCTCGAGCGACGGAGAAATGGTAACGCTTGCTGACGATGAGAAGTTTGAGATTCTAGGAAGACGTGACGTAGACGAAGAATGTCGAGCAACACCGGCAGTTGCTGAAGGATATTTATTGGTCAGAACCAGAAGCAGTCTTTTTGCCCTCAATCTCTCAACACCTTAGGCTACTGCAGCAGTTTCTCTCGTATCTCTCTGTTAGTTGCTGCCAGCCATGCGAGTTCCTTATCTGACAGCCGCTTACCAGCCTGTCTTTTCACAATGAGCGGCTTCAGGTGCTCAAGAATACGCAACTGCAACTCAACCCGTTGCTTTAAAAACGGCCCCCAGACAGCATCATCCTGATACGTGTTTGCATATTTTTTTATTACTTCATGAACGACACCGTCATAGAGTGAAAAACGCTGATATGTTTTTTCATCCCAGTCACCTCGAAGCATCCTGTCGATAAGCTCAAAGTGAGTGGCGAATTGCACTGACGCAAGGATGGTAATGTCTTCAACGGGCTGATCGCCTTTGACCGGCGGAGTAGCCATCGTGCACGAACTACTTATTATCCAGCACAACACCGCAGTAATTACTTTGTTCATGGAGCTACTCTTCTCCGCACAAACTCGTTCACAAACCCAGCAAAAACTTTTACTCGATTCTTAATCAATCATTTTCTGCAGATGGTCTTCTTCGAAGACATCGCCTGCTGCTTCAACCGGTGCATCTTCCTCAACGGGCTGCCGTAAGTCATCCCACAACGAGGGGCCGACGGAGGCATAAAACATTTCAAAGACGTCTAATTCATCAGTCTTTTGAGACGGCATGACACATTCCAGTGCGTAAGGGTTCGAATTCCATAATTGTGGCAGGACGCTACGGTGAAGCAAGCAGTCGCGCAATAGCAATAAAACGGCTGGATTTATGGCTTTTTGAACCTATTCGCCGGTTCCCCGCAGGACGCGGTCAAAGAATTCGTGCATTGCTGGCACTGTTTCAGAAGCATGCTGGCGAAAGACGCCATGTCCAGCACCATCAATCCGAAGATAGGTTACGTCCTGACTCTCCTTCTCCTGAAAGAGCGCATTGAGATCATCACTCTGCTGCACAGGTACTGTCGTGTCAGCAGTACCATGCACCATAAGAAACGGTGGTGAAGAACCCGTCACATATGTAACTGGTGAAGCCAATTCCATAACCTGCTCTCTATTCTGCTCACCAAACAGAGCCGTAGATCGGTCACCAGTCCGATCCTGTTTTCGCAAAGAAAAGCTTGTCGGCGTTGCAGAACAGCAGACAGCCTGAACAGCACTCGAATATTCACGATAAGGACCATCGCCCTCTAGTTTATCTTGCGTTGATGAAAGACCGAGCATCGCCACAAGGTGTGCACCTGCTGAATTCCCATACGCACCAAAGGCATTTACATCGATTGAAAATTCCTCTGCGTGGCCGCGTAACCATCGCACAGCGCACTTACAGTCAGCAATACAGTCAAGAATCGTACCCTCATCCACCAGGCGATAGTTGATTGAAGCACACACGTACCCGCGAGAGGCGTACTCAAGAGGATACTCTCGAAAAACCCCTCCAGACTTATCTCCATTACGCCACCCTCCACCATGAATAAAAACAACAACAGGACGGAGTGTGTCGTCGCGACCCGCCGGAAGCATAAGGTCAAGTGTCCATTTCTCATTTCCTTCTCGATAGGCAACATTTTCTCGGAGTTCCACATTGTCTGGCAACGAGGTACTGCCAGCCGCCACCCCCTGCCCCCTTGCTTCACGCAATCTCTTGAACAGCTGCGAGAGCTCGTCTTTATCAATCAAACCACTTGAATCCTGGTCAACCCGGTCAAAATTGGCCAGCATGCGCCCCTTTGCTTCACTGCGACTGATTGCTCCATCTTCATCCTGGTCCATTTGCTGAAGCACCCATTGCGTGCCCTTTGGCTGCTGAGCAACAGCCGTCTGATTCTGGCCAATGAAACCAACCGAAACACAGAACACGGTGGCTACAAAAACCGAACGACTACAATTTTTCACAATTCCCTCTCCTCAAACAAACCACTACAAGATTCCCGAGAAACACACCGTATCACAGAACGGCGCTTTATAAAATTATCTACTGAGCAGCTGGACTATGAAATCCCGCCTGTTCACGAAAGCCATTTGTTTCAGGCTTGGTCGTCCAGTTGCGAATATTCATATCATTTTCACGAAGGGTGCTCTGCGAAATGTAATTATCACGGGCATGCTTCTTGAGCAGAATTGCTGAGCGTCCATCGAGGTCTTCGAGCCGATTATTAAAGAAATAGTTATTCTCTGTGGTGCGATCAGCAGCTCTTCCTCCAAGCGAAATCCCACTTCGATTGATTTCCATCTGCACACCGCCGCAAATCACATTACAGGCCACAACATTTTTCTCTGTCTTTCCTCGAACATTCTCGGTCCACATACAAATTCCATTTGCAGAATTTTTTTTACAAAGATTTGCGAAAGCCGTGTTCGATTTCACGCATTCTTCGAAGAATATACCTGAGTGATATGTGTTATTGGTGACCGTGTTGAAGATAGCCGCACTATGAAAACAGTAGGCATCGAAATCGATTGAAAAACCGCCTGCAGAACAGACGTTCCCTAGTGCATAGACACGTTTTGAAACGTGCGCCCAAATCCCACGATGACCCGGGTCGCGAACATCACAGCCACGAATCACAAAAGGCCCATAGTGTTTTTTGGAACTCACCGCATTCACGGAATTACTGCCGACCCCCCCATGTTCTGAGTGCAGGTCAATACTCACGTCTTCGATCAGTAATACATTGCTTGAGTCCGCAGCACTTATTGCAGCAAAAACCTTCTGGTCCGAAACAACTTGACCACCCGAAAATGAGTTACAGCCCTTTCCCTTCATTGAAATCAGCTCGAACAAATCAGACTCTTTCGGTTCGTATGTATTCCGGATTTTTCCATTGAGAATCACACATGTATGACCGGGAAGTGAAAGCCCTTCTGCTGAATCATTCGTAAATGCGCCATGCATGACGACCACAAGTACACTGCCTGGATTGGCAAGCCTGGCTTGCTTCAGTTGACGATTCACGTCTCTTACATTCATGCCGTCAGGACCGGCAGTAATTGCCATCTGATGGCGACCATAAACCTTCTCACCATCGGACTCACTCTTCCAGATAACTTGTTCATCATGAAAGTTTGAAGTAGTTGGTGGGTTGAAGTATGAAACTCCTGCGTTTGCGATGGAATCCGCTGACATGCCGTAGTTTGGATACAGTACATTGCGAGAGCCTCCTCCGCGCATTTCATTAGTATTCCCAAATCTATTCCAACCAACCGTCGCTTCCTTTCCGTCAAATATGATTCCAGTTTCATTACCCTGAATGATATTCTCGTAAACCAGTGGATATTCTGAACGACTGGCAAGACGGACTCCCGTAGCATTCTGAACCACTTGATTGCGCACAAGCAATGCATCCGAGGAATGGATTATGATTCCCGTATCGCTCCGACTGCAAAAAGTATTTGCGATGACTGACGAAGGGGAGTTGATATCCAACGCTGCACGGCCAGCAGTAGTAATTGTGCTATCAAGAATAATAAAGGCCGGAGACTCGCTTACAGTAACGCCGGCCCCTTGGCAGTCGGAAACCACAGACCGAGTCAATGACACCGGCTCGTCGTATCGTTCAATGCCCGGACCAACAACTCGGACGCCATCTTCACGACACCCGGCAATTGACACCTGATCGAGATGAATCTTACCGCTGTTCTGAATCGAAATCCCAACATCAACGGCCTGATTACCAAAAAACAGTACATCGGCTGGCAGCCGTCCTGGTTCTCTTGGATCAAGTACCCCCGTAATACTGATATACCTCTCATCTTGAATCGTTAGAAGAGAAGAAGCGGTGCAATTCGAAGCTGCAACAAGTTGTGAACCTTCTTCGAACACAAAGCATGTCCTGCCATGCGGTGACAAGGGAGCGTCGGCAACCTCAAGGATTCCTGTCACTCGAACGAGAAAAACAGCCGCTCCATTCTGAGCATGATGATGGTCCAGAATAGTTTGCGCGTCATTCGCCGACATCGCCCCAAGTTCAAACCTGACAATCTGTTCGGTGGGCTGAATAATAAAGGGGAGTGACGGTTCTGAATAAAAATCGGGAAAGTGGTTTGCTTCCCCTCGATTCAGGAGATCCTGCCGCGATAGCGGAAAAAGCCATGCTGGCTCAGTGTCACCCGCAGTAGCAGTCGCTCCTCCAAGTGAAAGCATCACGACGAGTGCCACGAAACAGAGACTTTTAATCAGCCTATTCATAATCCGTCAGACACTTGATTACTCAACGGCTTTGATAAACATTTCTACAGAATCTGGGTCGGCTTTCGCGTTGACACGATCGTCTCGATGAACAACCTTGCCGTTTCGATCAATAATGAACGTCCAGCGCTTTGCCGTTGCAGTCCGTGTAAGATCAACATCAACACCGTCAATTGATTTTGTCACTGTCTTTTCCCCTCGGGAAACAGGCACTCCAAAAAGTTCCGCGATTTTCCCATCAGTGTCCGCAAGGAGCGTAAAGTTCAGTTGATGGGCTTTTTTGAAGACCTGGTGATTTTTAGCCGTATCACCACTCACCCCAACCACCTCCGCATTCAGGTTTCTAAACGACTCCATTCTGTCTCGGTAGCCACACGCCTGCGCAGTGCATCCACCTGTCATGTCTGCTGGATAGAAATACAAGACAACCATCTTCTTGCCGATATGGTCTGTGGACTTCCAGACATTACCCTCATCATCAATCGCCTCGAAAGCTGGAACAGGCTCATTCAGGCCGATGGCAGATGCCTTAAGACCACACATTAAGATGCTCGTGAGGGAAACAATAAAAACAGCGTTTTTCATAAAAATTTCCTTGTGTTTTAGCCACCTTTATTCGCAGCTTGAATTTGTTTCATAACTTTTTTCAGATTAAACGAACCGGGTGTCTGACTTGGTGGGTATTCGACGAGGGTTTGTAAGAACTGGGCAACATACTGCTGCATGGGAACGAGGACAAACACTCGGTCAATAAACCAATCATCATACGTATTGCTACTATGCTGTGCTTTCTCGAATGGATCGCGCCGTAAATTAAATAATAGTGGAACTCGCAACTCGGTAAATGGCTCTCGCCACACGCCGAACCCCTGCCCTCTGTTCTCTAGAAACACACCCTTCCACTGACCGAGCCGCAAGGCTACCACCTGCGCATCATCATTCACGTACATGAATTCTTTTCGCGGTGACTCTGATGCCTGTCCTGTAAGGTATTGAAGCTGGTTATGGCCATCAATGTAGTTGCGATACATGCGGCCATTTAGTTTCATTCCTTTCTTGAGTTTTTCTTTGATATCGGCTTCACCGGCAACTGCTGCAAATGTCGGTAGCCAGTCTTCGTGAGCCATGATTCC
>WLWH01001360.1_pt1 | contig 16392 bp, 19 predicted proteins | sample 6712741 | NCBI WGS metagenome assembly WLWH01 (sample SAMN12718694, study PRJNA515312) | sponge metagenome | isolation source: marine sponge | host: Mycale hentscheli | place: New Zealand: South Island, Marlborough, Capsize Point | collected 2003-05-01 | reverse complement strand
TAATTGAACCTGCACTTGCTACAAGAAACTGAGCAGACGTTGCTGTAGTGTTAACACCAACAAGTTGTGGTTGAGGAAATCCTGCAGCTTCAGCAGCTGATGTCCAAGTTGAACCGTCAGATTTTAATACATTACCAACTGTTCCTGGAGCTACAACTTGAGGTGCATTGGTGCCATTTCCAAGTATCACATTATTAAGTGTTAAATCAGCACTTTTGATTACTTTTCCTGTGGTGCCGTTCATAGCAACTAACGCATTATCAACAGAAGTTGAAGGACCAGTAACATCTCCTGCAGATCCTGAACTTGTAGCTAATGTTCCTAAATTTCCAGAGCTGTCTTTATAAAACAGTTTTCCATCATTTGTATTTAGGGCTAATTCACCATCTTGTAGATCACTTGGATTTGGTGTGGCAGAGGCAGTTGAACTACGATAAAGTTGTATTGGTGTAAAACCTGATTGTGGCATTAGAATGTACCTCCTGAAATTCCTGACGTTGCTGTAACACTTGTAAATACCCCTGTGTTAGCAGTTGTGGCTCCTATTGGAGTGTTGTTAATTGATCCCCCTACAATCGTAGGTGCAATTGGGGAAGCTAGTTTAGCAGTGGTTACAATACCGTCTGCCAACTGATCTGTAGTTAACGGTATGTCTGTGGGTGAATTACCAATATATGGATTTGACATTATGTTATCTCCAGAACTGATAGAACAGCATCGACTGAACTTGCTGCACTTGAATTAACTTTAATTGAATCCCCCGTAACCATTACTATTTTTTGATTACCTCCGATTGGAACTAACGCACCCCCAACAGGCACAGGTGCATCTTTAACAATATAAGTATCGTTTGCCCCATCATTTAATGTAACATCAATATTAACACTCGATGCGCTTGTGTTAGCTACTGTCAAACCAATAACAGTAGTTTGAGTAGAAGCACCTACAACATAAGACCCAACAGCCGTAAGTGCCGTTCCTATGGACCTCGATAGCTTCCTTGTAAATGTATTAGCCATGTTCTCTCCTTAACCTAATGCTATCGCTAAAGCAATTACATCGTCTGTTGTTACTCCTGCTGTGGGTGCCTGTGACACCCATGTTGTACCGTTGCTCGTTAATACATTACCATTTGCACCTGAACTTGTCAGCCCTGTGCCACCATTAGCCGCAACTAAAGTTCCTGCAACAGTTATATCACCTGTTGATAAAGTGTTTGGCGTAAGACCTGTTGTACCTCCACTAAAACCTGTGACTGCCGCAGTAACAGCACTATTCCAAACAAATGCACTACCATTCCATTTTAAAAATGTATCAGTTACAGTCGGAGCTACTAAAAAATCAGTTGTTCCAGATGCCGTATTATATACAATTCTATTTGCTCCACCGCCAGCCACATTAGTTGCACTAGCCGCAGTGCCTGAAATGTCGATGCCCCAAGTTCCAGTTGCCCCTGTGCCGTTTGCTTGAGGAGCACCGACATCACTAGCTGTTAAAGTTACGGCCCCAACTTGACCGTTAACAGAAGTTACTGTGTTACTTTGATCTAATTTTTGCCAAACTGACGTGCTACTATAAACAGCCCAGTCACCAACTTGCCAATCTGTAACACCGTCAAGGTTAGTAGTTCCAGCAACACTAACGATGTAATAATGGCCTTGCGTACCAACTCCAGAAGCTAATGAAGGAGTATTAGTAGATGCATTCCACGTTCCTTGATAATCTAAACCTGTTTGAAAACTAGCTGTTGTAACTCCTGTTATTACACCTTTAGCATCAACCGTTATCACTGGTATTAAATTTGATGATCCATATGTTCCTGCACTAGCTCCAGAGTTTGGTAAATCCGCATTTACTAATGCTCTAAATGCTGTAGGTGCATTAGGGCCAGAAGCAGGTCCACCATAAAACACATTAGCAGGTTGATCAGTCTGTATTAATGCTGATCCCCATGTGTAGGCACCTGTTCCACCAGAAATTAAAACTTGACCTGCTAAACCTGCTGGACCTAATGCAATATCAGATCCACCACCATAAGCAATAGAGCCAGGACTTGAAGTGTTACTTCGGCCTGTTCCACCACTATTTATTGGCAACACACCGTTTATCTCATCACTGTCTGATAAATCTACTGGAGGATGTTGATGATCTCCTCTTGCTAATTCGTTAGACGTTCCTGCTGAACCACCTGATGTTCCAACTAATGGAACATTATCTTCAAAATCTGCACTTAAAGTAACATTGGAATTTAAACCACCACCACCTTCTAATCCGTCACCTGCAATGATCTGTCTAGTAATGGGTACATAATTAGAGAAAGATGCAGTTACTGTAGTAATAGCAGTCACACGACCTTTTGCATCTATGGTGACAACAGGTATATCAGTTGTGTTTCCATATGTTCCTGCTGTTGCACCTGAGTTAGCTAATTGAGTGCTTCCTATACCTCCAACAGCTACACTGAGCGTCACATCAGAACTTAATGGACCGCCTCCCGTCAAAGCAGTTCCAGCAATTACTTGTCTCGTTGTAGGAACACCTGCAACCTGAAGTAAATCACCTGCTCTAACTTGATAACTCACGCCTTGATAATTAAACAACAACATACCATCGGCAGATGCCACAGGTGCTGTTGGTAACTGACTGACCCGTGTGGGTATTAAATTACTGGGAACTTCAACCATTAATCCATCTCCAAATACTTATTACCGTCTTCTGTAGTAATAAATTCATCGCCAGCTTCTTGTATAACACCCGCAGGGTGCGTATTAATATTTGTATCTGGTCTAACAAAAGGTAAAACAATTTGATCAGGCTCCCTTGGAGCTAATCTATACGGATCAAACTCATCTCTATCTGCTTTACATACCATAAGTCCTGGATCATTGGGATCTGGAACTAAATCGGCTAAAAAGAATTTAAGAGAACATCTAGCACAAATACCAATGCCATATGTTGGTTGACCTGTTGGATCTAAATAAATACTCATCTCGTATAAGGTCCAATTCCAGGATTAATTTGTGTTGGTGATCCGTCACCGTCACCATCCCAAGCTCTTTGCATACTAACAGCCGCACGTTGTTCTAACAAAGGAACAATATTAACATCTACACTTGGTGTTTCATTGGCAACTTTAGAAGCTAATCCATTTACAATTGCCTCTAACCATCTATTTGGAATTTCAATTTCTTGTTGTAAAGTATTTGTGTCCATTACAGATCTATGTCTCCACAATATTAATTGTGTAGTTTCAGATACTAAATTAGGAGCAGGCCAAATGTTAACAACAGGTTGTGCAACATTTCTTTGAAAATAATAAGTGCTAGGTTGACCTGAAAAAACAGTGTTGCTTTGATTTACATACTGATCTCTATTAAGCCTACCTAATGGTATTTCCATAGGCATATTACCCAACGTAATAGTTGTATAATTAATAGTTGAAACACCGTCAGTTGGAATAATTTTGAAATATTGATAAGCCAATGCTGGCACAATATCAGTCCAAACTATGTCACCAGTTTGAGCTAATGCTCCCGTAGATAAATTAAAACTGTTAGTGGTAGCTACTGTTGTAAAGTTAACACCGTCTGAACTCACTTGAAATGTCAATGGAATTGCAGTTGCTGACCACTTCACTCCCACGGTATTGACAATTGTTGCTGTAGTAAAATTAACTAAATAAGAAGTATTAGTGGTTGTTATTGTACCCGTAGGAAATTGAGGTTGTCTGAAGTTTAAATTCAAAACATCTACTGTACCTAAAGGCAAAGTTACAACAGGTTGATTTTCATAAAAGGGAAGTATTACTTTTTCGATACACCAACTAGGAACTCTAATATTAGAAAGATCATCAAGCATAAATGCCAATGAGTCCATTGCATAATCTTGCATCTCAGAAGTAATAGCCTGTGCAGGCAATCTGCAACGCCTAAAAGCGTGATCAACTACTTTCAAAGAATTAAAAGTTTTTACACCAATATTTCCAGAGTACGCCATAGCAATCCTTTAGTTACTTACTGGATGCTGTTACAGCAACTCCCCTTGTAATTGATTAATTTACCAACCTTTACGTTTAAACTGACTATCTCCTGGCATCATTTTGAAACCATCAACAGCACCGCCCTTGGCGTAGCCTTTGGTTTTCATTTTGCCACCCTTTTTCATATCCATTGTTCCAACAGAAGAATACGCTCGATTGCCCATAGATTTCTCCATGCCTTTGCTTTCATTGCGTCTGTCTTTCATAGACTGCGATTTCTTGCCATTTCTGGCACCCATCGACTCATCTAATTTATCATTGTATCCTTGTTTTCGCATTGTTTTTCTCCAATTTAGGCTTTGCTTTTAATCATAGGTGAACTTTTGTGAGTTGGGTAGCCTTTAGAACGACCACCTATTTTTTTTCTTTGAATGTCGTATTCCGACTCATCACGCAATCTTTTCATTTCATCACGAGCATTTCTTTCTCTTGATGAAACACGTTTTAATTGTTGTGATTTATCTCTACGCTCTTGAGCATCATTAGATTTACGCGACTTAACACGTTTCATTTCATCAGCTGCATCATCTTGTACGCCAATGACACGAGCCTCTTCATCACGAATGTTACGATTAACTTTACCACCACGAGCTTTTTTCATGCCTTTAAAAGTCTTAGCAAGGTTAGCTCTTTTTTGAGTAGTCGCAGATGGTTTACCACCACCTTTTGTTGCTGGCTTACCTGATGCAAGTTTATTAAGAACCCCAGAAGGAATTTTACCGTCCTTCATTTTTACGCCCTCACCTTTTACATAATTGGTAAGTGCTCCTGGTTTTTTGACTGCACCTTGTATCCAGTTTTTAGATCCACCTTTTTTAAATGTTTCAACTGTCTCTTCGACAACTACAACATCACCCATTGGAACTTTGCTTTTTCTGCGAGTCATACCACGACTCTCATCCCTACGATCTTTATAGGATTGCTTTTTAGTGCGCTCTGCCCCATCTCTCGCGCCTAAACTTTCGTCTAGACGATCATTAGATGTTTGCCCACCTTTTTTCATATTTTTAGTTGAAGATTTAGTAAAACCAAAATCAGAAGGATATTCAAAATCTTTAACATATTTTACTGTCATCATTGATCTCCAGCTATAGCAGGAGCATAGATTTTTATACCATATAAAATAATAGTATAAGTATCCCCAGAGGAAGCCTCTCTTGTACTAAAAGCAACATTGCCTGCCTCATTGGTTCCCAGAGCACCTGTCCCGTTATATGGAATAGAAGGATCATACCCAATGTCATATAATTGACCTTTAGGTATTGTCATAGCTAAAGCGTCATTAGCTGGTGTTGGATCTCCAACCCAATATATGTCTACACCCATGTCTTCAGTTTGAGCATATATTTTTGAAATTTTTACACCAATACAAGCCAAACCCTGAGAACTAGGATTTAACCCCGACACATCAACTTTAGTTACTTTTGTTTCCCCAGTTCCATCAGAAATGTTAGTAAATTTAGCAATATATAATCGCTCACCATCTTGAAGAACTTGAGTTGTGACTGCATCAGCCATAATTCACCTCCCTTTAAGAGAGATTGTTGTTTTGAATATACATCACAGTCAATGTAGCAACACCAGATGTACCATCGCCTGTGGCACCAGTAAAATCTGCTAAAACTTCTAAATCGGTTGTACCTACATTAGTAGCTTCAGTGTCTAGTGTTCCATGCGTTGTACCAAGAGCTTTTGTGTTAACTGCATCCAGAAAAGCATTTGGGTCTGCTGCTGTACCAACAGATATAGTAGCTGCTCCACTGTCATCACCAACAGTTGTTACATTGCATATTACATCTACTATTTGTGACTTTGCAGGTATCACTGCAACTCTCTGATTAAGTTGGCTTGCACCTGTGATATTGGGAATCATTGACTGAGCCATAACAACAGATCCAGTATTAGCGATATTAACTCCAATATCCGTACCAGTTGTTGCAGCTATAAGTCCTGCTTTAATAGGACCAGAAAAAGTAGTTGTACCCATTTTTATTCCTCACATACGAGTTGTGTGTATTTGTCTGTATGTAGTCAGTTGGGGAACTGTCAAATACACAATATAAAAACCCCAAGAAAATCCCTGTCGGCACTTTAGGAATACCGACAGGGTTTAGTGTTAAACTCCAGCTGTGCCGAACACTCCACGAGGATCGGTCCAACCAAAAACATAACGCTCTGTAGCTTTATAACGCATGGAGTCGGTTTCAAAATCACCTTCCATAGATTTCTCTAAACCTCTACGCATTAAAAGTTTCAAACCGTCAGGTGCATCTGTTTGAATCCACCAAGCAGTTTGAGAAGTAATACGAGACAGATTGCCCTGACCTTCCGACAATAGACCCATTGATTTAACAGGGTTGATGTCGTTGTCAGCAGTTCCTGTTCGTAGAACTGATTTCAACAGAGTTTCAGCTTGGAACACGTTAGCTGGCCCAGTGACAATCTTCTTTGGTACTAATCGAATACGCTTACCGTTGTTGTCAACAGCGTTACGAATTTGAATTAGTAACTGTTCAAGAGATGTTTGAGACAATGCTGCAGCGTTATTTAGCTGATTACTAAACGTACCATTAACAATTGGATGCGCTGTACTAACAAGAGATACACCATCACCGCCAGGAAAGGCTGCATTAAATGCTCTATTGAGAATATTTGCACCAAGTGTTTCTTTGGTTTCAATCAAAGATTGAGCTAAGTGTTTAGCATAAGTCTGCCCGATACGGATGTGATCACCGTCTTCTACCAAAACTTTGGTTAGAGCAAATGCTAAACCATAGACTTTGTATAGATAACGCTGAATAAACAACACGCCACCAGATTGATACGTTACCGCCATGCCATCAGGCAATTCAGGAGCCGCACCAAAACCATAAAGAACTGGTTCTTCATGGTACTGACGAGGAATACCTTGCTGTTCACTGAAGACTTCTTTCCATTCATCAGCACGTTGCTCGTATATTCCATCAAAGACTTCGTTCAAGATAGGTTCTACAATTGAACGAAAGTCGGTACTACGCATAGGAGTAGCCATAGTTCAATCCCTCCCTTAAACCGAATTAACTGGAGCTTTGTATTGGCTCTCGTTAATTCTAACGGTAGCAACAACAAAGGCATCAGTAAGTGTACTATTCGGACCACCTGTGGTTCCTTCAAAACCAGTAATCTGGAATTGACCTTGAGTAGCTTGAATAGCTGTGAGTTTACAATTAGAAAGTCCAGTAGCAGTAGATCCACCTGGAGATGCTACTGTCCAATCACACTGTTCACCAACAGCGGTTTGAACCGTATCAGTTCCTGGTGTTCCTGGATTGTCGTACTGAACAGCAAAGAGAATTTCTGGATCATCATAGACCCAAGCCACTATCTCTGTTGCAGTTATTCCCGTAGGCCAAAAAGGTGATACTGTGGGTCTACCCAAAGCATCATTATATTGACAGCCTGCGAAAATACCTAAAAGGCTAATGCCATCAGTTGTGCCACTGCGTGTGCCATCACTAGTACCTAGTTGAATAACACCATCATTGGTCAACTTAACAGGATCGCCTTGGAATACATTTTGACTGTATCCACTTGCTATTGTATAGGCTTTCGCAATTATCTGCCCACTATTGTGATAAGACGCACGAAAGCCAAAAGGTGCAGAAGTCGCTGACATCTTGCATTTCTCCTATTGGTTGAAAGTTAAGGTTGTGTTAGGCAAGATCAAATCGACCCTCCCTATGTTCACCAATCTCCCGTGTACCATCACCCATGTCTATGCGACTGCCTGATGCTTTTGCTTGTTGCTCCATAAACTCTGCCGTATCAGAAAGTTTTTCTTCTTCCCTTGCAGGTGCATTATGGTGTGCTTCCATCATAAACTTTTCATATAATGACATTGGAAGTTTGAAAGCAAGCATCTCATTAACCCCAATGAAACCGTCCCAATCTCCACCTTTCAGTGTAGCATATTCCCAACCAGGAACTTCCTCTGGTTTCACTGGCTCATAGCCTAATCGGATACGCTGTTGGATTGAGTCTCTAGGGTTAGTTGTCGTGAGCCAACACATATGCCAGCCCGGTATTTCTGGTAAATCGGGTAAACTTGATTGGAAAAATTGTTGCCTGAACATTTCTACCCTCTCATCTTCAGATACTTCACGGTTACTTGTAACTGGACGATCTTGCATCGCCCTATTCACCCGATTACCCCCAGAGGATTTCTTAATTCGTTCGTCTGACATTTTTATGTCGCTCCTTTTCAGCGATTGGAAAACTATAATTTGAATTTAAAAAAAATACAAGCCTGTTTAAGCTCTGTTTTCTTTATCGTACTCAGCATAACGCTTTACATATTTTTTTCGTAGCACTGGATCATCCCAAACACCCGCATCCATTAGTGCCTGTTTTCGTTCAGGGCTAATGTAAACTTCTTTACGAGTAGAAGCAGGTGCGTGCTCTTTTCCTGATCCGACAGCCGGTCCACCTCTAGCCACACGTTGGGTTTTAGCTTTTGGTGACGGAGCATCATCGCCAAATCTTTCAGGTAAACGCCTTGAGGCTCTCACCTTCAATTCATCCCAATACTCTTCTGTCTGTGGATTGTAACCGTCTTTAGATAAAGCCTGATCAATTGCCATGACAATAGCTGAGTCTTCATCACGCCCATTACTGTCATACCAAGGATTTTCATCCATAAATTGTTTAGCGTGATGTAACGTCATTTCATCAACCGTGTTTTCTTGTGGTTGAGGTTGTGACGCTTGTCTTTTTTGATGACTTAGATTTTGCATTTTTGCTAATGCCTGATCACGATACTTCATAGCCTTGGCAACATCTTCTCCGTTGCCTTCCTCTACAGCTTTCGCAATTACTCGATCCGCTAATTCTGCTTCTTTCTGAGCCTGTTGAATATTAAAATCAATGCCATTGATTTCACCTTTAAGAGACTTTTGCTCTTGTGCAGTTAAACGTCTTTCTAAATTATCATTGCGTTTTCTAAGAAAATCTAATTCTAATTTATCGCGTTTAATTGCATTATCGCGTCTTTCTTTTCGCTCTTGTTTTTCTTTTCGTCTACGCTCACGAATACTTTCTCGTTCATCATTAGACCCTTGTGCAACAAGTTCTTCAGGTTCATCATCTTCATCTGTTTCTTCAACAGGTGGAGTTTCAACAATCTCAATATCGTCCTCAGAGATAGGCTCCTCTGGTGGATCGTCTTCAATTACAACAATTTCATCATCATTTTCATCAACAATGTCATCGTCTTCTTTTCCTAAGTTACTCATCTCTTATCTCCTTATCAGATGAATGCTTTAATTTTTAAGGGATCGCCTGTGACTTTTCCGATAATGTCTAAGTCATTAAAAATAACAAACATGGCTTTTTCGCCCATAGGTTTTTCGTCTAACGGAACTTCCCACCGATCACCGCCATACTTTGGCACGCGAACAAAGTCACCCTCGTTACACCACTGACCTTCAGGCCAACCATCCATTGTATTTCTATTTTTAAATGCTAGTGGACCAATGTTAATAACTTTACCAACTTGAGTATTCCACTTTTCTGTATCTTTGGAATCATTTGTAAGAATAATTCCACCACTTGTTTTACTTTTTGCTGTTCTAATTTGAACCAGAATGCGACTTCCGAAAGGCTGTATTCCCGAATCAGTTTCAGGAAAAGCCTCCGCTAATGCATCCTTATAAGCCTTTGTCACCATGTTTCTCCTCATCCAGAAGTTTTAGAAGTACGTTAATAGAAGCCTCAATACCAGCTACTACACCAACACGATGCCCGTACTCAAATGCATCGCGCTCTTGTGGATGCTTCAAGGCCGCTTCAGTAAAAGTTGCCTGTTCGACCTTGAGAGCATTCAAAAGTTGGGTTTCAATGTTCATACTTTTCCAGTTCTTTTATATTTTTGACGTTGCCCTTGAGTTGGTCCAACGGCACCACCTTTGGCATATCCTTTAGATTTCATTTTACCGCCTTTGGCATAGCCTTTAGACTTCATGCCTCCTTTAGCATAACCTTTACTTTTCATTTTTTTTCTCCGTATATAAATTGTCAAAAACACGATTTACATCCAAAGTATAGTCCAAATCTGATTTACTGTAATGAATATGTTGTGATGGACGAAACTCTGGTGCTCCTTCTCCCAACTCAAACCACGCAGGGTGCGTAACTCTAACTCGATTATTAGGTAGAGCTACTATATTACCTGTCCATTGGCCTGCATCCAAAAGTTCTAGAACATGAGACTGCTTATGTTGTGCAGGGTCATCTCCTATTTCTGAATCAGTGTAGTCAACAGTAAAGTAATACTTTGCTGGATACAGTTCTCCGTCAATCTTTGCCAACCAAGGACATGGAGTACATCGGTCCAATACATAAACACTATGAGTTCTTGAAGAACAATCCCACGGTTGTGCATCGTGAGTTGCCATTGGCACAGGCCATTTATCAAATGGTGTATCGCCAACTAATGCTGTTATTGGCATTCTTGCCCACATTGCACCGCCATGAACATTAGGTTCATCGGTGTCGTATGTCTCAGCACCCGTAAAAATCATCTGAAAACTTAAACTACGGCATGGTAATGTAGTAACAGCAATTGCCATCGCATGAATAAATTCACCATGAAACTGTTGATGGTTAAACGTGTACTCTTTACGCACCCAACATTTAAAATGCGGAATATTACTCTGTAAAAAAGCCATCGTTTACGTTTTACCACTATTTGTTATGGGTTAGGATTTATTCCCGTACCCGTACTCACCGAAACTTTCTCACCCGTAGCCATTTCAGCTGCAGCAAGTAGTTTAGCTGTCTCATTATCAGACGTATTCATTCTTTCTCTAGCCGCAAGTTCTGCTGCTTTTCTATCATTCTCGTTAGCTTGTTTCATTTGCTCAAGAGCTATACGTTCTTGACGTTCAGCCTCATCATTAGCAATTTTGGCTGTTTCAAGTTGATCATCATTAGCCATTTCTTGAGTTTTGAGTTGCATTTTAGCCTGTTCAAGCTCCATTTTACCTTGAAGTTCCATTTGATCTTGCTGAAGTTTGGCTTGCTCAGTTTGTGCTCTCTGTTGTAGCGTCATTTGAGCAATTTCTAGCGATTTATCCTGTGGCATTGGAGGTTTAGGAGCAAATTGTTGCGCCGCTTCCGTAATTTGTGCCAATTCTTGACCAAAATTCCCTAATTGTTGCTCAATAAACTGTTGAACTTTACCAATTACCGTGACTTGGTCCTGTGCTTCCTCTTGAATGAGGTTTTGAGCCTGTGCCTGTTGAACAGCCGTGTGTGCTTCGACCAAATAATAGTTTAACAAGTGATCTCTTAGGTGAATTGCCATAGGATACAGAAAATTAGGCACAATTGCAGGATTTGAACCAAATAATGGTGACTTTAAAAACGGCAAATGCGTTAACATATGAGCCAAATGGTCCTGTTCTGGTAAAACATAGACAGGTCTACCCAAAGCTGCAGCTACATTTTCGCTCACAGGGTCCATATTTTCTGTTCCTGGTTGTTCTAACAACACCTCAGAGTCAGGAACTTTCATTACCCGTAAAAACATTTCTTCAACTTTACGAGGATCGTACATTTGAGGCATCATTTGAGCACGCTCCATAATTGCTTGGATCTGTGCAAACCTCTGTGTCTCACTAAATATTGCAGGGTCACTAACAGGAACAACATCTAACGGACCGTCAAAATCAGATGGCTCTACTTCTAGCCCAACGTCATTTGCTTTTATATCTTCTTCAATTAAATACGCACTGTTGATACGATGTAGAATTTTAAAACATCGACTCATGGAAGAATGAAGACGCGAATGAATAGAACTGAACACAACCATGCCCTGTTCAATAAGAGCCATTGTTGTACCCACGGGCATATTCGGATTGGTGTCACTGAGTTTTTCAAATGATGTTTGAACAACACCTTTGCCTGCGTCTACTAAAAAACCCAACAATTGAAACAGTGTAGGACTTGGACCGTTGAACGGTAATGGCATAGCAATCTTGCGTATGTCATCAACCATTGCACCGCCTTCAATCTCAGCAATCTCTGTTGGTTGCAAACTGATTGTCTGACCACTTGGTCCACCTTTTAATTTTAACATGGTGGGAATGTTTTGAATGTGAGCACTGTCCATCAACGCTCGTAATGCACCTGTTGCTGCACCACTTAGACCACCGATCATTTGAGTTAATCCAATCGGATAGGCACCACGCCAAGGAACAAATGGAAACTCAACAATCCAATCCAATTCGTTTTTCATTGCATCGTCTGGTTCCCAGTTTCGATACAGTGACAACGCCTTGTTAGTAGTCTTATCAATTGTAAGAATATAAGGCTCTAAACCATCACCCTCTTCAAATTCAATGTAAGTGTAAACTTCAAACAAAGTTCTAAGACCGTCTTCGTTATAACTTGTCTCACTCTTGCCCTCAATTTTATCATTTGCAATTGTAGCTTTACTATACTCAGGGTCATTCGGATAACCCAAATCCACATCAATATACATACCCGACTTTACACGTTGCCCGTATTCCATTTTGGTTATGTATTGAACGTGGGTTTTTCTTTCAGCCGAATAAAAATTAGTAGCTGCAAATGGCAGATACACATCGTCAATTGGAATGAACTCAGATATTGGTCTACGGTGCTCATTGTTCCACATGAATTTCATATACTGACCACCGCCTAACGGTAGTTGTGTGCTCAGTTGTTCTAACTCAGAACGGAACTCAGGCATTTGCTCAGTAGTCTGCCAATTCATAAACTCAGTTTTACGCCTAGCTTTTTCTACTTTGTCAGGCGTTTGCATTCCGTTGATTTTACTTTTAACTGGGCCTGTGGATGGAAACGCTTCTTTCATAAATCGCGCTGAGAAATCTACACACGCCTGAATTAACATTGGATGCACAACGCGATTAGCCCCAGTAAACTGAGCACCTCCAGGTGCATCATCACCCAGACCCGTGCGCTGTAATCCTACTTCGTATTGCTTGTCTCTTTTTTCTCTTGACTCTTTGTCTCTACTAATCTTTTCAACTAAATCACTGATAGCTGTTTTAAGTTTACTCTGATCTACTTCTTCAACAATGTTTGCAAAATGTGCAAGTTTATCTTCTTGGCTTGCTTCCATCTCATCCAATCGGACCATAGCACCGCCATCGTCTGTGTCTTCAACTTCAGCAATCTCATTAGGAATAGCTACAGTTTCACCTTGTAGCTCATCGTCCATCATTGTTTCATCAGACATTATATGTCTCCAATATCTGGTCAGCCATCATATTGATTTTATCGGCATCGTATGAACCGCCTCTGTTAAATCCTTTAGTAAAGTTAGCCATTACTTTTGTTTCGTTGTCACGGTATGGATCTACTGAACCCTCTACATTTATTCTGGAGCCAGTGTTAGGTACTCTATATTCATATCCCACTTTACCAGAAGTCTTTTCGTTTATTGGATCATAATCAACTTTACCGTAACCACTAGAGTTTTCACTTAACATACGCTGTAACTCGCCCACAATGTTTGTAATATTCCCACTAGCAGGGTCATAATTAATATTACCACTAAGTCTATTATCACCCATATTATATGATCCAGACAGATTAGCGTTTATAAATTCTCTCTCATTAGGATCTAATACACCTTCAAGTCTCATATCTCCTTGATCACCAATGTAAGTAAGACCGCCTGTGATTGGTGTTCCTTCAATAGTAGCATCATTAAAATCTGAAAATCCTTTAAGACCACCTGATATATCCACTACAATATTATCTCCAACTGTAGTGGTAAAACCTCCCTCAATTCCAGCCGTTGCCATATCTTTTGTAGTTGGAGTAAGTTTATTTCCATCCCACAACATAAATTTTTCTTCGGCTATTTTTGCATTTGCTTTACCACCAGTAAATTCTATGTTGTCTATAAAATCCCTAATGATCGATGGAGATTCTTCTGAAGTTTCTATTTCTTGAATCTCTATTTCTTCTGTGTTTGCACTCGTATCAGAAAAAATACGATCCATTTCTTCTGCTACTATTAAAGAACTTTCTTCATCTTCAAATTCATCAAACGTACCACCTTTATTCATACCTTTCTTTTTTAACTCATCTACATACGCTTGAGTAATATTTTGTGAAGCTAAACCCCTGCCTGATTTCTCAACGCCTCTATTATATTTATTTTGAAGTCTCATTGCTTCTTTAAGTTTTTTTGGATCTTTTTTTAACTCTTCTAAAGCATTTCTGCCACGGCTTGTTGTTAAATCTAATTTAAAATTTTCAATAGGTGCTTGTCCTCTGTTAGCCGCCATTCCATAAAAGCCTCTACTGAATGGCGTTTTTTTTGAAGGGTCAGCCACACTCCTAAGATCATATTTTGTTTTTTGTGTTTCCATAAATTCAGGAAACGCATGTTCAACTTGAATGCTTTTAAAAGAACCTGGCAGGCTTTTACCTTCTAAGATTTGAGGAAACCCTTCGTGGATAGACTTATTGAAATAAGTATTATCGTTTAACTTAAAACCATAATTTCCTATTGTTCCAGCTTGATCACCAATAATTGATGATGTTAATCCTGGCTCAGTGTTTCTTGCAATAATCTCATCAACGTCTACAATAGCTGATTTTTTACCGCCCATAGGCACTGCAGGAGGTAATATACCTTGATCTATTAGTTCTTTTACTTTTGGTTCTAATTCAACAGTATTACCTGCTACCATTTTTCCTATATTTTTACGTTGAACAAAAGTTCCCGTTTCTTCAATTAAATCCCATAGTTGTGGATCTCTAATATCAGCCCCGTCAGGAAAACCTAATAACTTTAAATTATGATTCATTTTTGCTGCTTGCTCTTTAGGAAGTTTTCCATCAATTACAGCTTTTTTAAAGGCTACTAATATGTCATCAAAGACCACAGGGTTACTTAAAAGTTGAATATCAGTACCCAATAATGTTGTCCAAATTACATTAGTTCCTAATGATTCTTCTCTTACATTTCTATTAATTATTGAATTTGCAACTCCTGGTGTAAACACGCCCCACACAGGATGTTGAACAGGGTTTTCTAATATTTCCAATGCCTCTTTAGGTTTAATTGTTCCTAATTTTGTAATTTTTAAACCAACCTCATCTGCCATTTTAGAAAGCTCTGCACCGATCTTACTAAATCCAGGACCTCCTCCAATACTTGTAGCACTTCTATCAGATTCAGTGGCTATCAACTTAACTTTCTCTCCACCTTTTAAATCAACATTGTCTTCTAAAAATTTAGATAAAGGTACTTGTTCTGTGTCGTCTATTTTTTTAGCTGCTCTACGATTTGCTTCATCTCTTGCTTCTTTTGTAAACCCTCCATCCGCATCTATCCAACGGTTTCGTAATGCCTGAACTTCTTCACTTACCGTATCGCTTGCCGTTACCTTTACATCTTTACTTTTAGGAGTAGCAGAAACTTTAGGTGCAACTTCAGACATAACAACAGAAGTATCTACAACTTCAGGTGTGTCGTTCAAATCTCTTAAAAGATTTTTTCTAGCTGGTGCTGTAAGATTTTTACCAAGACCAGTAAATGATGCACCCATCATTGCTATCATAGCTGTAGCTTTTGCAAACTCATCTTGATCTATTAAAGACGCAATGTCTTGAGCCATTTGTTTGTATTCTTGTGGAGCAGTAGGTCTTAACGCCTCTACTAAATCTGCATAATTAACTTTACCATCACCCGTAAGATCTGCTGCTTGTTTGCTAGGAACTCTAATACTTTCTGGCCTGTCTTGAGCACGATCTCTACCACTCGTAGCTAAACCCATTTCATCAGCATAAACCTCACCACCATTAGCAAAGTTTAATATCTCTTCTGCCATAGCATCAATACGGTCACTGTCATAACCAACAGATCCACCTTCAGCCCACTTGACTCTGTCTGCCCAATACGCCGCTGATGTTTTACCCTTTTTAATATTCTGAGCGTGCCTTGCCTTAAATGACTTCCGTCTGTTCTTTTGTTTCTGTGACTCACCCTCTTTTGGCTTGCCAGCAGTCTTAACACCCTGTTGTCCAAAACGAATAAGTTTCTCATTCCCACCGTCATTAACTTTAACAACATGGGATTTGGTCTTATGGTCAGGCGTGCGTCTTGGCGTATTAAGTTTGAGACTTTCTTTTAAAGATGGCGTGCTCATTAATCTACCAGACTTCTATCAGTTTGCCCAAGATTTCCATAAGTTCCAGACAATGCAGTCGAACCATCATCTCCAGGACCACCAGGACCAAAACCTAAAGCCTCGTTAATTGCATATTTAAATTTTGTTACAGCATCTGTAGATTCTGGCATCTTGCTATAA
>WLWH01001359.1_pt1 | contig 16393 bp, 10 predicted proteins | sample 6712741 | NCBI WGS metagenome assembly WLWH01 (sample SAMN12718694, study PRJNA515312) | sponge metagenome | isolation source: marine sponge | host: Mycale hentscheli | place: New Zealand: South Island, Marlborough, Capsize Point | collected 2003-05-01 | reverse complement strand
CAGTACCAGTTGCAAAAACTGGTGGACTAGTTTTTACTAGTGTAGCAGTAGGAACAATATAATCCTTCCTTTACTATCGACAAGAAAGCACCCAAATCAGGGTGCTTTTTTATTTTATGTATCTTTGTAAAAAGATTTTCAAATGATAAATTCTGTAAGAAATACTGTACTTGCTATTATCAATAAAAATAACTACGGATATATATCTCCAGGTGATTTTAATTTGTTTGCTAAACAAGCACAGCTAGATATATTTGATGAATATTTTATAAGATATAATCAGCAAATAAATGAAGAGAACGCAAGGATATCTGGGACAGGATATGCTGATATTAAAAAAGGATACGAAGAAGTTATAGATACGTTTTCCATTACATCATTCTTAACTCAAAAAACTCAAAACGTTTATTATGTACCTTCAGCATCTACAACAGGTTCTGATTATTATTTACTAAATAAAGTATTGTGTTTTTCTGGAGGTAGTCTAAAGGGTGAAGCTGAAAAAGTAACGCATAGTAAAATTACTATGTTAAACAGCTCACTGCTTACATCTCCATCTAACACGTTTCCTGCTTATACACAAGAAGCAGATGAAATAACAATTTATCCGAATACATTTAATGGAGTGAATGATATTCAAGCTCAGTACATTAGATATCCTTTAGACCCTAAATGGACGTATGTAACTTTATATGGAGGTGAGCCTTTGTTTGACCAAACACAAGCTGATTACCAAGACTTTGAATTGCCTATTGATGATTCAAATAATTTAGTAGCTAAAATATTGCAGTATGCAGGCATATCAATTAGAGAAGCTGATGTGTTTCAATTTGGGCAAATAGAAGAACAACAACAAAATCAAACTAATATTTAATCATGGCTTATATAAATCAACAAAAATATTATACTAATGATGGTATAAATCCTACGGATGAAAATTGGGGGTCTTATCAATATGTTACTTTAAAAGATATAGTTAATAATTTTGAATTAATGTATGCTGGAAACCATGAGTTAATTAACAATGAAAATAGATTTAAGATATTGTTTCATGCAAAACGTGGTATACAAGAATTAAACTATGACGCATTTAAAGAAATTAAGTCTTTAGAGTTACAGGTATATGACGATTTAAGATTTGTTTTACCTGCTGATTACGTTAATTGGGTTAAGCTTTATTTATTAAAAGATAACGTGTTAAGGGAATTAACGGAAAATATTCAAGTTCAATCAGCTGTGTCTTATATTCAATCTGCTACAGCTACATTTTCTTATGATGGTGATGGTAATGCAACTGAAGTTGATTCAACTTTAGATACAGAAAGAAAAAACGGTTCATTAAGGAGTATATATTTAAATGATGAGATAGATGAAAATGTAAATCCTAATGCATATAATTATGATAGTGATATTTACAATTACAGAATAGGAGCTAGATATGGTTTAAATACTGAAACAGCTAATATAAACCCTACATTTACTATTAATAAAAAAGCTGGTGTTATTAATTTTGATTCCACTATGGCAAACCAGCAATGTGTACTACAGTATATATCTGATGGGATGGAAAATAATGATGACTCCAAAATAAGTGTGAACAAATTATTTGAAGAATATATATATGCTTATATACAATATGCTATTTTAAACAGTAAATTTGGAGTACAAGAGTATATCATCAATAGAGCAAGAAAAAATAAACAAGCTTTATTAAGAAATGCTAAAATCAGATTAAGTAACATTCACCCTAGTAGATTGCTTATGAATCTTAGAGGTGAAGATAAGTGGTTAAAATAAAATGGCAAACATTCAAAGAAATTTTATAGCGGGCCGAATGAATAAAAGCCTTGACGAAAGGCTTGTCCCAAATGGAGAGTATATAAATGCTGTAAATGTAAGGCTTGGTTCTACTGAAGATTCTGAAATTGGTGCTGTTGAAAACTCTAAAGGTAACCTTCCTTTAACAGAACTACAATATGTTGATGGAACAAAACTAAGTTCACAAGCTAGATGTATAGGTGCGTTTGAAGATGGAGCAAATTTAGTTGTTTATTGGTTTGTACATGACCCTGCATTTACTCAAGGAGCTACAGGTAAATTAGATTTAATTGTTTCTTTTGATGTTGAAACTGGAGAGTTAATATATCACGTTATTAGTATAGACAATGGCGATGGTATAAACACAACTTTAAATTTTAATCCAAACTTTTTAATTACAGGTGTAGATAAAATAGATAATCTTTTATTTTTTACTGATAATTACAATGCGCCAAGAGTAATTAATATAAATCAAAATTATGGAGACCCTAGGCCTGCTGTCCTTACAGATGATTTTAATGAAGATGAAATTTTAGTTATTAAAAAACCTCCTACAAGTGCTCCAACAATACAGCCATTTAACGTAGCAAGTATTACAGACGCATATTTGCAAGATAAATTTATTTGTTTTGCGTACAGATATAAGTATGCTAACGATGAGTATTCAGCTATTTCACAATTTAGCGAACCTTCTTTTGTTCCAGGTCCATTTAATTTTAGTTCCAATAGTTTTTTAAACGAAGGAATGATAAATACTAAAAATGCGTGTAATATTACATTTAACACTGGTAGCAGTAAAGTAACAGATGTTCAAGTTTTATTTAAAGAAGCGGATTCTAATGTAATTAAAGTAGTTGAAACTTTTAACAAACAACAAGAAGGGTTTACTAACAACCAAGATAGAACAATAGCTTTTACAGATAGAAAAATATTTACAGTACTACCTGACTCGGAAATATTAAGGCTCTACGACAACGTGCCTCAGCTTGCAAAAGCTCAAACATTAATGGGAAACCGATTAGTGTACGGTAATTATTTTGAAGGATATGATTTAAAAGATAATTCGGGAGCTAAAGTAAGCTTTACTTTTGTTGCAAATTTACTATCTGAGTTAATTACTTCAGAAGATTTAATTTCAGATGCTTTTATAGGCCCTGAATACACCTATGGTTCAACTGTATCAATTGATGATAGTGCTTTTTATGTTGATTTATCAACGCTTTTACCTTCGGGTATTTCACAACCTGAAAACAAATTAATACCAGGTGCTACACTTACTTTTGATGTTGGCTATGGGTATTCAGCAAATGCTGTGACAGGAGCTCCAACTCCAGTTCCGCCAGTTGCAACAAATTTTTTTACATGGTCTTATACTTTAATTGATAGTTATAACACGGTAGCTGAGTTAATAGCAAGTGATGACTTTCAAGAAAAAATAGGAACTGCCACTACTATTCAAACGGTGGCTAATGCTGGTAATGGAAGAACAATGACTGATGTTTTTAATATTAGTTTACCGGCTGCTTTTGATAATAATTTTACAAATTTACTACAATCAGGTCGAACAAATGCGACTCCATCCTCACCTTCAGCAGGTGAACCATTAGGAGTGTTACCACCTCCATTAGAAGGAAATGCAAACAGATTTGGAATACAATTAAATGCAGTTCAATACGCCGACCCAGTTTCTTCTTCATCAGTATATGCTTATTGGAGAGTTGTTGAGGTTAATGTAAGGTTTCAAGAAAGTCCATCAATAGGAAGTTTACATAGTAACAGAGGATATGAAATTGGTATGGTTTATATGGATGACTATAATAGAGCTTCAACAGCTCAAGTTAGTCCTTTCAATTCTGTAAATTTACCTTGTAGTGTCTCATCTTCTCGTAATTATATTCAAGTAGATATACCTCCAACTCAAATTGCTCCATCGTGGGCGAGTAAATATAAGTTTGTTATAAAACCAACAGCAACTAACTATGATACTATTTATAGTAATATAAATTATTATGACCCAACTACTCAAGCTAGTTATTTTTTATTAGATGGTGAAAGCGCTAATAAGGTTGAAACAGGAGATAGATTAATTGTTAAAGGTGATTCAAGAGGTGCTTTGAATAGATGTGTCTATGCAACTGTTCTTGAGAAACAAACACAAACTGCAGGGTTTTTAGAAATATTTGATTCAGCAGGAACTAAAGTAGATGTAGTTGGTGGGACGTATATGAAGATTAATGCTAGCAATTTTGCATCTGTGCAAGCAAATGATGCGGTTGTTGGTCCAACATCGAACAATGTAAAAACAGCAACTCAATTTAACAGATATCCAGTTGTTGCGTATGAATTGTTTACTACGGTAGATTATGCTTCTCCTTTAACAGATGTATATGATGTATATGATGTTCCAGTAGGCACTAGAATAATTATGACAATTGAAATGACAAGGGACGGTACTGGTCAAACATCTTGTCAGAAAAGAAATTATTTGTTAGAAAAAACATTTACAGCATCCAGGGATTATGATAATATGGCTAATTGGTTTACTGGTGACAACATATCTAGTGTTTTATCTTCTGGAACTGAAGACAGTGTTAATCCTATTGGAAATGTATTTATAACTCCTCAAGTTTCTAATGCAGCATCGCCTTCTTCAGGTAATAATAAAACAAATCAAGAATTAAGAGACGCAAACTTGTTTGGTTCTACAGCAGGAGCACCTTCGCAAAATTTTTATTACAGAATATATGAAGATACAAGTACTCAAGACCCAAGTGGAAATAATTTAATTTACTTATTAGTATCAGGACCATCGGGATGTGGGTCAGAAGATGATGAAAAAGGAAGAGTCGAAGTTAATTTTACAGTATATAGAGCTGATTCCACTTATATATTTGAAACAGAACCTGAAGAAGCTTTACCGGATGTATGGTATGAAAACAGTGAGTCTTACGACATAAGCAATGGTTTGCATTTAGGTAATGTTCAAAATCAAACTTCAGCTCAGTCAGCTAAAATAAATACTGGTTTTATAAACTGTTTTACATTTGGAAATGGAGTTGAAAGTTATAAAATAAGAGATTCGATAAAAGCTAAATCATTTGGTTTAGGTAATAGGGTCTTTACTACATCAAATGAAGAATATAAAAAAGCACATAGATTTGCTGATTTAACATATAGCGGTGTTTATAATGATGAATCAAACGTAAATAGGCTGAATGAATTTAATTTAGGTTTAGTAAATTTTAAACCATTAGAAGAAACGTATGGTGATGTAGAAATATTGTATGCAAGAGAAACAGATATACTTGTTTTACAAGAAGATAAAATATCTTACGTACTTGCTGGCAAAAATATATTATCAGACTCAACTGGAGGTGGAGTAGTTACATCTGTACCTGAAGTGTTAGGGACGCAAATAGCTAGGATTGAAGAGTATGGTATTAGTAATCACCCAGAAAGTTTTGCTGTATTTGGACAAAATAAATTTTTTACCGATGCTAAAAGAAATGTAGTTATTAAATTAACAGGAAGCTCAGCTCAAAACGAAATACTTACGGTTATATCTAATGAGGGTATGCGAAGCTGGTTTAGAGATTTATTTGCAGAAGCTTCAGCAACACAAAAACTAGGGGGTTATGACCCTTATATGCAAGAGTATGTCTTTACGACAAATACAATTGTAAAACCTGAAACAGAATTATGTACAGCTTGTGGTGTAACAAAAAACATAACAATTATTGCTGGGCAAGAATTTGTATACTGTGTTGAAATTGGCGAAGATGTAGGACCTCCATCAAAACTGTACTACGTTGAAATAGATTATGTAATACCCTTTGAGAACACTGACTTAATTGTAACAGAGGGAACTGAACAGCAAATAGTTTCAGAAGCTGGTGTGGATTTGGAAACGGAAGGTCAAGTCTCTGGAACTGGATATACAATACAAGCTATATATGATGGAGTTACATACACGACAGGATTGGTTTATCAGAGTGGAACATTAAAATTTCCAAAACCAAATCCCACTCCAACTGAAGTTGTTTTAATTGTAACCTCAAATGCTGTTGTAGACGATACAATACAAGTGACAGTTAAATGTCCAGAAGAAGAGTTGTTTAGTGTTTATAGTATTACTTTAAGTACTAATGCTAACGCTGGTCAGTTTACTCATACTGAGTTTAGTTGGACAGATTCAGTTGTTACTTCACCGACTCAAACAGATTTAGTCACTTTTATATCTAGCCCTAACGACCCTATTGTTTCTCAATATAGAGAATTAGAAGGACCTCAGGGCTCTAATATAATACCACCTGATGGTTCAACAATTACAATGAGGTCGAATAAAATTAATTTTGATAACTTTCAGTTTGACCCTAATGAAAATGAATTTAGATATCTAAGAACGGATGCCTTATATGAAAATAATCCTACTGATATAAATATATTATTAGCTGCATCTGTTCAAGCAACTCCAATAAACACTACTGGCGCTCCTAATTTATATAGCGCTAATTTTGGTTTACCTGCAGGTGGTAATAAACTATATTTAGTTTATGATTTAAGAAATTCTATTGGGCAAGAATTATGTTATTCATCAACAAGTTTATTTGATGCGTGTTGTAACTGTACGTTTACACCGACACCAACACCAGTTCCTGCGCCAGTGCCAACTCCAGTAGTTCCAGTTTATGATTATTTCTTAGGTATTGATTGTGTTAGCTTACAAGCGGTTTATCTAAAATCAAATCAAACATTAGGAATTGTAGTTGGAGATGAAGTGCAATATTCAGCTGGTGGCGCAGTACAAGGTTGTGCTTCTTTATATGCAGTTGGTGGTACGGGTAGTAGTGGAGAAGTAACAGTTCAAGTAGCAGGATGTGGAGATTCAAGATGTTCAGTATAAATGGTTAACTTTGTAAAATTGTAAATGGCAGCAACAGGAACATATTATTATAGCTCAGCAAATTTTGCTTCAGCTACTGCATTGTATTTAGATGCAGCGCTATCAACTTTTGCTCCAGATGGATGGTATTCTGATGAGACTATATACAGGCAGCAAGCGTCAGGTGTTTTGTTTGCTGAAACCACTTGCCCTAACTGTGCATCGCCAGCACCAGTTCCAACTCCAGTAGTTTATGATTATAGAATATACTCTGAATGTGCAGGAAGTGGAAGTCAAGTTTTTAGAGTAGTAAGTGGTGGGGTGTTTCCAGCTACAGTTTTATATAACAGTATTTGTTATGGAAATCCTCAAGCAACTGGTCTTACTTCAACAGTAAATGTTAATGGATTGTCAAGTTACGCTAATTGTACTGATTGTGGAACTGTCCCTACGCCAACACCTGTACCTGGTCCTACGCCAACACCTGTACCTGGTCCTACACCTGTACCAGTTCCAGTTCCAGTACCAGTACCAGTACCAGTACCAGTACCAGTTCCTACAGTTTCGTATGATTATAGAGAATATGCAGATTGTCTAGGCACTGGTAATACACAAATATTTAGAGTTGTATCAGGGGGGTCATTTCCTACGGTAGTAAAATATAATACTGTTTGTTGGGAAAATATATCTTCTACTAGCACACCATCTTTAGTGGATGTTGCAGGTTTAACAAGTTATAATAATTGTTCAATTTGTTTACTTGTACCGACACCAACACCAGTTCCAGTTCCAGTTCCAGTACCAACTCCACCAACAGGAACACAATTGTTTTCAACTAACAACGTTAACCTTGGTCAAAGTTCATCAGGTGCTGCGTGTGTACTTCAAACTTCAGTTTCTATATACACATCAAGAGCAAATGTTGCCTCAGTACAAGTTGGTGATGTTTTCTACACTAACAGCTCGCTATCTAATATATTTAATGGTGGTTTAAAATGGTATGGTGTGACAAATGTAAATGGTCACTATCCAGATTTAGATAATGGATATGCATTTTTAATTAATTCAAATGGTGAGGTTGATGCAATAGTTGATTGTACGCCTACGCCTACGCCAACAGCTCCAACACCAACGCCTAATTTTCAAGATATAGAGATTAGAGAATGTGGAACTACAACGCCTACATACAATGTAAGAATACAGGGAGGCATATTAACAGCCCCAACACTTGCTAATGGATTAGCAATTAAAATAACAGGAGCAGCATCAGGACCAAATCCAGAGTTTACAAATACAGATTGTTGGGAAATAATTGATAATGCAGCAACCTCTTTTGATTCAACTGCTAGTTTAAATTCAGTTGATTCAAGTTGTGGTGGTTGTGCGCCAGCGCCAATATATGAATATAATGTATATACTGAGTGTCAAACTAGTACAACACAAATATTTAGAAAATTATCTACGACAGCTACTTGGCCAAGCTTTGTTGAATATAATAATATTTGTTATTCAAGCCCACAATCCACAACCGGTACATCAACGATAAGTGTTGAGTCTTTAACAAGTTTTAACAATTGTTTTGATTGTGAAAATCCATCTATGTTCATTAATGCCTTACCACAACAAGGTTATACAGAAGCTGCGGCTTGTAATGCTAGAACAGATTACTTTGTATTCTCTGATAGAGCAACGGTTGGTCAAATTATAGTTGGAGATACATTATATGCTAACTCTTCAAAAACTACAGTATTTAACGGAGGTTTAGAATGGTATAGTATTTCAAACACTTTAGGTCTTTTACCACAACCTTCAAACGATAAATATTTAATTCTATCAACAGGAGTTGTTCAGGCTATAACGACTTGTGCAACAACACCTACGCCAACACCAACACCAACACCAGTTCCTGTAGCAACGCAAGATATTAGAATTAGAAGTTGTGTGGATTCAAGTGAGTATAATGTAACTGTAGTAGGTTCAAGTGGATTGCCAAACAATTTCCAAATCCAAATTAGTGGAGGTGGAGGTAGTTGTCCGTCTTGGCCAGGTGGAAGTGGTTCTGAATGTTTTGAGATTATTCAAACTAGTGGAATAACAGGAGTGTGTAGTGTAAGTATTACAGCTATAACTTCTGGTGGTTGTTCTGCCGGAAATCTTACTTGTGGAACGCCGACTCCAGTGCCAGTGCCAGTTCCAGTACCAGTGCCAGTACCAGTGCCAGTAGCACCAACGCCTACGCCTACGCCAACGCCAGTTCCAACACAATCTGTTTATTACTTTTCAGTAACTAGATGTGATGGAGGAGTTAATACGTATACAGAAATATCTTCAAATGTAATATTATCTGTAGGAAGCTCAGTCTTTATGCCTGATAATAATTGTTATTTAATAGAAGATATTCCAGCAGGTATTAATTCAAATTCATATATTTCATCTCATAGTGATTGTAACGCTTGTCAAGCTTCAGTACCGACGCCTACGCCAACGCCTACGCCAACGCCTACACCTGTACCAGTAGCGCCAACGCCTACACCTACACCTGTACCAGTAGCGCCAACACCGACGCCTACACCTACGCCTGTGCCAAGTTCATCTTGTACTACTGTAGACTTAGAGTTTGTATCAACTGTAGGGAATATAACGTGTAGCAACTATCAAACATTCTATATGAACACAAATGATTTCTGTACAGCTACAAACCTATACAGAGATAGCGCTTGTACTAGAGGAGCATTGTCAGGTGTGTACAACACAGGTAGTTTTTACAGAGAATGGAATGGTTCAGCATTTACATTATCTTGTACATCTACAATTTGTCCATAGTTTTTCATTTTAAATAATTATGATTAACTTTATTTGAAATTAAATTAAATCAAATGGAGGAAATACATAATTATATTACACCAGAGGAGTGTCAAGAACTTATTAAAATGATTGACACAAATCATTCACGCTCATCAGTAGTGGTTGGTGGAACAGACAGAAGTGATGTTACAGATTATAGAACATCAAGTACTTCAAATTTAGACATGAACAATCCTATAATGTCTAAAATAAAAAACAAAATAGCCAACACATTGGGGTTAGAACCGCATAAAGGGGAGGCTCTTCAAGGTCAGCTGTATGAACCTGGTCAATACTTTAAACCACATAATGATTTTTTTAGTGGTGCTGCTTATGATATGCACTGTAAATCATCTGGAAACAGAACGCATACATTAATGATATATTTAAATGAAGATTTTGTTGGTGGGGGTACTCACTTTCCTACATTGCAAAAAACTGTAGAACCTGAAACAGGTAAAGCTTTATGGTGGTATAATTTAAAAGATGGTAAAGTACAAGAGCAATATCTTCATGAAGGCGTAACGGTTGATAAGGGTAAAAAATACATTGTAACATCTTGGTGGAGAGAAAAAGGATGGGATGGAGCTGGTGATGAAAAAATGTATTACGATTCTCAAAAAGAAAACCCTGTGCAAAAAATAGAAGAGACTCAGATAGTAGAAGGAATGCAGAATAAATCTTATATTGTTAAAGCTTCAGAAACTCAAAACTTAAAGCAGATAGTAGAAAAAAAAGAGTTTACTGACATAAATGATTTTCCAAAATTTACTGATAATGGGTTTACTTTAATGAAGTGTCCAGAAGAAACTTGGAATTTAATTAGTGAGTCTTATGAACTTCTTAAAGATAAAAAAGAAACAGAAAGCTTTGATGGAAAAAAAGAATTTATAGTTGGTGGTGATTCGGAGATTATGTCATTTGACCACTTACCAAGTGTGAGAACTTTAATTCATCAACAGTTATTGAAAGCGCATGAAGATTGGGTTAAAGAATCTTTAACTCCTTCTTTTATTTATGGTATAAGGTCATATACAAAAGGAGCTACACTAACACCACACGTAGATAGAATAGCTACACACCATATTTCATCTATAATTATAGTTGACAAAGATTTAAGATGTGGATGTCAAAATAAAAAATATGCAGATGATTGGCCACTAGACATTCAAGGTCACGATGGAGAGTGGTATAAAGTATATGCTCAACCAGGAGATATGATATTATACGAATCAGCTGTGTGTGAACACGGAAGAAAAGAAACTTTAGGTGGTGCTTTTTATAGAAACTTTTATGTTCATTATCAATTAAAAGACTGGATATATAAATCATGAGTAAATCAATTTTAGTAACAGGTGGCGCAGGTTTTATAGCTCATCACGTTATAGAGCATATATTAGATAACACTGACTGGACAATTGTGTCTTTAGACAGGTTAGATTTTAGTGGAAACTTAAATAGACTTCAGGAAGTAGTAGGCAGTCGTAAAGATAGTAATAGGGTTAAAATTGTACATCACGATTTAAAAGCTCCATTAAATTCTCAAATAGTTTCAGCTATAGGCAATATTAATTATATAGCGCATTTGGCTGCCGGTTCACACGTAGATAGAAGTATAGACTATCCTATGGAATTTGTTATGGATAATGTAGTAGGAACAGCTAATATTCTTGAATACGCTAAATCTATAAACAGTTTAGATAAGTTTGTATATTTCAGTACAGATGAAGTGTTTGGGCCAGCTCCAGGAGATGTAAAGTATAAAGAGAATGATAGATATAATTCTACTAATCCATATAGTGCTTCTAAAGCTGGTGCAGAGGAGTTAGTTGTAGCTTTTGAAAACACATATAAAATGCCAAATATTATAACACACACCATGAATGTATTTGGTGAAAGACAACATCCTGAAAAATTTATACCTATGTGTATTAATAAAGTTTTGAAAGGTGAAAAAATATGGATACACGGAAATAAAGAAAAAACAGAAGCAGGAAGTAGACATTATATACACGCTAAAGATGTTGCGAGTGCACTACATTTTTTATTAACTAACCCTACACCATCTACTCCTGATGACACTGGTATTAAATGTCCTAAATATAATATAGTAGGAGCAGAAGAAATAGATAATTTATCCTTAGCAAAATTTATAGCTAAAGTTTTAGGTAAAGAATTAAAATATGAAATTATTGATTTTCATTCTTCTAGACCTGGGCATGATTTACGATACGCTCTTGATGGTAATAAAATGAAAAAAGCTGGATGGTCTCCAAACAAGGTTTATGATACATTAGAAAAAACCATTAAGTGGACAGTTGATAACAAAAGTTGGCTAGAGTGTTAAATGAAAAAATTTAATTTTTTAATAACAGCTCACTCAGACAATCCTACACGTTTAGAGTTATTATTAAAATGTATAGAGTCAATAAAAAAATTTGGTTATAAAGCAATTGTTGTTGACCATTACTTTAACTATGAAGCTTTTAAATTATCTGATGGCTATGTATGGATAGAAGACAATGAAATAGTTACTCCTAAAGATTGGCATAAATATAATTTATACCACGCCTGTCATAGTCCTTATGAAAAATATGATACTTACACACCATACGGTAGCTTTGCTCCTTATGCTATTTTAAATCAATTTAAAAAAGGATATCAGCTTGTAGAAGGTGAAGGAGTTTTTAGTATACATTATGATTTTCAATTAAAAAATGATGTTGGTGATTTAATAAAAAAATATCCTAACAGAGATGGTATATTTTTTAAATATCCTGCTGACAATTTTTCTTTGTTTAGTAGTTGTTTTTATTTAAAAAAATCTTTGTGGAAAAAGTTTGAAAGATTTAATTCTATAGACCAGTATATGAAAGAAATAAATAAATATATGGAATGGTACTTTTATGATGATTTTAAAAATGAAAACGTTGAATTACTTGATGCTCATCCACGTGACTACTTTATTCACGATTTATATTACAGGTCTTCTTATTTGAACTTTAATTGTAATCTATATGCTTCAGGACAAGAAGTGTTATTCAATTTTAATAATACATTTGAACTGTTAAATAAACATAATGATTATTATTTAAAAAAAGAAAACAAAAAATTAAACATACATTTAAGTGAAGACCACTTTAAATATCATACGTTTATAAAAAAATGATAAGATTTATTCCAAGTGCAATAGTTGATAACCGATATAAGTGGATGGCTAATTTTTGGGCGTATGCTCAAAAAAAATCATACAAAGATAAAGCTGTGTTCAACAGTTTAGTTACAGTGGTGAAACAAAACACTGGAGATAGCCCTATATATAATTCAATTGATTGGGATTTAAAAGGGTTACCTCACTATATTTCTCCACCTATATGGAATTATGTTTCAAGCAGAAATGATAATTGTATTGTTATTAATGTTATTTCTTCTTTAAAACCATTGCTAATAAATTACAATGATGATGACATATTGGTTCTGTGTGACATGGATATGGTAAGTTTAAAACCATACACTGGTATTTTGCCTGATGATAATTCTATAGTGTGTTATGATGGATATGAAGACTGGCACATGTTTATAGCTAATTCTGATAAACAAAATTATAATAAAATAAAACCTTATTTAAAGCACGAAGACGGACAGTATATGAATGGAGGATTTGTTCCTATATTTATTAAAGTGAAAGTTTTAAAAAACATTATAGATGAAATTATATCTGTAGCTGAACAGATTGTAGAATCAAAAGAAGAGCCTACTTGGAAATGGTGGAGTTGTATGACTGCTTTATCTATTGTGTGTCATAACAATAAAATAAAAATGATTGGTGATAACAATACTTACATACCCAACTTTAATACTTATAATGAAGATAAACATTTTTTTGCGCATTATAGTGTTGACCCTATTTTTGACAAAAGAACTTTTCCAAATCACAATATATGTAAATACCCTAACAATGGGTTTTATAACTTGGTCAAGGAGTGGATGGTAAATTAAATAGGTAACTATTAATTTTGTAAATTTGTAAACAAATAAATTCTTTATGGCTTGTAAGTCAATACGTTTTTCGTGTCCTATAGATTCAGTAGGAAGTGAGACAGCTATATGTTCATGGTTTGTGACGTGTTGTGATGGCACAGAAATACAAATAGATGTACCAGCTAACACTTTTGCCACGTATTGTTTAGATGAAACTGCTCAAATTATACCTAATTCATTAGGAGGAGAATGGTTTGATAAAGATAAAACATGTGCAACTAATTGTGGTGATGCTAATCCTGACCCATTAGAAGGGTATATATATTATGAGTATGAAAATTGTAATGTAGCAAGTCAAAAACAAATATTTAGAGCTCCATCAAGTTTTACGGCATGGCCTAATACTTTAGCTTATCAATCTATTTGTTGGACAAATGGTGTTAGCGTAACTAATATATCTTATTTAGATATTGCTAATATACCTACGTATGCAGATTGTGCTACTTGTGATGCCGCTATAAACCCGCCGCCATCACCAAGTCCATCACCACCTACTCCACCAGATGTAGCAAAATTTTGTTTAAGTTTTACCAATACTCTAACGGTGTCAAGTAATTTAGTGGAGTTTCCAGATTATCTTGGGATACCAGATGCAAATGTTAGATTTTATATAATTAATGGAGCTTGGGGTGTTTATCAAGTAAGCACGGGTGTTTATCAAATAACAGGTGTACCAGCAGAGTGGCCAATTGCTTTTTTAAACAATGGAAAAGAAAATCAAATTACATACACAGGCACAAATTTAGAGTTAAATGCTACAGGATTAGATGGAAACACTTATGATTTTTATTCAGGAACAATAACATTAAGTGTAAATGGGGATTTTGGTATAATAAGTTATCAAACATTATATCCTGAATCAACAAATGGACAATACTTTTTAGGAGAAAATAATTTAAGATTTTCCACTGAGTGTAATCCATCTTCTCCTCCTACACCAGGGACTCCTACTCCAAGCCCAGTGCCTACGAGTGTTGTTCCTCCTATACCTTCACCAGTAGATACTGAATGGACAGTAAGTTATAGTGAAAACTCAAAAGGTTGGCCTTCATTTTATTCTTATATACCAGAGTATATGATAGGAATGAATAACTTTTTTTATTCTTTTAAAGGAGGTAACTTGTATCAACACAACGTGAATAAGTTGAGAAATAATTATTACGGAGAGCAATATCATTCTCAAGTAACAAGCGTGTTTAATCAAAACCCACTGGAAAATAAAGTATTTAAAACACTAAACTTGGAATCTAATGATGCTTGGGAATCTTATCTTGAAACCGATATACAAATAAATGGTTTTATGGAAGATGGTTGGTTTGAAAAGAAAGAAGGAGCTTGGTTTGCATATCTTAGACAAAGAGGAGAAGTGCCAGCACTTGAAGGGCAATACGCTATGAGGTCTGCTAATGGTATTGGGAAAACTTCTAATGTGGAAGTAAGTACTGGAACAACTGTTCTTAGTTTTTCAACTGACCCACTTGTATCTATAGGAAACTTTATTAGTGTAGGTGATTATGTATACCACTCACTACCACAATACACTGAAATTTCTTACGGTGGTATTGTAACACAGATAAATGTAGATTTACAGAACAATATAAACCAATTAATAGTAAGTACTACTTCAGCTGACACTGTTACTTTCCCGCTAAATGACCCATACATTATGTTTATTAAAAGTTCTGAGGCAGAGTCTCATGGTTTACTGGGACATTATTGTATATTTACTATAACTAACTTTAATACTCAAGCTACGGAACTGTTTGCAGTAGAGAGCGATGTAATGAAAAGCTATCCGTAAAAATTAGTATCTTTGTAAGTATAAAAAATTATTATGGCAAACCCTTTATTATTAGCAGCGGCAGGTGTAGAAATTGTTGGCTCTATATTTAGTTTCGGTGAAGCAAAGAAACAGAGAGATGCAATGAAGAAAGCTCAGGCAGCTGCAGCGAAATCAGCAGCTCAGGCAAAAAAAGAATTATCAGTAAATTATATGAAAGGTTTATCAATTGCAAAAGAACCTTATGAACTAGAAAGAGAAGCTTTACTTCAAGCTGGAGCAAGCGCATTACAAGCTGGAGTAGAAGGAGACCCAAGGGGTGCAGCAGCTACAGCAGGAAGAGTTGTACAAGCACAACAAGCTGGGTTAGCACGTCAGAGAGCAGCTATGGCCCAGGAAATGTCACAGTTAGAAAGATTAGCTGCGCAAGAAGAATCAAGACTTGGTACAGCAAGAGCCACTGTAGATTTAGGTGAAGCAGCAGGAGCTCAAAAAGCAGCACAAGACGCAATGAAAATGCGTGCTTATAATATGCAGCAGGGGTTTAGTCAATTAGGCGGAGGTTTATCAGGACTAGCAACATCAGGTTTATTAGACGGTAAAAAAGGAGGTGGTGATACATCTGACCCATTTGGTGGTTTTATAGGAGGACAAGCACCTGGTATAGGTGTTGATATAAATATGCCATCAGGTTTTGAATTACTTGACGGAGTTACATCATTAGCACCACAGCCTTCAATAGATTATACATCGATGTTTAGAGGACAATCATAAACAAGTTAATTTTATGTCATATTACGGATACGAAAGATTAAGACCAGGAGATGCTTTAGGCATAGACATGGCTACTGTTACTAAGAGTCTTAGTGACGATTTAAAAGCATACGAACAAAAGAAGGCAGATGAAACAGCAGGTGTAGCAAATACAAGTCGTGAGTTTGCAGAGCTTCTAGGTAAAATGCCTACAAGTTTTAATCAAGAATACAATAGATTTTTTGGAGATACATCACAAGTAGCAATGCAAGCTG
>WLWH01001358.1_pt1 | contig 16396 bp, 23 predicted proteins | sample 6712741 | NCBI WGS metagenome assembly WLWH01 (sample SAMN12718694, study PRJNA515312) | sponge metagenome | isolation source: marine sponge | host: Mycale hentscheli | place: New Zealand: South Island, Marlborough, Capsize Point | collected 2003-05-01 | reverse complement strand
GGCTCCTGGTTGTATTTGTGCTAGTTGTTGTCCAACTAAACCTAATCTTGTAAAGTCTTCAAACTCTGCTTCTCTATTTGCAATTTGTGTTGCATCTAATTTAGCTTGTTCAAATCCTTGTTGTGCTTGACCCAATGCTTGTTGGTATTGTCCTAGACCTTGTTGAGCTGTAAGATCTTGTGATCTTGCTGTTTGTGCTTGATTGAAACCTTGATTTAATAATTGTGCTTGAAGACTAGCTCTGTTCATTTGATTGTTTCTCATAGCTTCAGCTTGCATAACACCTTCTCTACCACCACCATAAGCACCTCTAGATATAGCTGCATCTCTTAAACCTGTTTGTTGTACTGCTGCGTTTCTATCAAACTCTGCTAATGACGCATCAATAACTTGTTGTTGATAAGGCGACATGTAAGAAGCAATAGAACCAGCCACATCCGCGCCCCCCGCTCCTGTACCCGTTAATGCACCTAAACCAGCCGCGGCTGTTTCTGGTGCTGTCTGTAAAGCATTTCTTGCTGCAACTTGTGGAGCATATGTTGCTGTGTTAATTGCTTGTCCACCAAGTGGATCTAATTTTTTAAGGAACGCTGTAAGCGAACCTTCTAGTGTTGGGTTTACAAGTTGCCTTGTTTCTGTTACTGCCATTATGCTCTAGCCTCCAAACTATTCATTAAATCATACATACGTTCTGCTCCTTTATTTACACTACCACCACCGGCAGCTCTAACAGCATCGGCTGTCATTACAAATTCATTTTTACTTACTCTTGCTGGAACGTCGTCTGCTCGTTCCTTAGATCCCATAGGTATCATTCCTCCACCTCTATAATCCATTTCCATACCTTGAGGTAATACACTTCCACCCATGTTATAACCCATTATACCACCTTGTGCAGCCATTTGTGTAACAGACTCTTCTGTTATACTTTCTGACATTGGCATTGGTATTCCAAACTCTTTATAAAAATCTGATTGTATTTCTAATATTTTATCTTGATCTCCTGCGTTTATTGCTTCTTCTAACAACATATAAAAATCTTGTTGTCTACTAGCTACTAAATCACTTTTTTCTTCTACATTACCAATAGCTTCTTCAATTCCACCAAAGTTTGGTTTAGTAAAACTTGCCTCTGCAAAAATATCTGTAATACCACCACCTCCTGCATAACCTACTCTACCACCATTTCTTAAACCTAACTCTGCTAATGTACTTTCAATTAATTCTTCTGGATGGTTGTAAGCTCTCATAGCTGACAAGATGGCTGCTCTTCTACCATCATCAGTTCCTAAAGAACCTTGTTCTAAATTGTAATCTGCTAAAGCTTGTTCATACGCTTTCATTGCTTCAGCTGCTTCGTATCTCATACCTTCAGCAGTACCCATTGAAAAAGGTAATGCGCCTGCACTAATTATATTTTTCATTGTTAATTCTTTTCCACCTGGTCTTAATATATCTCCTGCTTCTCCAACAAATTCTGAACCTCTAGCTAATCCTTCTAAACCAAAGTTTTTAGCCTTATCTAAGAAACTTAAATTACTTGTATCAAACCCACCTTTTAAAGCATCTGAATATACCCCTGGAGCTATTTCTGTTCCTGTTGCTGGTATACCTTGATTTTTCATTCCTCTAAATCCTTTAGCTGCACCTTCAGCTCCCATTGCACCTTGTAAACTTGCAAGTCCTAAAGACATTGCATTAAGATCTCCTTCATTACCTTCTTGTGCTAATTGAGATAAAGCATTAATACCACCACTAGCTATTGCTCTTGATATCATAGGGTTAGATAAAATACCAGAAGTCGCCCCAAACGTCATTCCAGCTGGTAGCATATAAGGTGCAAATGCGGCAGCGTAAGGAAGTAAAGGTTTTATTTCATTAGGTACTATCTTGTCTAATACCTTTGATACTGGTTTAAATATTTTTTTAAAGAATCCCATATTTTATTTATATTATATTGTTGAAAAGCAAGTTCGCAAGACTTGTATATAGGCGATTGTACCACAATTTACTAGAGTTTTCATGTCTAGTCAACTAACTTACATCTCACTAGATCCACCAAGAGGAGGCATTTCTGCTATTTTTATCTCTACGTCTCTCTTAATATGATCTTTAGTAGTGCTTGTATGTGGGCTGTTAATATCATCTTCTACTTCTTTTTCTGAAAGATACTCTCTGCCAGTTTCCTTATGTGTAATAGTTAGTATTACTTCAGGTGTAATTACTGGTATTGTTTTACCATCTATTTGTTTTTCATATATTTTTTCTGATTTTTGTTTAACAAATGGCATTATAAATCCTCTCTGTTTATTTCTAATATAGATGCCGTAACAAATATTCTATCTGCATCTGCAGCTGTTACTTGTAATACTTCATCTTCCATCATAATTAAAGGTTCTGTCAATAGTTGTTCAGATGTATTAGCAGTAACTCCTTTAGTATTAAATAAAGTAAATTTACTACCGGATGCTGGATCTGCATCAAATAAATCTACAGTAATAGTTGTATCACTACCACTATCACTACTAACTAATAATGATTTTACAATAGCTCGTGAATTATTAGGTACTGTATATAAAGTAGTAACTGTATTAGTTGTTAAATCTAATTTAGAATTTTTATATATATTTGCCATTTAATTTACAAACCAAGTAAATCTTTCTTGATCTTCTTTTAATTGTGTTAGGTATGTAGCATTTAATTGTTCTACAATCAAACTGATAGATCTGTTAATTTGTCTTTGATTATCTTCACTATATTCTTTTCTAGGTTCTGGTAATCTTACTACAATTTTTGTCATTATCCTCTCCTTCCATCGGGTTGTATATCTACTTGAAATGTACCAAATCTCCAAGACTCGCCAGCTGCTGTGTTAGCTAGTTTTAAATTTGCATATCTTCCTCTTGCTCTAGTATCTACTTTTGTAGTAGTTGATGTAATGGTAAAAGGACTTAATGCAGTTTTTTCATCATCATCAGCAGGAAAATCTTTAACTGAAATTGTTACTTGATTATTACCTATTAATACTTTGAAGTTAGGTAAAAATCTACGCATAGCTAAAAAGACTTCACTTTGATTTGGTTGTAATGAAAAACTAAATGATTGAATAAAAGACTCTAAAGCAGTTGTACTTCCGTCTGGATTAACTTGATCTGTGCCTGTTTCTTGTGCAAAATAAGTTGTATTACCTAAACCTGATTGACCTACAACTACAGGAAAAGTTCCTGTCCCTGTGCTATTATAAGCAGTAGCATAAGGTTGAGGATAAATAAGAGTATCCATCCAAGTTGTTCTATTAAAGTTAACATTTGTATTTGTAACCCACGTTCCTAATGGTGGTTGTTTTGCTTCACCATAGTTATAAGATACAGATCTATTATTAAACTCAGATCCTGCTGATGGGTACCACCAAATAACTTCTGTAAATAAATTATTTAATCCTGCATTTACTTGTTGACCTTTAGTAGTATCTACATCATCAAATACATAATCTTCTACACTACAAGGTAGTGAGTTAACTGTACCATCAAATGCAAAGAAACCATTGTTAGACATCCAATAAGCAACACCATCAATCTCAACGGCTGCATTTTTACCAATCAATCCACAGTTAGTACCTACTTGTTCAAAACCAAATGTAAAAGGTGCACCTACAAATTTCATTGTATACAATGCATTGTTAGTCCATATTAAAATATTTTCTTTAGCGATCAACGATCCTACAATTTTAGTTCCGTCTTGTAATCTTTGTGTACCTGCAGAGTTAGTAGCAAGTGGAGTAAATTGATTTAATTGTTCACCTGTTGAAAATCTAATAAACATATCATCTTGTGTTGTAGTATCTCCAATAGTTGTTTCTGTTCCCATGTGAATTAAGTGACGTGTTGTAGGTGATACTAATGTTAATCTTGATGCTGTTGGATTACCTACAGCTTCATTAGGTTGTCCACCTAAAGTATTTGATGCTGTTAGTGTACCTAATGCAGTCCAATATTCTGAATTTTCTACTGAGCTTGATCCTGGAGATAAAGTAGTTCTAGATGCTCTTACACTTAATCTAGAAGATGCAGATGCATCCCAAGCATAAGTTTTACCATTAGCAATAGTTGCAATTAGTACATCACCCCAGTTTGTTAAAGACCAAAGGCCAGGTTCTAGTTGTACTGTAGAAGCATTTACTGCTGATCCCCAACCATTAAAGTTAGTAGCATTAGTAACTGTTTCACCATCGCTATGTGCTTGACCATTAGAAGTTCCAGTTGTTGCTGTTCCTAATGCACCTCTAGTAATACCAGTTAATTCATTACCAGCTACACCTGTATAAGTTATTAATTCATTTTCTATAGCGATTGTACCAGCTGTTGGAAATCCTGTTGTAGATGTTAATCTAATTTGTGTAGCAGAACCATTGTTACCTGCTGTATTTGGAGATAGTGCTCCATCTAAATCGTTTGTTAAAACTCCAGTAACTGTTCCACCATATAATCCAGCACCATATCCATAACCATATGATTGTGCACTTGGACCAATACTTGCAAAAGGTTTAACTGTACAAGAACTTCCAGAAGTTAAATCAGAACCACCACCATTAGCTTCTGCTGATGGAGATGTAATAGTAAATGTAGTTGATGAAGGTACTGTTATAACTTGACAAATTTTATCTTCAAAGTTTGAAGCAGCAATACTAGAACCTGTGGGCATAGTTACTGCATCTAATTCAACCATGTCACCAGCAATTAATCCATGCGCAGTGCTTGTGGTAATTGTAATTGCTGTTCCTCTAGTGGTGCTTGTAGTAAGTGTAGAACTAGTAAACGTAGTTAATACTCCTGCATTGTTATCTACAAAAGGAGTAATATCAAAAAGTTGTCCTTCAAAATATATAAGTAAAAATTTATCTGTACCAATAGCCACATATCTATTTCCTTCTTTATCTACAAAAGAGTGTTGTGCTCTTGCTACACCTTGCATTGTATCTGTAAGTAAAGAAGACCAACCACCTATTTTTTCTGGTAGTCCATATCTAAATCTAGCGAGATCTGAATCGACCCAACGGCCTGCAGCTCCAACACTAGTATCTTGTTTGTCTATTCCGGGAGCAAACTTTATTTCAGTGAGCATCTACTTGCTCCTATGAATTCGTTGATTGTTTTTGCCAGCCTTTAGTTGCATTAGTATATACTAAAGTTACTGCTTGATTGTTAGTAGATAAAGTAAGATTAGAAGCTGCACCTTGAATAGGAGAACCATTTCTATCTACAGTACAATTGTTAGAAGCAAATCCTCCACTTAATGATGCATCCATTACAGTTACAGTATCACCTCCACTTGGCGACGCTGGTAAAGTAACTTGAATTGTACCTCCACCACCATTAGATGTTTCACCAAATACTACATCACCATGAACTGCAGTGTAAGGAGTATTAGTTCCTGTTTGAACTTGTACATTTCCTTTATTTAAAATTCCTGCAAGTTTCATAGAATTTGCAGTCGTTCCATCTGTATAAAATACACAAGTAGATCCTACAGGCACAGGAACAATTCCTGTCCCCGATCCTCCTACATTTTGTACACCAATAGTATAATTACTATTAGATCTTGTTGTACTATCTTTAACTATAAAAACTCTTTCAGCTCCTGTTGGCATAGTAATAACTCTGTTTCCTGCTAAAGTACCAGTAACTTCTATCATTAAGTTTTTACCAGTTGCAGTAGAGTCTCCTAATGCTGAACCATTGTCTAAGTTTAATGTTAAATCAGCTGCAGCAATACTTACTGTAAAATAACCACTAGCTGATAATTCTAAAATTTGTAAATTGTTATTTGTGATTGTTCCCCATAGACCAGCTTTTTCACCGGTTGCTATAAGCTCTAATTGTAAATCTGATGAGTATGTTGATGCCATAATTTAATAAGGTTCTATTTCTGTCCAAACGTTATTTGCACCTGGAATAATTGGGTTCCAAGTAATTACCCCTGATTCATTAGATGAGATAGTTAATTGATTATCTGTCACATCTATATTTGCACTACCTGTTATTGTAACACTGCTGGCTTTTAAAGTCAAAGGCATTCCAGTGATATTAATATCTACGGAAGAAGAAGCTGTAACTAAAGCAGAATTTAAACTTAAAGGAGAGGCACTAACGTTTACGTTAGCGTCAGCTGTAAGTGTAACTAAACCACTAGCTAAAGTTAATGGATTTCCAGCAGGAAATATATTAGCTGCATCTCCTGTAGCTGTAGAAGCTCCTACTGATAATGTTAATGCATTTGCACTAACATTAATATTAACATTGCCAACTAATGTTGTAGTGGCAAATGGTAATGCTGATATTGCGTCAAATCCTAAACTCATAAATAATCCTTAAAAGGAGACAGGGGGTATGTGGTGGTGCCCTGCCTCCATCTAAAGATTATACACTATAAATCTACAGTATCAACTCTGTTAAATTACGATCTGATCCTATAGTTCCTTTGTAGAAAGTGTTAAAAGCTAAACTTATTCTAGTATTATTACCTTTTTTTGTTTGTACTTGATGTGTAGTTGATGATGGAAACATAAATAAATTGCCTGTTTTTACAGGAAAAAACCAAGTTTCAGAGTTCCATAAATTAAATTTTGTTTTATTTATTGTAGGAGACATAAGTTGATATCCCCTATTACTTGTAAAAAGTATTTGATCGTTAATTTTATCTGCATCTAAATATAATACACCAGACACTACGGAATTAGGATGTTCGTGTTTGTGATGATATTGATTAGTTTCAGTATAATTTAACCAGGATTGAGTTATATAAAGCTCTACTTTATTTTTAGGACAGATAACTGTATCTAAATAATCTTTGCAATGTTTATCTAAAAACTTTTTTATGTTTTTAAACTCTTTTCTATTTAAAATATAACTATCTTTGGAATTAATATTTCCTTCATTTTTAAAGCAATGTTTTTTTTGTTCATTTACAAATTGTAATTCTTGTTTTGTAAGTCCTCTTTCCATAGAAGTAGTATATATGGGTATTGGAAAAACAGAATGTATTACAGCTTTAGTCATAGTTATTTAATATTAAAAGATAAAGATATTCTTTCTTCTTTATTCATATTAGGTCTTACGTAATGATTTAAATATGCTGGAAACAATAATAATAAATTTTCTTGTGGAGTTATATTCCATTTAGAAGATGTATTAACAGTATACTTATCCGTATTTGGTTCCCAAAAATATTCCATAATATTTAAATTTATATTTTCAAACACAATATCACCAGATTCTTTTGGACACTTTATATAAAAAACTCCTGAAATAGAACAATTAGCGTGTGTGTGAGAAATATTAAAATCTTTATATTTATTTACATTAATCCACATATTATCTAATACAAAATTTTCTTTTAAACCTAAACTTTTTTTATATTCTTTAACATTAACTTCTATAATTTTACTTAAAAAAAACAGTTGAGTATATTTTTTATATTCAATATTATTACTTTGATAACCACCTTCATTACTTATTTCTCTTCCTTTATCTTTTTCTATTATTTTTTTAATTTCTAAATTTAAACTATTTAAATCTAAATTTAAAGATGTGTTCCATATACTTGTTTTAAAAATATCTTGTAACATTATTTATAATTGTACCAACCTGTAAAAATATATTTATCTTCATCAACAGTAGTATGTCCTTTGTGAGTAAAAACCCAATTAGTAGGCCATATAACTGTTAATCCTTTTTTAGGTTTAATTTTAGTTTTTTGATAAAACCATTCTGTTTCTCCACCTTGTTTAACATCATTTAAATATGTCATCCAAACTAAATGTCTTTTAGAATTTATTGGACCTGATACTTCACTATGCCAACTATGATAAGCTTGTGTTGGTTTATATTTTTGAATAGTAAAACTTTCTTCAAGTCCCCATCCTGCTTGATTGTCATTACAAAAAGTATATTTAGTTTTATATTTTTCTACCATTGCGTTTAATTCTTTAAAATAAGATTGTAATGCTACAGATTTTTTTATGTCTTCTATAAATAAAGGACAATCTGTACTATCTTTTAATTTTTTATCTATTTTGCCTCCACCAATTTTTCCTTGAAAATGTTCTGTTTGATAAAAAATATCAATTAATTTATTACACAAAGATAAATCAGACAAATAATAACTTTGAATAAATTCTTTACTCATAATTAATAACTAAATAAGTAAATATTTTATTATCCGTTGGAGTTACTATGTTGTATTCTGCATTAGAATCAAATAATACTAATTGATTTTCTGTGCTTTTAATAAAAACATTATTAATCTCAATACCACCATTAGTATTGTTAGCAAACAGTATCGATACTTTACTATCTTTTTTATAACGATTGTTTAAATATTTTTGTGGTTCTAATGTTTTAGTAAATAAATTAAATCTAACAGAGTGTAATTTTTTGTGTGGTATTTTTTCTAATACAGGCTTAACCATATTTAAATAGTTAATAAAAATATTATTAGTTAAACTAGAATCTTTTATTATTTCATTGGTAAATTTATATCCTTCACAAGGACGATAGTTTACAAAATCATTATATAACCAAAGAAATGTATCTCCAGTTAATGTATCTTTGATACTAGAAAATAATATTGGGTCTATAAAATTATTAATAATACTGTGTGTTGTATTCTTCTCTGACATACCACAAAATAAACTATATTAATTTTTAAGAATTGTCAACTAGGGTCCATTCTTGAGTTGATTCGTTCCAAGAATAATAACTACCGTTATTGTTTTGTTCTTCTGTTAATTCTGGTACATTAACAGGTGCTTCCCATACACAAGTTTCTTCATTTAATATCCAACTATTATATGGTTTTGTTGTCCTAAAAGCATCTTTCTCTTCATCATAAATATAACCTGCTCCTGGATAATTTTTTCTAAAAGGTGTGCCTCCTAATAAATGTATTCCTTTTTTAGTATTATAAGAGCATTGAACCCAAACTGGCCAATTAGTATGTTCTGTTAAAAAATCAATTCCTTTTTGCTCTTGTTCAATTCCATTAGAATCTAAAAGAACAGAATTGTTTACAGAAGTTACTGTTAATACTTTTCCATTTAATCCTAGTTTTGCGAAATGTGCCATTATGCTGTGTAACTCCCATCTCCTGTAAATGTTAAAACTGTTTTACCTGAAACGCCTGTAGCAACTGTTGGACTTCCAGTTGTTGTTCCTGAATAATTTGCATCTGGCATACTTAAAATTATAACACCATCTGCACCATTACCTCCATCTTTACCTTGGTCGCCACCACCTCCGCCACCGCCACCACCACCAGTGTTAGCTGAACCATTTGAACCTGGATTACCTCCACTACCACCACCACCTGAACCTCCTGATCCTTGTGATGGATTACCTCCACCACCTCCGCCGCCAGCACGAGTTACCGATGAGCCTGTTATAGAACTTGCTGTTCCAGCACCACCATTTCCACCAGTGGTTCTATTAGGTGCAGCTCCTCCAACAGCTCCAGCACCACCTCCGCCACCACCAGCAGATGTATTATTATCAGCTCCTGCACCACCATTATTTCCTTGAGAAGGAGTTGTACTTGGTGTGTTACCAGCACCGCCTGCATAAGCAATTCCTGAACTATCATTTTGTCCACCACCTCCTCCACCAGATCCTCCGGCAGTTCCTGTTCTAGATTCTGTTCCACCTTTTCCACCACCAGCAGATGAAATAGTTGTTATTCCTGTTGCTGATATACTACTAAGCACACCACTTGAACCTTCACCAGTAGCTGGAGCCGGTCCTACTCCACTATCGCCACCACTTCCACCACCACCAATATCTACTGTTATTACTGTTCCTGCTCCTAAAGCTTGAGTAGAAGTTCTAAATCCACCAGCTCCACCTCCACCAGCTCCATAAGCGTAGTTTCCACCACCATTAGAATTAGATGAACCGCCACCGCCACCACCAACAACTAAAAAATCTATATTATAAGGTGTTACCCCTGTTGTATCTGCATCTGAACCAGTTACTGATTTCCAACCTCTTGTACTATCAACAAAAACTAATGAAACTGCAATACCTTGTGTTACTAAATCTGCATCATCATTAGTTCCATTAATCTTATCTGTTCCATTTGGACTTATTGTTAATTTATTTGTTTGAAAAGTTGATGCATAATCTGAAACTGCTACAATTGCTCCAGCAGAACCTGCGGGTAAATTTACTGTAAAAGTTCCACCTGTTGTATTACAAAAATAACCTTCTCCATTTGTAGCTGTAAATGTAGCTGTTTTAATAGAGCTAGTTTGCCAATCAACAGTTCCTGTTCTGCCAAAACCTGTTTGACTTGCACCTCCTGCTAAAGTAATTGTATCACCAGAAGCTCCTAAAGTTATTGTTGTGCCAGATTGACTAATTAAATTTCCACCATCTGCTGCTTGAATATTATCTCCACCTGTTCTAATATTATTTCCAGCTTTACCAATAGTAACAGTACTGCCACTTTCATTGATAATATTATTACCATCTGTATCCTGAACTGTATTTACTTTTATAATACTACTCATTTAAATCCCATTGTTGTGTTTCTTCGTTCCAAGAATATGTTCGTTCATCTAAATACCATTGTTGTGTTTCTTCGTTCCATAAATATTTTTGCCCATCATCTGGTTTTACCACTGGTGCTTTCCACACACAAGTATCTTCATCTATAATCCACGATGGAAATAAATCTGGTTTAGGTGGAATAAAAGCATCTCTGTCACTATCATATTTAAAACCAATACCAGCGTGGTTTTTTCTAAAAGGTGTACCTCCTAATAAGTGCACTCCTTTTAAAGTATTAAAAGATGTTTGTTTCCAAACTGGCCAATTAGTATGTTCTGTTAAAAAATTAACTCCTAATTTTTCTTGTTCAATTCCATTAGAGTCTGTAATTACTGAATTATCAACAGCAACAACTTCTAAAACTTCACCATTTAATCCTAGCTTTGCAAAACTTGCCATTATGTTGTGTAACTCCCTGAACTGTTAAATGTTAATACTGTTTTACCACTAACTCCTGTAGCAACTGTTGGACTACCTGTTGTAGTACCACTGTACTCTGCGTCTAGCATACTTAAAATAACTACACCTTTTCCTCCTGCTGAACCATTACCTCTAATAGATCCTGGGTTATTAGACCCTCCACCACCACCGCCTCCACCAGTGTTAGCTGTGCCTGCGTTTGGAGGAGTTCCACTATTTGCATCAGATTTACCACCATCAGCACCACCACCAGTACCTCCAGCTCCGTTTGCAGGGTTTGCGTTATCTCCATTACCACCAGCTCCACCTCCACCACCACGAGTTACGGCTGAACCAGTTATTGAACTTGCTGTTCCATTTCCACCAGCTCCACCTACTGATTGACTTGGAGCGCTTGATCCAGCTTGAGTAGCACCGCCACCACCACCGCCGGCTCCAATTTGCCCAGCAGGATTGTGACCATCACCACCATCAGTTCCTTGTGCTGGAGTTGTACTTGGAGTATCTCCACTTCCACCAGTTCCATTTGGAGCACCATTTGCTCCGCCGCCACCACCACCAGAACCACCATTAGTTCCATCAACTTTTTCTGTTCCACCTTTTCCACCACCAGCAGATGAAATAGTTGTAAATCCTGTTCCACTTATTGAACTAGCAACTCCTTCAGTTCCTGTTCCAGCAGGTGATCCACCACCGTCAGTTCCTGCGGATCCACCATCTCCTATTGTTACTGTGATTGCAACTCCTGTACCAGGTGTATTTTGAGTAACAGTTCTATAACCTCCAGCTCCACCACCACCAGCACCATAAGAGTGATTACCTGCACCATCTCCACAAGAAGCACCGCCACCACCACCACCAATAACTAACATTTCTATAGCATAACTTGGTTCTGGAGCTTCACTTTGTAAACCTGAATCTGTTACTAACCAACCTTTTGTAGCGTCTGCAAAAACTAAAGTAACTGCAATACCTTCAACTGCTAATTCAGAATTAATAGCTGCACCACCAATATTAGAACCATTTCTTAATATATTAACTTTGTTTGTATCAAATGTATTTGCGTAATCTTTTATTGCAACAACTGCTCCAGCACTAGGAGACGCTGGTAGTGTTACATTAATTTCTCCACTTGTTGTATTTACAAAATATCCTTCGCCAGCCACTGCTGTAAAATCACCTGTTTTAATTGTCGATGTCCAAGACGCCGAACCTGTTGCACCAAAGTTTACTGCTGTACCACTATTAGTAATGGTTGCGCCAGCAGGAATAGTTATAGTATCGCCACTATCTCCTAGCTGTACACCTGTGCCGGATCGTGGGCTAATTTTATTTACTTTTACTTCACTCATTTAGGGTACTTGTCCTTTGTTGTTTTAATTACTTTTTTCCATTCCTCTATTCCTGAATGATAAATTTTGTCGAGCTGGTCTTTTATAGATGGATAGTCATTTGCTCTATCAAATTTATATTGGTCAGGGTCTATCCAAGAATTAACTTGTGTCCAATCAATAGTAATTTCATTTCCCATATTATTTGTTGCAACAATAGTTTCTTGTGTATCTCCATTTATAGAAACTACATCAGTATGTATTGTTCTTATTGCTTTATGTAAATCCATTATGCTAGTACCTCTATTGCTGTTATTGATGAAGCTGTATGAACTACATAATCTGCATTTGTTGCGTTTCCTGGTCTATTAAAAGTTAAAACTGCACCACCACTTTGTACTTTGCATTGTAACTTATACGTGGTCGAACTCGTAGTCGAGGGCGAATCTAAAAAAATTATAGACATATTGCTAACTAAATTTTGAGAACCTGTTGCAGTCACTCTTACAGAACCAGCAGAAGCTGTTGTTTTAGCCCCATCTGTATCTCCTATACTTATTGATGTGCTATCTCTTACAAGTTGATAAGCACTCCATCTATCATCTGTGTTATTACCAACATTTAATGTTGCCATAACTAAAACTTTAGATGATGCTGCGCTTGGAGTTATTGCTACACTCATTCCAGTAACATCTGCAAGAGTTGTAGAGACGCTTGTAAATGTATCGCTTTTAACAGTTTGAACTACTTGATTAATTTTTCCACCACCAAATCCTGTGGCTGTTCCAGAGTTTGTTATTGTTGCACCTGCTGGTACTGTAAATGTGTCCCCTGAATCTCCTAAAGTAAAAGCTGTACCTGAAGCTGGAGAAATTTTGTTAGTTTTTAATTCTGTTGAAACAGTTGTTGTTGCAGGTAAATTAACTGTTGCATTTGTTGTAGTTAAAATTGCACCACTAGGTACAGTTATAGTGTCTCCACTAGCTCCTACTGTTAAGGCTGTGCCTGATTGTGGTTCTATTGCATCTACTTCTATTTTACTCATTATACTATTACCAATGTCCCTGTTACTGTTACAGTTGCAGGAATAGTGATAGGTCCTGCTAAAACTGCGTTTTCAATTGTTTGTGTTCCATCAATCGTAGATGATTGATTAGGTATAAATTCGTTGGGGGCTGCTTGCCCTCCGATGTATTGGATTCCATTTACTACTGCCGTCATAATTCCTCCTAAGAACTAATTTGATTAATGAATGAAGTAACAATATCAACAGACGACGCTGTATTAGATACTGCTTTCAATACATCACCATTTTTTAAAACAATTTTAGCTCCGCCTTGAATTAGTTCAATTGCAGCATTTGGTGGAATAACAACACCTTTTGCAAGATATTTATTTCCACTATTTACAATGTAAACATCGACTTCAATTGTAGAAGTTAAAATATTACATAGTCTAATTCCAATAACTGCATCAAAATCTGATCCTGTTACAAGTGTAACTTCACTTGTTCCTACTGCTGATTCTAAATCGTTTCTAAAGTTTTGTGCCATATTTTTTTCCTATTTATAATGCAACCGCCATTGCTAATGCAAAGCCAGCTGATGCTGCTCCTACTGGTGTTCCTGTCGAGTCTAAGTAGACAGACTTACTTGCAGGCATTGTACAAAATACATCTAATGTACTTGAACCACCTGAATTAAAATTAATTTTTGAAGTATTACCTGAAGAGTTATTTAAAACTGTATCTCTTGCAAGAGTATCAGGAGTTGCATCTGTAACTGTGCCAATACCTACTTCAAAAAGATTACTACCTTGTTCATGAATAGCATAGTAAGTTGTATTACTATTACCTATTCCTGCAACAAAAGTTACAAAACCAGTTGAAGCTCCAGCAAGATTTAATGTTCCTGTGCCTTGAGTTGTACTAGTTTCTTTTACTCTATCATTAATTACTAATGCCATTAACTATTCCTATGGATTTCCAGTTATACTTAATAAAGCGCCAGATCCAGTTGGACTTCCTGCAGTTGCACTTGGGAAAGTAACTTTAAAATCACCAGCTGTAGAAGTAATGTCACCACCAAAATCTAAAATTGCTACTAGATATTGGTTAGCTGTTGTTCCACCAGGTGCTACATATTTATATAACACTCCTGTTCTTGCTGTGATTGTAGAAGCTGTCCAAGTAGGATCAGTTGTAAAATCTACTGTTGTATAATCTCCACTTTGTGCCACTACTCCTTGACCTGTAGTTTTACCGTCTGTTGTATAAGCTGTTCCACTTGTAGTAACTTGGTTAGAAGCAGCAGAAGTATAAACAGAATCGGTTACTGCGAAAGGCGTAGCCGTAGTAAACAGAGCTAGATAATACGCGTTGTTAGCAGATAGATCATGCTGTCCTTTTAGGATCCCTTGTTTAAAAGCATAAGGTACTACATTTGCCATATTTTTTTCTCCTTAATTAATTTGTTCCGTAACTAGATGGTGGTTTTGATTTTAATTGTTGACGAACCATGCCATCTTCATATTCGTCTCTGCGTCTGTAACCGATTTGTTCGGTTGCGTACGTTGTAAGAGCGTTTTCGTATTGCCCTTGGTAGTATTGTATCATATCTTGTGGACCTTTCAAGTATCCAAATGTATTTATCAAACACCCATATAAAAGCAAGTCTTGATATTTATTAGATAGATAAGTTCCTAAAGTAGAATAATTTATTGGAGTTGTCTCTGTAATGCTTGGTGCTTCTTTATTATAAGCTAATGTTATAGCGTATGTTTGATTAGGAGTAGGTGCTACTACCCAAAATTCTTCATCCCAATTGCCATAATATTTTGGAATATCTACAGCTGAAGTGTTAGGTGTAGAATAATATTCTGCCATAAAACTAGGATCTCTTTGCTCTAAAAAAAATTGATTACCTGCAGTATCTTTAAGTTGAACATAATTTATAGATCTTAAATCTTGTGGAATAGTTACATATCTGTTTCCAACAATTAAAGTAGATGTTGCATAGTGAGCATTTTGATCTGTAGGTACTGCTCTTAAAATTGCATTTTCAGCATTTTTAATTTGAGTTGCTAAAACTGCATCTGTTAAAACTGTATCAGATACTTCTGTGTATCCTCTAATATCTGATTGTAAATTTGCTAAAGTGTATGCCATATTATATTCCTTCCAATGTTACAGGCCCTGCTGAACAATTTTGTCCTCCACCTTTTACACCACTTGTAGTAGCTGTGTCTGCACTAGCAAAATAAAAATAACTAATTGGATTAGTTAAAGAATCTGATGTTGTAGCTCCAGTAACATTTCCTGATGAATCTATTTTACCTAGTGAAATTGTAAAACCAGTTGCAGAATCTATATCTGTAACTCCTACTATATCATTAATAGGTGCAAATGATTGTAAATTTAATTTATCTGCACCACCTGATCCAACACTTGTTACTTGTGCAGGTCCTCTTAATCTAACTTTACTTCCTGATGCTCTTTGATGATCTACTGAATAAACATTTACATAAGTTGTGCCACTGTAATTTACAACTTCAAAAGGATTATTATTTAATAAAATTAATTGTGATGTAGCTTCTTCTTCTACTCTTGGATTTTGTAATGCTTGTGGATCGTTGCCAACTGGTTTTGGTTCAAGTTGTGGTTGTTTTGGTTCATACTCTGAGTAATGAACTAAAGATCCATTCCACTCTCTAACCATTTCTGTATATGGAAATCTTAATCCTGATCTATCAGAAATTGCTAATGCTTGTTTACCTCTTGCAAAAACTCCCATTATGACATTACTCCATCACCGTAAAATGTTTGTGGAGAAATAAATGTAGATGTACCTTGGTTGTCTGCATCTAAAGCTCTTAACATTTCACTTTCATAAATTCTCTCAAGATCTAAAGTTCTTTCTGGAGAAAATTTCATACTTAAATAATATGCAAGACCTGACATCATGCATGGATAAAATCTGTTTACTACATCAGAAACATTTGTATATGCTCCTGGATTTTCTATTTTAGATAAATAATAAAAACAAA
>WLWH01001351.1_pt1 | contig 16437 bp, 25 predicted proteins | sample 6712741 | NCBI WGS metagenome assembly WLWH01 (sample SAMN12718694, study PRJNA515312) | sponge metagenome | isolation source: marine sponge | host: Mycale hentscheli | place: New Zealand: South Island, Marlborough, Capsize Point | collected 2003-05-01 | reverse complement strand
GCAGTGAATCTATCACTGAGTAATAAAGAAGTAGTTATTATACTACCTCTTTATCTCTTAGTACAACTGGAACACTAGTTGAAGAAGTGTAACTTTTGTATTTGATGAAACAATTCATGTTAGTTAATTTATCTTTCATGATTTCCCACACTTTGTCGTGAGAATAAGAGAATGTTTTACCATTTTTGAAAGTTACATTGATAGTAGTGTCAGTACCGATTAGTGATTGTCTGATGACGAATCTTTTTGAATTTAGAATTTGCATAGTATTAAAGTATTATATTAGTTATTATTAGTTTATTATATTATCCAGTTAAGAATGTATTTTGTTTGTAAAAAGATTTTAGTAGAAGTCATAATAGATTTCAATGACTTTATCTTTTTGTTCTTTAGTTAATAGGTTGAAGTGTTTGCCATATAAGTTGAAAGAAATGTTTAAGTATTTTGAAGACATAGTATTTAGTATTAATTTGTAGCTTAGTTGCTTACATTTATATTATCCAATTGATAAAGTGTTTTGTTTGTAAAAAAGCTATTGTAGTATTTGTAATGTTTATACAAAAACTTAAAACAATATGTAATAAATATGCAAAAAAGCCCTAGGGTATGCAAAAAAAAGCTGTTTTTACTGAAAATAATACAAAAAAAGGCGTAGGAGGGACGCTACAGCTCTCTATTTGTTATGCTTTTAAAATAGGACATTAGCCTTATAAGGTATATAAGTAGCACCCTATTGTCACACTTTGTAAGTTTTCGCCTTTATGTGTGAGTATATATAGATATATGGAAACACAGAGATTTATGGGTCGCAATCAGCTAGTGAAACGTCTAGCAGCTCAAGTAGGTAGCAAGTCTTTTGCTATATCTTTACTTAAGAAACGTGGTGATCTAACCTCAAGTGGTGATCTAACTGCTAAAGGTAGTAAACGTAATGCAATGACTGCAGAAGAGCGTGCTATTGATAGAGCATCGAAAGAATCTGGTAAACCTAAAACACAATACTCATACGATCCAACAACTAACAGAGCAACATTAACATAATATGGCAATAATTAATTCTTACCCTACAGCAACACCTACAGGTAGCGACCTTGTTATAGGTACAGATGTATCTACTACACCAAACTCTACTAAAACGTTTACTATTGACAGTATAAACGCATTGTCAACTGGAACACCGGCCTCTGGGACATTAAATACAATACCTATTTTTACTAGCGCTGTAGCTGTAGGTGATTCAACAATAACAAAATCAGGTTCTAACTACACTGTTGATGGTAGTTTAATAATGACTGGTGATATTACTATACCTGATACTAAAGTATTGAGAGTTGGATCTCAAGCAAGTGGTGATTTACGTATTTATCATGATGGAAGTAATAGTTACATAGATGAACAAGGAACTGGAAATCTTATTATAAAAGGTTCTACTAGTGTACTTATATCTACAGCAAGTGGCGGTCAAATGGCTAATTTTGGCGATGGATCGTCTGCTAATCTTTATTTTAATGGTAGTCAAAAATTTTCTACAACTGCGGCTGGGGCTTCAGTAAATGGAATTTTAACAGTTCAAGGTTCCGCAGGTAATAATGGGCAAGTCACACTAGCCGGTAATGGTGTAGTTAATGGAGTCACTGATTTAAAGCTAGCAGTAGGGTCTGTTAATAAAGTCACAGTTAATTCAACAGGAACAACTTTCACTGGTCAAATAAATTTAGCTGCATTAAACACAGCTCCAGCCTCAGCTTCAGCAACAGGTACCTTAGGTGAAATAAGATTTACAACTACTCATATTTATGTATGTGTAGCAACAAACACATGGAAAAGAGTTACTATAGCTACTTTCTAGTAAAATCCACTTAAACCAAGTGAGTATATAAATATACCCGGCACGGGAAGTGCAAACCAAATAATAACATAAAAACCAAAACCAAATGACGTTTTTTTACGAGACTAATTCGTGGACTAGTCAACCACAACCAAATCAAAACCAAGTTGAATTATGGAACCATATATCAGATAAAGCAAACTGGCGTATAGTTCAATTACCAAACGGTTATTACCAAACAGAATACCAAGATCTTCGTGAAGAAGATACATGGAAGGATGTTACGCGGCGAGAAACAATGGAAGCTGCTGAAACTTCAATAGATAAAACTATTGAACACTACAAAAAGAAAGTTGAATTTTTAAACGGACCAAAAGTAGTTAAGACCTTTAAGTAAACCAACACTCTAATTTAATCTAATCTAATATGTCAGACTTAATAGTCAAGAACCTTAACTTTGGTAATGATGCCAGAGATAATGTATTTAAAGGAATTGAAAAACTAACGCGAGCTGTTAGCTCCACACTTGGGGCTAGCGGCAAATGCGTTATGTTAGAGGATCACACTGGAAGACCAATCATAACAAAAGATGGTGTAACAGTAGCAGATTCAATAATCTTGCGAGATCCAGTAGAAAACATGGGTGCAACCCTCTTAAAAGAGGCGGCGCGCAAAACCGTACAAGAAGCAGGTGACGGAACTACAACAGCCACAGTACTAGCGCATGCTATACTGCTCGAGGCTTATAAAGTAGTAGATAAAACAAACTCAAGAGAGTTAAAAGACGGTATTAATTCAGCTGTTAAAAAAGTAGTTAATTATTTAAAACTACTAACGGTTGATGTTCAGGGTAGCATGATAGATCAAATAGCTACAATATCGACTAACAACGAACCAAAGCTAGGTAAAATAATAGCTGATGCTTTTAGAGCTGTAGATAACACAGGCGTGGTTATGATGGAAACAGCTTCAGATGGTGTAACATCTGTAGAAGTTGTAGATGGAGTTCAATACGATAAAGGTATAACTAACTCACATTTTATAACCAACAAAGCAACTAAGACTGCTGAGCTTGAAAAGCCACTAGTGCTTTTACTAGAATCACCAGTTGATACAATACGACAGATTCAATCTGTGCTAGAGTACGTAATAAAAAACAACAAACCTTTGCTTATTATAGGCGATTTAGAACAAGGTGTTTTATCAGCTCTAGCAATGAATAAAATGAAAGGTAATATAAAAGTAAATGTTATAAACGCACCAACTTACGGTGTTAATAAACAACAAGTGCTTCAAGATCTTTCATTATTAACTGGAGCTACTATTATTAATGAAGACTTAGGTGATGACATGGAAATGATACAAGTTGATCATTTAGGTACATGTTTAAAAAGTGTTACATCACATCAAGACACTGTTCTTCAAATAGAAGAAGCAAACGAAGAAATTGATGATGTTATAGAAACTCTTAAAAAAGAACTAGCTAAAGAAAAAAATCCTAATAAGGTTATAAAGCTAGAAAAAAGATTAGCCATGCTGTCTGCTAAAATAGCAATTGTAAAAGTAGGTGCTAATTCAGAAATAGAATTAAAAGAAAAAACAGATAGAGTCGAAGACGCTGTCTGTGCTACTAAAGCTGCTATCAAAGAAGGGATTGTTCCTGGTGGTGGTATTGCTCTATTAAATGCGGCTAACAATATAACGGCTAAGTCTATAGGTGAAACAGTTTTATTAGAAGCTATCAAAGCCCCTTTTAAAACTATACTTGAAAATGCAGGTGTTACAAACGTAGAGACATCAATGCGTAAAGGACAAGGCTACAATGTGGTTACAGGAAAAATGGTAAATATGATTAAGTCTGGTATTATAGATCCACTACTTGTCACTAAGAGCGCTCTTCAAAATGCAGCTTCTGTAGCAACAACAATATTATCTACTGATTGTGTAATTAATAATTTAAGAATTGATGAAGGCAATAGGTAGAAACTTAATTATAATAAAAGAAAAAGAAGGTACTACTAAAACAGATGGTGGGTTACTTCTTGCAGAGAGCCAGAGAGAAGATATACGTTATGTTAAAGCAAGTGTTGTATCTGCGGGCGAAGAAGTAGCAGGTGTTAAAGAAAACGATACCATATACTTTGATCGCCATGCTGGCCATAAAATAGAAGTTGATAAAAAATCTTATCACGTTATAAAGTCAGGTGACATAGTCGTTGTATTATGAAATTAGACGCTAGTGACATTAGAGAACTAAACCTCTTGAAGCACTATCGTATTATAAGAAAATGGGCTTGTCGTAACAACGATTTAAACGATGCAGATCTAGAACTTCTTATATACCTTGATTGTATGGAGTTTTTCACTAAGAAAGACTTTGAGATGGGTGTTTATTCTTACAGCTGGGATAACCGCAGATGGAATAGACTGTTGAAACAAGACTGGATTAAAGTCTGGAGACATAGAAACAGAACCACTCAAAAATACCATATATATAAAGTATCTTTTAAAGGCAAGCAACTTATAAGTAGAATATACAGAATAATGCTTGGAGAAGAAGATATAAACACAGGTAGACGAAACAAGATAATTAATGGCGAGACATATACTGATAAAGTTATGACTAAGGCTATTTATAATGTGAACAAAGATAAAAATAGATGAGTGTATTAGAAAATTTAAATCAAGCTACAGTTGGATCAACGCAGAGTCAAATGGGTGCTTTGCGAAACATTTTTGCTGCTAAAAGAGAAAAAGCTATTAGAAAAGCTAAATTACTTTCAGCACAAAAAATATCAAGAAAAAATGCTAGCATAGGTTACGCAGATAAATTAAGAGCTGGGGTCAGAAAAGCAGCGCTTAATACACAAAGTAACGAGCTAGCTGAAACCGCGCCAGCTATAGAAACTAATAATACTATTGATAACATTGCTAACGCTCAAGATAGATCTCAAATGAGAGACACGGGTGAATTAACTGGTGTTGCTGCGCCAGCGGGTTTTTCAACAATGTCATCAGATGTATTAGATCCTATGTCTCAACTAACACCTTCGATTGACAATAGCTTGCAACCGCAAGTTCCTACTTATGGTGTTGCTGGTGCAGCCGAAGCTATGTTTGGCACTCCAACGCAGAGACAGATGTCTATGGGTAGTTCACTCATGAAAAGAGCTTGTAAATATAAAAACAAAAAATAAATTATGCATAAAACAGATCCAAATTACGATAAAACAATGGCATCTAAAAACACTCACGGTGTTGTTGGAGAAAATGCTATATGGGACGGACCATTAGACCAAACTGGAAGACCACATGGAGTCGGTTCTAGTTCTGGTATTACAGGCATGCAAGTGCTTAAAGCTAAAAGTTATTACAAAGGAATGCCAATTACTGAATGTGCTAAAGGATATAAATAATGTACAGTTCTCCATTTTTTAAAGAATTTCCTGAAATAAAAGAAAAAAACAAAGGTAAGTTTACAGCTTGGGCTAAAAAGAACGGTTTTAAAGACGCGTGTTCTGCGGCTAGTGCTGTAATGTCAAAAAAAGATAACTACAGCGAAGAGGTTGTTAAAATGGCTAATTATGCTAAAAACTTTGGCTGCTCTAAAAAATAAATTATGACAAAATTCAGAGACGGCTTTATGATGAAGTCACCACTGCCTAAGCATGATGCTATAATGGATGAAATGAAAGCAAAATCAAAAGAGTCTAGCGGTAGAGATGATGCTCCTGATTTCAGCAATGCTGAAGTAGTTGAGCTTAAAGAAGATTACGACAAGGCCAAAGCCGAGCATAATTCAGCGGCTAAAATGTCACCTTTTCAAGGATATGTAGATGGTGAAGAAAGAGCTAGTCATTACCAGCCAACAGCTGATCTATATCAAGGTCTAGTTGATACTCTTACATCAAATGTTGATAAAATAGCTAATTCAAAAGCAGAAAAAGAAAAAGATAGTTTTAAAAAAATAGGAAAAAGAGTAGATGAAATTTCTGACAAAGGTGTTGACTATGAATTTGGAAAAACATTAAAAGATGGTATAAACTTAAATGATGGTGTAAACTCATTTGGGGGGAAGTATGCTGTTGGTAATGAAACAAAAAAAGAAAACGCATTTCAAAAATATTTAAAATCATAAAATGGGATATCAAAAAGGACATTGGGGTGAATATACTGGTAACGCAAAATGGTCAAAAGACCACGCCCACACAAAGGTTACTAAAGAAAACTACAAAGCATCTGAAAGAGATGATGCTGCACATATTGACTATTTAAAACGTGATGTTCTCTATGATGATCACCACGGGCATAGTGATGAAAAAATGACTGCTGATGAAAAACATATTTCTAAATTAGCAGGCGATATGAAATACGATAAAAAGCATCACGGTTCACCAATGCATACAAATCACCCTGATCCACCAAGAAAAAAAGTAATATCTTTAGCTGAAAAAGAATATGAACAAGAACTAAAAAGAGAAAAAAGAATGCCAGGTTTTGCTGAAAAACCTGAAGGTGGTATAAAAACTGTAGCAGCAGAAAATAGAAGAAAAGCTAAAAATAAAATATCTAAACCAAAAGCAGAAGTTAAAATTAAAAAAATAAAATAACATTATGGGACATTGTACAGGATCACCAAACAAAATGGAGTCTGCAAAACAAGAAAAATACAATCTAATGCATGATAACCCAGTAGCTAAACACGCTAGTGAAGGATCATGGATGTCAAAGCATTCAAAGTCTGCTTTTCAAATGGGACACAGTCCAGCTGAAATGGGGTATGATTCACCAAACAAGCATAAAGGTTCTGCTCATGGCGCTAAGCATAGCGAAGAAGTAGGTCATGGAGGTACTAATATACATTCTCACACCAGTGGTAAGCAGAAAAAAAGAGATGACCAAATGGCACGAGCTGAAAAAAGAAAAAAAGTTAAAGCTACAATTAAAGCTGGAAAAGCTATAGCTAGAAGCATGTAAAACAGTAGGGATCTGTAAAACCCAGCCAAACATTAACACTAACACTAACACTAACACTAACACAAAATGGCACAATTTTTAAAAGTACCAGCAGGTCCCGTTGCAAATGACGGAATCGAAACATTAATTAACATCGCAGAAATAGGTGGAGTTACCAGTATTGCAAATGCAGCAAGCGTTACTACTCTTACAATTCAAATGCGTAATCCAAAAACTACAGGAACTTATGTTATAAAAGTACCTGGAACAACAGGAGGATCAACTGGATATACAGCTGCTTTAAGAGTAAAAGATTTAGCTGATGAATACAACAAAGCTTTAACAGCTAATCCAGGTGGAGTAGTATCTACATTAGGAAATGTACCAGCTCTTAAGCAAGCTCCAGCAGCTCAAACAGGAGAGCAAGGAAAAATCCTTATTACTCAGCCTGCAACTTTTGCGCAGTACACAACTTGTATTTACACTCCGTAAATTATGAAATCAACAGGTTTAGGAGACAGCGTAGAGAAGTTTACTAAAGCTACTGGTATCAAAAAAGTAGTAGACACAATGAGCAAGGGACTTAATATCCCTTGCGGTTGTGCTGCTAGAAAAGGCGCATTAAACAAAATGTTTCCTTATAAAAAATAACTATGGCTTTTAAACTTAATAATCCTCCTTATAAAATAAACAATACTCCAATATATCATGTAGATATGGAAGATGGGGTTATGGGTAAAGCCAATAATAATTTAACAATTATTATCAATAAAGACGTGTGTCCTTCAAAAACTCAAGAAGTTATAGATCACGAAATGGTTCATATAGACCAAATGAAACGTGGTGATTTAGATTATGATGATAAAAATGTTTACTGGAAAGGTAAAACATACCCAAGATCTAAAATGAACGAAGGAGCTAAAAAATTACCTTGGGAAGCCGAGGCTTATAAAAATGCCTAAGAAAAAATTTAAAGAAACTAAAGTCGGTCAGTTTCTGCTTGGTAAGTCTGGAGTATTAGATTCACTAGCAGACGTATTACCAGACAAAGGCTTATTAGGTGTTGTAAAGAACTTAATCGATAGAGATGAAACTTTACCTCCACCTGATAAAGAAATGGCTTTAAAACTATTACAACAAGATATAGTTGAAGCTCAAGAAGTATCAAAGCGCTGGGAAAGCGATATGACATCAGACTCTTGGCTTAGTAAAAATACTAGACCAATGAGTTTAATATTTTTAACTATAATGACTATAGCTTTTATATGGGTTGATAGTCATGGTTATATAGATTTTACTGTAGAACAAGAGTGGATAAATCTATTAAAAACATTAACAACAACTGTGTATGTAGCATATTTTGGTTCACGAGGCGCAGAAAAGTTTAAATCAATAAGTAATAAATAAAACAAATGGCAAGTAATCAACCAACACAAGCAATAAACGTAGTACCAAGTGATACTATTAATATACCAGAGCCAGATGCTTATATAACAGGAGCAAACGGCGGAGGTGGTACTACTCTTACTACGGCTGGTGCTAAGTTTTTAGGAACTTTTAATCCCGCAGCTACAGGTTATTCAAATAGAGTTTCTGTAGGTGATGTGGTTTACCAAAGCACAACAATGGTAACAGTTGTGTCAGTAGATAGTGATACACAGTTAACGCTGTCAGGAGCAATTACAGCTGGAGGTGCTACATATGAAATATATAGAGCTAACACAGCGAACAGCGAAGGATTTAGTTTGTTTGTAGGTGGAGAAGGAACTGTTTCAGTTGTACCTGTCTCAAGCGATCAAGCAGTTGTAATGATAAATGTACCAAACTCTTCATTTATACCTTTACAAGTAAAAAGAGTTAATTCAAATGGTACTAGCGCAACAAACATAATAGCATTAAGATAATATGCCAACTATACTAGGTAACGCAAACGCTATACTAGCAGTTCCTTTAACCGCGGCAGGCGGTGGAGGTCCATCTGTTGATACATTTTTTATATTAGCAGAAAATGGAGACAAGTGTATAACAGAAGTTGGTACTAACTTTATGATACAAGAAATAGGAAAATAAATAAAAATATAAAATGGCAAATATAAAATTTTCAGCTTTTACCACAGAAACAAATCCAGCAGATATAGACTTTCTTGTAGGCTTTGAAGGTACAACAATGAAAAAAATAGTACCTAGTAATATAACAGGTGCATTTTTACCTTTAGCAGGTGGAACACTAACCGGTGCATTAATTGTTAACGCAGCAGCAACAGCAACTGTATATAAATCACCTACAGGAGTTTCTTTAAAATTAGATAGCGATGGCGCTACAGGTGCTGAACTTTTAGGTAATGCAGCTAATACAAAAAGTGGTTCTATAAGATTTAATTGTGAGCAAAACAGTCATGGAGTTACACTTATCGGACCTCCTCACAGCGCGTCCGCAACTTACACTCTTACCTTGCCTACCGCTACTGGATCAGCTGGCCAAGTGCTAAGTACTAATGGAAGCGGTGTTTTATCTTTTACAACTATTAGCGGCGGCGCTACATCATTGAATGGTCTTACAGATTGTGATACTACGACATCTGGTCAAGGCTCAATGTTTATTGGTAATGTACCAGCTAGTTTAACAACAAGTGCTTTTTATAATACGGGTTTAGGATATAGTTCTTTAAATAGTTTAACTACTGCAAACTACAATACTTCTGTTGGTAGAAATTCTTTAAAATTATTGACAGCAAGCGAAGGTCATAACACCGCTTTTGGTGCAGACGCTTTGAATGCTGGAAGTTCAACGCAACAATATTCAACTGCAATAGGCTCTGGTGCTGGGTATTCTGCAACTGGTAGGCAGGGAGTTTATGTAGGTTATTTTGCTGGTAGAAATAATACAGCTCAATCACATATTTCAATAGGCTATCACGCCGGTTACTCACAAACTTCTGGACTTAAAAACACAAATTTAGGTTTTGAAGCTGGTTATTCAACTACAACAGCAGGCTCTAACACCCACGTTGGATATCAAGCAGGTAGATATCACAACACTACTGGCAATGTGTTAATTGGAGAAAACGCAGGTGGCGGAGCTGCTTGGGGATTATCAGGAGGTACTGCTATAGGGCAAAATGCTGGATTAAGACTTCAGTACGGAGATGGTGTTGTAGCTATTGGGCGTAATGCAGCACAAGGAGCTACAGGTAGTCAAGCCGCTAGACAAGGATCTGTATTTATTGGTGATTATGCTGGTTCTTATGCTAATAGTAACTTTAATACCGTTGTAGGTGCTTTTGCGCTATATGGCGTAAATAACACTTCTAATCCAAACAAAACTGTAGCTGTTGGTTATCAAGCTGCATACGCAGTTACAACAGGAGATCAAAACACAGCAGTAGGGTATGAAGCTGGAAAAACTATTACAACCGGTAACAACATTACGGTTATTGGTCATCAAGCAGAACCAAGTTCAGCTACCACAACTAACGAAATAACCTTAGGTGACGCTAATGTAGCTTTATTAAGAATACCAGGTCTTGGATCTACAGACGGACACGTACTTACATATAGTTCATCTTCTGGTGGTATAGTACTAGCTGCTGCAGGTGGTGGTGGTGGTGCAACATCGTTAAACGGATTAAGTGATGTAAGTATAGATCTAACAAATGACTCAGCTTACTTTATAAATATACCATCAGCATTATCTGGAGCATTAAAAAACTTAGTTATTGGAGAAGAAGCGGCAAACGCTTTAACTACAGGTGATAATAATGTCGCAATAGGTTTTCAAGCAATGAGAGAAAAAACAACTGGTAGCAATAACGTTGCTATTGGTTACGCCGCTAATAGATATCCTGGCGTATATTCTAACGCTATTGCTGTTGGTACTGAAGCTGTATTTAACGCTACGGGAAATGATGTAGTTGGTATAGGTTATCAAGCAGGGTATGCTGGTAATCAAGATGGCTCAGTATCTGTTGGAAATCAAGCCCATGGAACAGGTTATGCAGCAAATAACGCTGTTGCGGTTGGTCATCTAGCAGCATACAACGGAGTATCTACTGGCTCTGTTGTAATAGGTAAATATGCTGGGTTTAATTCACTTAACAAAACAAACGCTGTTATAATTGGTCTAAATGCAGGTAGAAGTAATAATACAACTGATGGTCATATCTCAATAGGAACTGAAGCTGGTTACTCAAATACTTCTGGAACAGGTGTCACAAACTTAGGTTATCAAGCTGGATACAACAACACAACTAACGCAAACAGAACTGTTATAGGTTATCAAGCTGGAAAGTTTAATACAGGATCTGCAAACGTATTTTTAGGTTCAAGTGCTGGAGTGGGCGTATCAGGATCTTCTACTGGCGGTACCAATGTTGGTATAGGTCACCAATCACTTCAAAGTCATACTACAGGCTCAAGTAATGTGGCTATTGGCTTCAATTCAATGCAGCAAATATCATCAGGTAGTTTTAACACAGCTATAGGTGATCAAGCTGGTTACAGCGCAACAACAGGTAGCAATAATATAAGCATTGGGTATAATGCTCAACCATCAGCTTTAAATGCTTCAAATCAAATAACTTTAGGTAATTCTAGTATAGCTTTATTAAGAATACCAGGATTAGGTTCAACAGACGGGCATGTACTTACTTATAGCTCATCATCAGGTGGTATTGTTCTAGCTGCTGCCGGTGGAGGTGGAGGTGGTGGTTTAACACCATACGCAATACCATCTGGTAAAAATGCTATTTACGCAGGTTTTGTACCAGCTTCAGTAACAGGAGCGCAAAACGTTGTTTTAAGTGGAGGAGACACAGGAACTAACTTAACTACAGGTCAAGACAATATTTTAATTGGATATAGAGCTGGAGTTGCTATTACAACAAGTCTTAGCAACGTCTGTATAGGCAGTAGAGCAGGGCAAGGTTTAACAACAGTAGGTAGTGGTTTTTCAAATACTATAATTGGTACAGAAGCTGGTGGAAACACTTCATCAGGGGCTACGGCTATTGGTTGGTTAGCTGGAAATAGGTCAAATACTGTAAGTATTGGAGACCAAGCTGGTAGATCTGCCGCTGGATCTGCAAATTTATCTGTTCATATAGGAAGTAATGCTGGATATTCAAATCAAGGAAGTACCTCTGTAATTATTGGAGGATCTGCTGCTAGAAATAATACAAGTGATGGACACTTATCAATAGGCTATGAAGCTGGATACTCACAAACTTCTGGTGTTACAAATACAATTATAGGTTATAGATCTGGTTATAATACAACAACAGGTGGAGATAATACATACGTAGGGCGTCAAAATGGTTATTCAGCAACTGGTTCCCGCAACACCTCTGTAGGTGATGGAGCTTTTGGTGGTGGTTTTGGTCATACTGGTTCAGATAATGCTTCATTTGGATATTTAGCGCTTCAAGCGCCAACAGGAGCAAGTAATTACAATGTAGCTATGGGCTCAGAAGCACTGCGAGCAGGTGGAACAAGAAGTAATAACGTTGGAATAGGTTATAAAGCCGGTACATCTGTGACTACTGCCTCTGATAATGTTTTACTTGGTTATCAAGCTGGTGATGCTATTACAACTGGTGGTGGTAACGTAGTTATAGGATCAGAAGCTTTTGGAGCTGGAACTTCTCAAAAAAATGTTGCTATTGGTCAATACGCTTTAAGAAATCAAAATAGAGGTAGTGGATTTTCTTCTTATAATATTGCCATAGGATATAATGCAGATGCAAATCCCAACACTTCAGCTGGTTATTATAGAACAATTATTGGTGGTCAAGCTGGTAACGATGATGGTTTTAATGTTACAAACATAGGCTACGGTTCGTCAGCAAGTGCTAATAATGCTAATAATGAAATAACTTTAGGAAATTCAAGTATTACCGCTTTACGCTGTGCAGTTACATCAATAACGTCGTTATCAGATGAAAGAGATAAATCAGAAATAGAGGATTTAAGCTATGGTCTAGCCTTTATTGATGCTTTACAGCCAAGAGAGTTTGTATGGGATAACAGACCAGAAACAGACGTAGACGGGAAAGAATTTTATTCAGATAATAAAGGTAAGAAAGATTTTGGATTTATAGCGCAAGAAGTTAAAGAGTTAGACAACGATACTTTAAGACTTGTATATGAAGAAAATTCTGACAAACTTGAGTTAAGCTATGGAAAACTAGTGCCGATATTAGTAAAAGCAATACAAGAATTAAAAGCAGAAATAGAATTATTAAAACAATAAATAAATAAAAATGTATAAAAACGTAATTACATCAGAAAACACACCAGACAGTCACAAAGCAGTTATTGTAGGTCAAGTAGATGGTCAATTAGCAGAAGCTGCAGATTCTGAAACTACAGAAGAAAAGCTGCAATGCCTAAAAGATCACTTTCTTTGGTTACTATCTAACGACTTTTACAAAGACGAATGTAGCGCTGAGCAAGTAAGTGGCATGGAATCGTATTTACCTGCTGATTATGCAGATGGATATGAAGATCTACCTGAATAGTAGATTTACTAAAACACGAGTAACTATATAAATATAAAACAATTAACTTAAATTAAATCAAATGGCAAAAATTACAGAAAAACAATTAGGAACAATTGTTAAGTACCAAGATGAATTAACAGCAATATTAAATAATATTGGAGTTTTAGAAACACAAAAGCACGCTTTATTACACAAGGTAGCTGAAGTGAACGAAGGCTTAGAAAAAGAAAAAGAAAAAATAGAAGAAGAATACGGCAAGATATCTATTGATTTGAAAACAGGTGAATACACTGAAATCAAAGAAGAAGAAGATGCTCTTGAAGTAGTTGAGTAATGGATTCAGTTATAAGAAAAATCAGTATTGGTTCTGATTATAAAAACGAAGCTATGCATTATTCTGTTGGCCAACAAGTATATGGTGGTCACGAAATAGCTTATATTTTATTTAACGATTCTGATAGTTCTTATAATATACACATAAAGAAAAACAACGAGGTATTGCCGTGGAAAAAATTTAATTCCAACATGGCTATATCTGTTGAGTATGATTTAGAGTATTAATGAAGAGTCTATACGATTTTATTGTCGAACCAGTTGGCGATAAATACAGCAATACTGTTAACGTAGGTGATAAAAAATTAGTTGTAAATACTAAAATTGAAAACTGGAAGTTTGTAAATAGGTTGGCTAGGGTTGTAGAGACCCCAGCCGCCTTTTCAACACCTATAAAGAAAGGTGCTATAATAATCATACATCAAAACGTGTTTAGAACGTTTTATGATATGAAAGGTGAAAAGAAAAAAAGCAGATCTTATTTTAAAGATAATTACTATTTCTGCGCAGTTGACCAAATATATTTATATAAAAATAAAAACAATTGGAAGACTATAAATAATAGATGCTTTATAACACCTATAAAAAGCAAACAAGATCTAACGCTAGATAAAGAAGCAAACCTTATTGGTATACTTAAATATGGTAATAAGTCCTTAGAAGCGCTTAATATAAACCCAGGTGATCTTGTAGGGTTTACTCCTAACAGTGAATGGGAGTTTTTAGTCGAAGACAAACGGCTTTATTGTATGAAATCTAATGATATTGTAATTAAGTATGAATACCAAGGAAACGAAGAAGAATATAATCCAAGCTGGGCAGAGAGCAGTTGAAGAGTTGATCAAGGTAGCTAAAGAAGCTATTGTTGATTCAGATGATGATATATCAGCTGATAGACTTAAAAATGCAGCAGCTACTAAAAAGCTAGCTATATTCGACGCGTTTGAAATACTTAGTCGTATTGAAGAAGAAGAAAGCTTATTAAACGAAAAACCTAAAGAAGAAAATAAAAGAGTTTTCAAGGGTTTTGCTGAAGGAAGATCTAACTGATGTACGAGCAGTCATTATATAAGGTTTTAAAAGACCACATAAAACCTAAAGTTCTTAAGCGAATGAACAGGTATAAAAAGTGGGAGTATGGTTATAACAAAGAACACGATATCGTTGTTATAAGTAGAACAGGTAAAATAAGTGATATATATGAAATACAAAACTTTAAAATAGCTTTACCTGAAAAGTTTAACGTAGAAAAATTTGATTCAAACACATGGGAATATTCTGAATATCCTAAAGTATTAAAAAAAATAAAGTCTGTATTTGATTGGGAACAATACCCTATAGACTTTAAAGAAAAATGGTATGATTACATCGATAGTGAGTTTAATAAAAGAGAACAAGGCTTTTGGTTCTATAATAAAAATGTGGCTACTTACATTACTGGTACTCACTATATGTACTTGCAGTGGAGTAAAATTGATGTCGGTCAACCTGACTTCCGCGAATCAAACCGATTATTCTACATATTCTGGGAAGCTTGTAAGGCCGATCCTAGATCCTACGGGATGTGTTACCTTAAAAATAGACGATCTGGATTCTCATTTATGGCGTCCGGGGAGTGCGTTAATATGGCAACCATATCAAGCGACTCTAGGTTTGGAATATTATCAAAGTCTGGACCTGATGCGAAGAAGATGTTTACAGACAAGGTGGTACCGATATCGGTTAATTACCCCTTCTTTTTTAAGCCAATACAGGACGGTATGGACAGGCCAAAGACCGAACTTGCCTATCGTGTACCCGCAACCAAATACACCCGTAAGAAACTTGAAACCAACCAAACGCTTCGTGAACTCGACGGGCTCGACACGACGATTGACTGGAAAAACACGGGCGACAACTCGTATGACGGTGAGAAGCTCAAGCTCCTTGTCCACGATGAAAGCGGTAAATGGGAACGTCCGACGAACATCCTCAACAACTGGAGGGTTACGAAAACCTGTTTACGATTAGGTAGTAGGATTATAGGTAAATGCATGATGGGTTCAACAAGCAACTCATTAGACAAAGGTGGTGATAACTTTAAAAAATTATACAACGATTCAGATGTTACACAACGAAACGCGAATGGACAAACTCGCTCTGGATTATATAGCTTGTTCATACCTATGGAATGGAACTACGAAGGATACATTGATTCTTATGGCATACCTGTCTTCGAAACACCAACTAAACCACAGCAAGGACCGCAAGGCGAAATAATAGACTTAGGCGTAATAGAATATTGGAACAACGAAGTAGAAGGTCTTAAAAAAGATCAAGACGCTTTAAATGAATTTTATAGACAGTTTCCAAGAACTACTAAGCATGCTTTTAGAGATGAATCAAAAGAATCTTTATTTAACTTAACTAAAATTTATGAGCAAATAGATTTTAATGAAGACATGCGTAATTCTATTAATATAACACAAGGTGGTTTTCAATGGCAAAACGCAGAGCAAGATACAAACGTTATTTTTGTTCCAAATAAAAACGGTAGGTTTAAAGTAAGCTGGGTGCCACCGTCTCACTTGCAAAACAGACGCTATAAAAAAAATGGCACTAACCATCCTGGAAATGAATTTATGGGAGCTTTTGGTTGTGATCCATATGATATATCAGGTACAGTAGATAAAAGAGGTTCTAAGGGATCTTTACATGGTCTTACAAAATTTTCTATGGAAGACGTGCCTCCTAATCATTTTTTCTTAGAATATATAGCAAGACCACAAACTGCTGAAACATTTTTTGAAGATGTGCTTATGGCTTGTATTTTCTATGGCATGC
>WLWH01001350.1_pt1 | contig 16451 bp, 20 predicted proteins | sample 6712741 | NCBI WGS metagenome assembly WLWH01 (sample SAMN12718694, study PRJNA515312) | sponge metagenome | isolation source: marine sponge | host: Mycale hentscheli | place: New Zealand: South Island, Marlborough, Capsize Point | collected 2003-05-01 | reverse complement strand
ACAACTGAACTATATATAGGCGAACACATAACAGGTTATCAAGCACCATTTTTAGGTAATATAGATGAGTTTGCAATTTATAAACAAGATATGGCTGCTTATGTTTCTGAAATATATGACTCAAGTGGTGCAGTAGATTTAAATAATTTAGCAACGGCACCTGCTCCTACATCTTGGTATAGGTTTGAAGAGGGTAGTGGCACAAGCATTGCAGATAGTGGAAGTGCAGGATATAACGGTACTTTAATTAATGGTACAACTTTTAGCACAGACGTACCAACTTAAAAATATAAAAATGAAAATGATAGAACATGCTGGTAATATCCATGAGTTAAAACTTGAGGGTACCCAAGCTAGAATTGCTATGTTATCAGATTTACATTGGGACAACCCAAAGTGTGACTGGAAACAATTAAAACAAGATCTAGATTATTGTGTAAAAGAATCTATTCCTATTATGATTAATGGGGACATGTTTTGTCTAATGCAGGGTAGGGGAGATAATAGAAAAAGTAAATCTGACATAAGACCTGAACATAATAATTCAATGTACTTAGATAGCATTGTAGAGACAGCAGTAGACTGGTTTAGTCCATACTCTCATTTACTTACTGTAATAGGATACGGTAATCATGAAACAGCTATTATTAAGTTTCAAGAAACAGATATACTAGCTAGATTTGTAAAACTACTTAATATTAAAAATAATACAAATGTAAAAGTAGGTGGTTATGGTGGATGGTTTATTGTTAACCAAGTACTTAGGGGTAGTGAAAATACAGTTAATAATGGTGCTACTAGATCAATGAAGATCAGATACTTTCATGGATCAGGAGGCGGAGGTGTAGTTACTAAAGGAGCACTTAATCTTACTAGAGCTTTAGAAATGTATGAAGACTTTGATGTATTTACTATGGGTCATATACATGAGAATGCTTCTAGGAACGATGTAAGAGATAGATTAATAGGAGCTAAAGGTTCTTATAGGCAAGAACAAAAACAACTTCATTTGATGCTCACAGGAACATATAAAGAAGAATATGGAGATGGTTCTAAAGGATGGCATGTTGAAAGAGGTGCTCCTGTTAAACCAGTGGGAGGTAGAATTTTAACTATAAACTATAGAAGAGTTGTTAAAGATGGCAAGGATTATTATAATAGAGGAATAGACTCCTATAAGTTTCCAATTTAAACTCTACGTGTTTACTCGTATATTTAAATATTTTTTTGTATATTATAGTATATTATTTATTTATAAGAATGCGAGATGGAAATTACAAGTATGCAAATAGGTTTTGACGCATTAGTGTCATTACTTTCAGCTTTAATAGGAGCTTTAACAGTATGGTATAGTTTAAAAAATAAAGTTTCTATCCAACAAGTAGTCTTAGATAATCTAAGCAAAGACATGGAAGAAATTAAAGCAAACAAAAAAGAGGCTCAGATAACACTGCATAAAAGAATTGATATCTTGAAAGACCAAGTAGAAGAAAATAGATCTAAAAATGAAGCTTCAATTTCAGAACTTAAAACTGAAATGGGTCAGATGGAACTTAGAATTATTCAAGCAATACATGCAAGTAAAAAGTAAACATATAATATTTAGTTTATTACTATTATTAACGCTTATATCCTGTAGTCCAAAAACAAGATTTACTAGACTAGTAGAAAAGTATCCACATCTTTTAACTATAGATAGTGTACAAGTAATAGATACTGTAAGACTTACTGTAGAAAAAGTAGAACATGATACTGTATTCTCTCAGCATTTTTGGACAGAGATAACCAGAGATACTTTAATTATAGAAAAAGATAGACTTAAGATTGAAATATTTCATGACACTATACATGATTCTGTATATGTTAGTGGCAAGTGTGATACTATAACTATTGAAAAAATTATAGAAAGAAAGATTCCTGTAAAATACTATGAGAAAACTCCTAAGTGGAAACAGCTTCTAAACAAAGCTTATTATCTCTTTTTAATCTTAGCAATACTATATGGTCTATATAGATTATATAAATATTTAAAACCTAAATTATTATGAAAATATTCTTCAAACAATTACTAAGTGATGAGTCTGGAAACTATTCATCTAAGAGATTATCAGGATTAATATGTATATTTGCTCTAGTAGCGTGTTTAATAGCTAACACGTTTAGTCCTGAAGAAATACGGCCAGCTGAGTATTTAGTTGATGCTGTGGCCTTATTTGCATTTGGTGCATTAGGTCTTACTTCAATGGACAAGTATAGTAAAACTAAAAAATGATGTTGATAAAACAAGGAAGTAAAGGATCTCTTGTAGAAGATATACAAGAGCATTTAGGTATTACTGCTGATGGAATATTTGGTCCTAAAACAAAAGAAGCTGTAAAAAAGTTTCAACAAGAAAACAATCTTTGGGCAGATGGTATAGTAGGTCCTAATACCATGAATGTAATGGGAATACTTGATACTGATCAAAAAGAAAGAAAAATCATAGAAGGTAATCTAGTTATAAACAAACATTATTTATCTCCTGATGAATACTTTGGTGGAGACAGAAGTAAAAACTGGATATTCTTACATCATACAGCAGGATGGAATAATCCTTACAATACTGTAGATCACTGGAATAATGATAGAAGAGGAAGAGTAGCTACAGAGTTTATTATTGGTGGACAGAATATTAAGAACAATGATTCTAAATATGATGGGGAGATTGTTCAATGTATGCCTGAAGGAGGATACGGGTGGCACTTAGGTACTGGTAACTCTGTGATGCATAGACATTCTGTAGGGATTGAAGTTTGTAACTTTGGATATATAACTAATGGAAGAACTTATGCAGGGACTATACCGCATGAGAATCAGGTGGTTACACTAAAAGATAAATTTAGAGGTTTTAAAGAGTGGCACAAATACTCTGATGAACAACTAAGATCTTTAAGAAATTTAATTTTATACATAGCAAATAGAGATAATATAGACCCTACAGCAGGATTAGTAGATTTAATAAAAGAAAAAGGTGCAGAAGCTTTTGATATATGTAGTGTATCTATGTGTACTGAAAGTAAAGGATTATGGAATCATACAAACTGCAGAAAAGGTAAATTTGATATGGCTCCTCAAGAAGAATTAATTGATATGTTATTAAGCTTATAGTTATGAAATTTAGAAATGGCTGGAATGCAAGAAACAAACAATGGGATAAAGTTATTATAAAACTTAGAGTATCCTCTTTAGATATATTTGCAATTGAAATAGATCTTTCACGTAAATTTTATTTGCTTACAATACTTAATTTTACGCTTAAAAATAGATAGTGTAATTATGTGTGTTATAAAGTCTCTTCAGAAGTGAGGAGACTTTTTTATGTTTAAATATTTGATGTTTAAACTTTAAATGTATATATTTGTTTAAATTCAAATTATATATATTATGATGACAGCGGAACCAACAGAACAAGAAATGGAGCAAATGTCTCCAGAAGATCTAGCAAAAAAGAAAAAAGAAATGCTAGACTTTTATACTGAATCTATTCCTTACTTAGATGCTCAACACAAATATGAAGAGACTCTTATGAAGTTAGATGAAGTAAGATTCAAAAGAGCTCAGATTCAAATGCAGTTTGCAATGATGATGAATCCACCTGAAGAAATGGAAGATGGGCCTCAGCCAGAACCACAGCCTAAGAAAAGATCTCTTAAGAAAAAATAATGGCTGTTGTAAATCAGGTACAGAAACGTGTAGTGATGTCTAAAAAAGATATCATTAAATATCAGATATTAACTCACTGTTATATAAATAATATAATGGTGAGTAATTCTGAATTAGAATGTTTAACACTTCTAAGTGAATCAGGATCAATTGAACTTACTGATTTTTGTTATGATGCAGCTGAGGAATATAAAATATTTAAATCACAACAAACAGTAAGGAATTGTATTAATAAATGTGCTAAGAATAAACTAGTAATAAAGGATAGAAAAAATAAAAAAATTATTAGTTTAAATAAAAAGTTAAAAATACAAACAGACGGAAGTATTTTATTAGATTATAAGTTTTTAGCAAAATGATTCCTAAAAAGTATAAAGATGTTTATAAAGATTTATCTGAAGATCTAGACTTAAAAGAAAAATATATAGCTGATTGCGTTGAGTTTTATTATATAAATTTAAGATCTTGTTTAACAGATTTAGAACATCTAAACATTAATTGTCCAGGTTTAGGTCATTTTTATATTAAAAGTAATACAGTAAAAAAAGATATAGTTAGATTTAAAAAAATAATAGAAAATCATAAAACATATACTTTAAGAAGTTATCAATATCATAAGCAAATAAAAGGACTTATAGTAAAGCTTGAAGAAATAAAGAAAAAGAAAGAAGAAGAAGATTTAAATAAAGAAAAATTTAATAAAAAGAAGAAATGTTAAATCTAAAAGAAGTATGGAAAAATAGAAAAAAGATTTTAGAAGGAATTAAAAACTCTGTAGTAAGAGATGAGTTTGTAGAAACCGTTGCAAAAGAAAGATGGGCTATTTGTAAACCTTGTGAATCTAATGGAGATAATTGTGCTGTTCCTGGAACTCAACCTTGTTGTGGAGAATGCGGTTGTGCATTAGGATTTAAACTAAGATCTTTATCTAGTGATTGTCCTTTAGATAAATGGAAAGCAGTAATGACACAAGAAGAAGAAGATAAACTAAATGAGTTATGAGTATAATATTTAATGCCAAAGATCATAGTTATAAAAGTATTGATTCAGATGAAGACATTAACTGGATCAGTGTAACTACTCTTATATCTAAATTTAAAAATCCTTTTAATGCAGAAAAGGTTGCTAAAAAAGTTTCTAAAAAAAAGAATTCAAAGTGGTATGGTCTTGAGCCCAAAAAAATTCAAGAAATATGGAATAACGAATCAATAAGAGCAATGACTCTTGGAACTTTTTATCATGATCAAAGGGAACAAGATATTTGTAGTTTTAGTTCTATAGAAAGAGAAGGTTTTACTATACCTGTTTTTACACCTAAAGGAGAAGAAGAAGGTGTTAAAATAGCACCATATCAAAAGCTAGATCCCGGTGTATATCCTGAACATATGGTTTATTTAAAATCTGCAGGTATTTGTGGGCAAGCTGATTTAGTAGAAGTTGTAGATGGTAAAGTAAATATAATAGACTATAAAACAAATAAAGAAATTAAAACTAAATCTTTTAAAAATTGGGAAGGTAAATCTGAAAGAATGATGAACCCTTTATCTTATCTAGATGATTGTAATTTTAATCATTATGCTTTACAACTGAGTATTTATATGTATATTATATTAAAGCATAATCCTAAACTTAAACCAGGAAAGATACACATACATCATGTTAGATTTGAAGAAAAAGGTAAAGATAACTATGGGTATCCTATAACTAAATACACTCTTGAAGGAGATCCTGTTTTAAAAGAAGTAATTCCTATGCCTATTGATTATTTAAAAGATGAAGTAATAAGTATAGTGCATTGGTTATATGATAATAGACTAAAAATTAAAAAATGATTATAAGACTATTTGATGTAGAAAACAATACTGTAGTACCTACAGAACATTGTTATACACTAAAAACATTAAAGAAAATAATGGATGAGTATCCTGATGACTATTTAAAAATTTATCAGTATATCTTTTATATGACATATCCTAATCCAGAAGAAAATCCATTTTTTCATACTCCAGAAAGAGATAAAGAAGAATTAATACTTCAAGAAATAGAAGCAGAGTTTTCTACAGAGGATGGAGCTGTAAGACATGCTCTAGCATTTTGTGAAGAAATGTATAGTACTCCTACATCTAGAGCCTATAATGGAATTAAATCTATGCTTGATAAGCTAGCAAGATATATGGAAACAGTTCCTATTGAACATGGTAGAGATGGTAATATAAACTCATTAGTTAATGCTGCTGCAAAATTTGAGCAAATAAGATCATCTTTTAAAGGAGCATATAAAGATTTACAAGAAGAACAGCAAAGTCAAGTTCGTGGTGGACAAGGTCTTGCATATGATAGTTAAGATATGGCGTATATAGAGCACAATTTTTTTCCAATGAAAGTATTCTTAAGAAATGAATACTTATACCAAGATAAGAAAGGTCATGGTGAGTTTAGTGAAGGTGTAATAATATCTGTCAGGTGTATGCCTGGACAGGTAGCATTATTTCAAGTACTTCTTGATAATGGTGTATTAAGAGACAAACTTCCATCACATGCATTATTAACTGAGCCTAAGACTCCTACTCCTGATTTAGCTTTTGATTATCTGCAAATTTGGAATTGTTTTTCATATAACTTTACTTTAGTTCAATTATCTTATTTATATGATACACCGGTGTCTGTTTATATGAAAGATAAAAAGTGGTATGATGGTACATATTATGCTACAATTAACTGGGGTAGTAATGATTCAAATTGTGATTTAACATTATCTGAAGATCCAATGGAGCATAAGAGTCATCATATTATATTGCTTGATAATGGACAAATAGCACTACAACCTAATAATAGAATTAAATGGACAGAACCTAGTTTTGTAACAAAACCATTTCCTGCTAAACCTGATTATCTAGTATGTAAAGATTACTATAATGCAGAAGGTTATGAAAAATGGCATACTGAAGATTCAGATAGAATGTTTTATGATAATACAGATGTAGAATGAAACAAGATTTTGATCCTAAACTATTTGAATTACTATGTCAAAAATATAAAGATACTTTGAAAGCTAGAAAAGCTCACGATAAGATAAAGAATAGTGTAATGAATAAACAAATAAAATTAAGAGCTTTGCTAGTATCAGTTGGTATTACAATGGTTCTTACTCTATTGTTTACAATTTCATTAGTAAAGAAAGATCAACCAGTATTAAAAAAAGATACAGTATCTTTAAAAGATTATAAACTTTTAGAAGAAGAAGTTGAGATAATTAGAAAAGATGCGGGAGATATACAGTATGAATTATATATTACAGAAAAAGAAAACAGAAGACTTCTTAAAGAAAATAAAATATTTGGATCATTACTCGGAGAAATAGAAAACACAGAATGCGGTTCTAGATTATTAAAGAAGTTTTGGGACCAGCAAGGATATGAGTGAAATATATGAAGATATACCTACATGGGAAGATGGAGAAATAACTTTGACTTCTTTTAACTCTAGAGATGAATTTGGAGAGTATCTTATCAGTTTATTTAAATTACCCGGTCAATATAATTTTGATAAAACATCAGAAGAGTTTATTAAAGAAGGTGTAAAGTTTACTCAAGAAAATGTATATTGTAATTCACCTTTTAGATCAAAAGACTTTATTAGATATTGGGATGGTGAAAAAGCTAAATGTAAAAAAGGTCTAATTGTAAAATCCGGAGATAATAGTTGGTATATAACAAGAGACTACTATATGTTTCTTAACTTCTTACCAATCTTTGATAAAGAGAGTCAAAAATTTGGATTTCCTAAACTAAGAGATGCTCAGTATCATATGGCATTATATGAAATACTAGCAGAAGTATATTTCAGACATTGTGCTATTCTTAAAAAAAGACAGTTTGGTTCCTCCTACTTTCATATGGCTAAACTTATAAATCAACTATGGTTTGAAGAAGGTGTTACACTTAAAGTAGGCGCTGCTTTAAAAGATTATATAAACGAAAAAGGATCTTGGAAATTTCTTAATGAATATGCAGGATTTTTAAATGAGCATACAGCTTGGTATAGACCCATGAATCCTGAAAAGGTTATGATGTGGCAGCAAAAGATTGAAGTAAGAAAAGGAGGTAGAAAAACTCAAGTAGGATTAAAAGGTACTATACAAGGAATGTCTTTTGAAAAAGATGCTACAACAGGTGTAGGGGGACCTGTTAAATTTTTCTTTCATGAGGAGGCCGGTATTGCTCCAAAGATGCAAACTACATATGAATACTTAAGACCTGCAATGAGAGCAGGACTAGTCACAACTGGTGTGTTTATAGCAGCAGGTTCAGTAGGAGACTTGGATCAGTGTGAGCCATTAAAGGATATGATATTAAATCCTGAAATGAATGACATTTATTCTGTAGAAACTAATCTTATAGATAAAAAGAATACTGAAGGTAGATCCGGATTATTTATTCCTGAGCAATGGTCCATGCCGCCATTTATAGATCAGTATGGTAACTCTCAAGTTGAAGAAGCATTAGAAGCTTTAAATGATCAATTTGAAAAGTGGAAAAAAGAACTTAGTCCTGAACAATATCAATTAAGAATATCTCAGCATCCTAGAAATATAGAAGAGGCTTTTGCATATAGAAAAGAATCACTCTTTCCTCCTAATTTAGTAGCTGCCCAGTTAAAAAGAATAGAAGAAAAAGAGTATGCATATGAGCTTCTAGATTTATCTAGAGATGAGAAGTTTAATATAAAAGCTAAAGAAACTAATAAGCAACCTATTAAAGAATTTCCTATATCTAAAAGATCTGAGAATAAAGAAGGTGCATTAGTAGTATGGGAAAGACCTGTTAAAGATCCTAAGTTTGGAACTTACTATGCATCTATTGACCCCGTATCAGCAGGTAAGACTACAACTTCAGAATCTCTCTGTTCTATTTATGTTATGAAAGCTCCTGTAGAAGTAACTAAACTTAATGATGTAGAACATGAAAGTTATATAGAACCTGATAAAATTGTAGCAGCATGGTGTGGCAGGTTTAATGATTTAAAGAAAACCCATCAAAAGCTTGAAATGATTATAGAGTGGTATAATGCCTGGACAGTAATAGAGAATAATATATCTTTATTTATTCAGTATATGATATCACAAAAGAAACAAAAGTATTTAGTACCAAAAAATCAAATACTATTTCTTAAAGAGTTAGGTTCTAACATTAATGTATTTCAAGAATATGGTTGGAGAAATACAGGAACTCTTTTTAAAGGTCACTTACTTAATTATTCAATTGAGTATTTAAGAGAAGAGTTAGATGTAGAAACAAAACCTGACGGTACAATAGTAAAAACTAAATACGGTGTAGAAAGAATACCAGACCCAATGCTTTTAAAAGAAATGAGAGAATATCAACCAGGAGTCAATGTTGACCGTTTAATAGCATTTACAGCATTGATTGCTTTTATGACAATTCAAAATTCTAATAGAGGTTATAATAAAAGAACTATCACTGATGACGTCAACAAAAACTTGCAAAAGTCAGATAATTTGTTTAAATTAAAACATAGTCCTTTTCGTAATATAGGAAGAGGAAAAATAGTTAATGGTAAGGTTTTTAAGAAGTCAGCTTTTAAAAATTTAAAATAATAATATGCAGGTCCTCAACGCAATGCAGCTCAAAAATGGAGCTAAAGCAGAACACAATAGAATAGGTAATATAACTCAACCTTTACAATTTTTATCTTCTAAAGATAAAGACGGAGAGTGGGCATCATGGAACATGGACTGGTTAGAATGGAACGGTCTAAAGCAAATAAAAAGAAATGCAAGAAGGTTTTCTAAAAATTATAAGCTTGCAAAAGGTATTATAGATAAAACAGACTATATAGTTGAGGAAGATAATGAGTATGCAGATATTATTGATATGCTTACTAAAGAGGATACTACAGCATTAGAATTAAAGTTTTATCCTATTATTCCAAATGTAGTAAATGTACTTGTTGCAGAGTTTGCAAAAAGAGCAACTAAACTTACTTATAGAGCTGTAGATGATGTTTCATATAATGAAATGCTTGAACAAAAAAGACAAGCTGTTGAAGATGTTTTAATGAAAGATGCTCAAGTTAAAATTGGAACAGCTTTATTAGAGCAAGGATTAGATCCCAGTGCTCCAGAAGCTCAAGAACAACTTGCTCCAGATGCTCTTAAAAAATTACCAGAAATTGAGACATTCTTTAAAAAAGATTATAGATCTATGGTAGAGCAGTGGGCTTCTCATCAACATGAAGTAGATGTTGAAAGATTTAAGTTAGATGAACTTGAAGAAAGAGGGTTCCGTGATATGTTAATTACAGATAGAGAATTTTGGCATATGAAGATGATGGAAGATGACTATGAGGTAGAGTTATGGAATCCTGTTGTTACATTTTATCATAAATCTCCTGATGTTAGATACATATCTCAAGGTAACTGGGTAGGTAAAATTGATATGATGACAGGTGCTGATGTGGTTGATAAGTATGGCTATCTTATGTCAGAAAAACAATTAGAAACATTAGAAGCTGTGTATCCTATGAAAGCAGTAGGATATAACATGGGAGGTTATCAGAATGATGGAACTTTTTATGATGCAACTAAGTCATATGAATCTAATGTAAATATGCCATCTTTAGCATGGAGATCATTAGCTTCTTCTGAAGCTATGTATGGAGATGATGTTATTGATAAATTACTTTTACAAGGACAAGAATATTATGTAGACGGAACAAATGATTTATTAAGAGTCACTACAACGTACTGGAAGTCACAAAGAAAAGTAGGTCACCTTACTAAAGTAAAAGAAAATGGTGAAGTTATAAATGAAATTATTACTGAAGCATATAGAGTTATAGATAAACCTCAGTATGACACTAGACTATTTAAAAATAAAACTAAAGATAATCTTATATACGGTGAGCATATAGACTGGATATGGATTAATGAAGTGTGGGGTGGTGTTAAAATTGGCCCCAATATTCCTAGTTATTGGGGTATGAATAATCCTGAAGGAATAAATCCTATTTATATAGGAATAGATAAAAAAGAAATGGGTCCTCTTAAGTTTCAGTTTAAAGGTGATTCTTCATTGTATGGTTGTAAACTCCCTGTAGAAGGTGCTGTATTTTCAGATAGAAATACAAAGTCTACCGCATTAATAGATTTAATGAAACCTTATCAAATAGGTTATAATATTGTAAATAATCAAATAGCTGATATACTTGTTGATGAATTAGGTACTATAATAATGTTAGATCAGAATACTCTACCTAGACATTCACTAGGAGAAGATTGGGGTAAGGGTAATTTAGCTAAAGCTTATGTAGCTATGAAAGATTTTGGAATGTTACCTTTAGATACTTCTATTACAAATACTGAAAACGCATTAAACTTCCAGCATTTTCAAAAGCTTGACTTAGATCAGACTAATAGACTTATGTCTAGAATTCAATTAGGTAATCACTTTAAACAACAAGCTTATGATGTTGTAGGAGTTAATCCACAAAGAATGGGACAACAGATAGCACAATCTACAGCAACAGGAGTAGAGCAGGCTGTAAGTGCATCATATGCCCAAACAGAAGTATTTTTTATGCAACACTGTGATTATCTTATGCCAAGAGTTCATCAAATGAGAACTGACTTAGCTCAGTATTATCAATCTACTAAACCATCTTCAAGATTAACTTATATTACCACAGCTGCTGAAAAAGTTAATTTTGAAATTAACGGTACTGATTTATTAATGAGAGATTTAAATATATTCTCAACTACTACCGCTAATCATAGAGCTGTCTTAGAACAACTTAAACAAATGGCCATGAGTAATAATACTACAGGAGCTTCAATATATGACCTAGGTAAAGTTATTCAATCTGATTCTATTGCTGAACTAAATAGTGTTCTTAAGTCTACAGAACAAAGACAAGAAGAGCAAAAGCAAGCTGAGATGCAACAACAACAACAAATGCAACAACAGCAAATACAAGCTAAAGCTGAAGAAGAAAAGCTTAAAAGAGAATATGAGGAGGGTAAAGATGAGAAGGATAGACAAAAAGATATTCTTGTTGCAGAAATTAAAGCTGCTGGTTACGGTTCTATGTCTGATATAAATCAAAATCAAATGAGTGATTATAAAGATGCTATGTCTGATATTAAAAAAACAGAACAGTATAGAACTCAAACTCAAATGGCAAGAGAAAAAGAAAATACTAAGCAAGTTCAAAATAGTGAAAAGAATTCTATAGAAAGAGAAAAACTACAAGTTCAAAAAGATGTAGCAGAAACTCAATTACAAATTGCTAGAGAAAATAAAAATCAATTTGATAAAGGTAAATCTGGAAAAGAAAAAGAATAAAAATAACTAAAAGGAAAAGTTAGCCATATAGTGTCATTTTTTATTATAAATTTTTAAATTTCTTAAGTTTATTTTAAAGTTAATTTGTATATTAATAGTAACAGTAATTTAAAACCAACAAAAATGAGTGAAGAAACCAATAATGTGGAAACACAAGATACTACAACGGTAGGTCAGGTAGATGTAGATATTGATGCAATTTTTGGAGCAAGTCCGGATGCAAGCAATGTAATGCTACCAGCAGAAGAAGAAGAAATTGAAAAACCAACAAATGTCTTAGCGACTGAAAAGCCCTTTGACACAGAGTTCATTGACAAACCTGCAGAAACAAAAACTGAAACAGAAGAAAAGCCTGTATCAGAGGAAACAATAGCAGAACAGACAGAAGAAGCAATTGCTGAACTTGATGATCTTATATCTCAAGAAGAAGATGCTGAAGGTAAAGGGAGACCTAAGCTTGATAAAAGTGGTCTTGCTGATTTAGCATCTAAGATGATTGATGAAGGTTCTTTAATGCCATTTGATGATGATAAATCTATAGATGATTATTCAGCAAAAGACTTTAGAGAATTATTTGAAGCAAACTTTCAACAAAGAGAAGAAAAAATTAGACAGGATACACCTAAAGAATTTTTTCAAGCTCTTCCTCAAGAACTTCAAATAGCTGCAAAATATGTAGCAGATGGAGGAACTGATATGAAAGGTTTATTTAGAACTTTATCTCATGTTGAAGAGGTAAGAGAACTTGATCCTTCTAATGAACAACATCAAGCTGAAATTGCAAGACAGTACTTAACTGCTACTAATTTTGGTGATGCTGAAGAAATAGAAGAAGAAATAGAAACTTGGAGGGACATTGAAAAGCTAGAAAAGAAAGCTAATCAATTTAAACCTAAGCTAGACAAAATGCAAGAAGAAATTGTTGCTAGACAACTAGCTAAACAAGAGGAGATGAAGAGTCAACAAGAAAATGCAGCAAAAGCTTATATGGATGATGTATATAATACATTATCTGTAGGTCAACTTGGAGATGTTAAGTTAGATAAAAAGACACAAGGTCTTTTATATACAGGCTTAGTTCAACCTAGTTACCCTTCTATGTCAGGCAAACCTACAAATTTACTTGGTCACTTGTTAGAAAAGTACCAGTATGTAGAACCAAGACATGACCTTATTGCTGAAGCACTTTGGCTACTTGCTGATCCTCAAGGATACAGAAACAAAATACAAAGTCAAGGTAGCAGTGAAGCAAACAAAAAAACTGTAAGGATGTTGAAGACAGAGTCTTCAAGAAAGATTACATCCTCAGTAGCACCAGAAAGAAAAACAACTTCTAGAACTACAAAAAGAAAGACAGTTCCTAGAAAACAAAATAATATTTTTAAACGCTTTTAATAACAAATAAATAACAAACAAATGGCAACTCCAGTTTTAAACAATGGAATCTTTATGAGAGATACAAGCTACCAAGCTTCCTCACATTTGGATTCATATCACTTAAGAAATATGTTGCAAGATGCAGAACCTATGGATATGGGTCCAGTGGACTTATGGGCTATGGCTCAAAAAGTAGAGATGCCTCTTTATCAACTAGCTTCTTTTGGCGGTAAAAACACAATCATGGTAGACAATGCCCGTGGTGAGTATAAATGGCAGACTCCTGTTAATCAGGATCTTCCTTATATCATTGAGGATATTGAATCTACTAACACTTCTAAAGGTATTGATGGTACTACCTTTAAAATTAAAATTAACAAACGTGAATTTGGTCACGGTGATATCATTACCTATGATAAGTATAACGGTGCTGAACTTTATATTACAGCAGACGACATACAGCCTCTTGGTGATGGATTCATCTACACTGTTCAGTTAGTTAATAATGATAACACTAAATTTCTTGACAACAAGTATCTTGCTAATGGAACTAAACTTTTTAGAAAAGGTTCTGCAAGAGGTGAGTATGGTGAGAGATTTTCTGACATCATTACTAACACTGGTTTCCGTGAATTCTACAATTACGTAGGAGGAGCTGAAGCTCACGTTCATTACTCTGTTTCTTCTAGAGCTGATCTTATGATCAAAGGTGGAATGAATGCAGATGGTACTATTCCTGTTACAGAGATCTGGAGATCTTTTGACAAGAATCTTAATCCTTCTGTTTCTTCTATGGAAGACATGGTTAAAATTATGGGTAAAGATGCAGTTAAAAAAGCATTTGATAACGGAGACTTATCAAGAAGCTTTTTAACTAATATGGAAGCAGCTCACTTAACAAAAGTAGCTACTGATATTGAGACTTACCTAATGTGGGGTCATGGTGGTAGAGTTAGACAAGACGGTCCAGATGATGTAAGATTATCTGTAGGTCTTTGGAAACAGTTGGACAACTCCTTTAAAAGAGTATACAACAAGAATAACTTCAACCTTGATTTATTCCGTGGAGAAATCTTTAATTTCTTTAATGGTAAAGTTGACTTTACTGGACCAGATCCATCACGTCAACTAATTGTACAAACAGGTATGGGTGGTATGAGAATGGTTAATGAGGCTATTAAATTAGAAGCTGTAGCTTCAGGTCTTACTATTCAAGCTGCTGATATAGGTGCAATTACTGGTAAAGGAATGGATCTTAACTTTGGTTTTGCATATACTTCTTATGTAATTCCTTTCTTAGCAAATGTAAAATTTGTTATTAATCCTGCGTTTGACAATGTTCATACTAATGACATTGAGAACCCAATTATTGATGGATTCCCATTATCATCTTATTCTTTCATCATCTTTGATGTTACGGATAATTCTAATGACAACATCTTTATGTTGAAATTATCTTGGGATAATCAATTAAAATGGTTCTACCAAAATGGAACTATGGACTACCAAGGAAGAACACAAGGCTTCCAAGGATCAGGACAATTCAATGGTTACCGTGTATACATGTCACAAACAATGCCTGCAATATGGGTAAAGGACCCGACTAAGGTTCTTAAGATTGTGATGCGTAATCCAATCACTGGCGGATCATTCTAATATATATATGAAAACGGGGAGTAGACATTGCTCCCCATTTTCTTTTTTTTAATTTTTAAAACCAACATTATGTCATTTACTCAAGTACTTACAAAATCAAATAAGAAAACACAAGTAAGAATTAAACCTTACTTTGATCCCACTGTTTCAAATATGGGATTAGAAGATTACGGAATCACAATGTTTGACGGTGTCAAGCACATGGAACAACTAGCATGTATTGAAAGAAACGGTATAATAAGATATGTTACCGGGCTTAATGAGTTTGCACCTGCAGTTAAATTATTAACTGGAGAAGCTAAAGAAGCTAAAGTCACACAGATTAGGACTACAGTTGCAGAGCTAGAAAAAGAATTAGCATCTAATATTATAGAGATAGATGATAAAGACTTTTGGAATAAAGTTACTTTATTAAAACCAAATAACTCTGAATTCTGGAATAAGATTGAAATCAAATGCAGCAATGAGCCTGTATATTTAGATACAAAAGATCCTTATGATAGAATTAAACTTCATGCAATTGAAGCAGGAGGATTTTCTCTAGTTGCAAAAAGTTATGATGATGCAAGATCACAAGCAGTACCGCCTAAATTTTATTTAGATAAAGAAGAAGATACTGCAATGATTAGAACAGAGTATAAGAAACTGAGAAACAAAGCTTACTCTGAATTACAAAAATTATTTGATAAGAACAGCAGCAAGTTATTTTATATTGCTAAAGTAGTAGATACTCATAGTACACAGTATAAAAAAGATACACCAAATGACATCATATATGATAATATGGATATCTATATTAGTGGACAAGGTATTGAAACTAATAAAGAAAGAGCAGCAAATTCATTCTTAGATACTTGTAAGATGAATATGGAAACATTAAAAATTAAAGCAATTGTTAAAGATTCCGTATTTTTTAAGTATATTGTTAATAAGAGCGATGGTTATATTTATCATAATGATACTAATGCAGCTTTAGGTAGAAATGTATCTGATGTTGTTGAGTATCTTAAGAATCCTTTACATGAGGATATTCTTGGTGATTTAAATACCAAATGTGAAAAGTTTTGGAATAGTTAAAAATGGCAACTAAGCGGACATTAAAAAAATCTTCTTCTAAAAAGAAAAAGAGTACTGTGAATTCCTCCGGAAACTACACAAAGCCTGGAATGCGTAAAAGATTATTTGAGCGTATTAAAGCTGGTAGTAAAGGAGGAGGACCTGGTCAGTGGTCTGCTAGAAAAGCACAAATGCTAGCAAAACAATATAAAGCTAAAGGTGGTGGATATAAGTAATGGGACTAACTAAGAAACAAAAAAGTTTAAAAAGATGGACTAAACAAAAGTGGAGAACTGC
>WLWH01001348.1_pt1 | contig 16463 bp, 19 predicted proteins | sample 6712741 | NCBI WGS metagenome assembly WLWH01 (sample SAMN12718694, study PRJNA515312) | sponge metagenome | isolation source: marine sponge | host: Mycale hentscheli | place: New Zealand: South Island, Marlborough, Capsize Point | collected 2003-05-01 | reverse complement strand
AGGAGGGCTCCTACCGATTCAAGCTCGAAGTCAGGTCGGGAGCATCGGATGTCGACTTCCAATGGATGAACGCCGACGTCATCGACTACCTGTTCGTCATCCTCGGTGATTCCTACGCGTCAGGAGATGGCAACCCACGCAACATCGACGCCTGGCTTCGCGATCCCAATGGGGACTTCGACCCCTACTACGACGACATCGCGTGCAAGCGAAGCGTCCACGCCGGGCCTGTGCAAGCGGCCCTGGCCCTCGAAAACTCCTCCAAGAAGTCCTCGGTCACCGTGATCGACGTCTCCTGCTCGGGAGCGACGATTCTGACTGGAGTGCTCGGCCCCTTGCCGTTCGCCGGGCAAGAGACAAGTCAGATCGAGCAAGTCCAAGCGATCATCGGCAATCGTCCGATCGACATCGTCGCCTTGTCCGCCGGGGGCAACGACATCGGATTCACGTCGGTTCTCAGCACCTGCGCATTGAGCTTTAACTGCCCTGTCGCTTCCGCGAGCACGCTGCCGCTGAGTCGCTTCGACTCGGTCAACGAGGGAGTGCAAACCCTGACGGGACGGCTTCCGGCCAAGTACGCCCAGCTCGCAGGGTGCCTCGGTGGCGCATCGTGCACGCTGACCTCCGGCGCCCAAGTTGCGCCCTTGACAATGGCCGATGGCGCTCGCGTCCTACCGATGACGTACCCCGACATCACCCGTTCGGCGGTGGGAGAACCTTGTCGCTACTTGACCTTGAGCCCATCGGACTTCGCCTGGGCGCGGGACACGATTCTCGCTCTGCAGGCGCCCAATCCGTACCGCTTCTCTCCGTCGTTTGGATCCGCTCGAAATCTGTCCACGGCCAACGGAACGCTGAACGGGCAGATCCTCGCCACCGCGGCGCTCGGCTGGGAACCGGTCGCCGGGATCTGGGGTGCGTCCGGAGAATCCACCACCGGCCACGGCGTGTGTGCCGGTGACAAGTCGTGGGTCTTCGGCATCACCACGCTATCCGGGCCCTTCGCTTCTGCCGCATTCCACCCCAATCCCGCAGGTCAGCGATCGATCGGCCGCCAAATCGCCCGAACCCTCGGTCTTCGGTAACGTCCTGTTCCTCAGCACCCACCATCTCCCGACGTCTCGAAGGATCACACGTGCCAGAAATCAGAGTGGGCCTCCTCGCCTACGGCGCCATCGGCCACGAACACAATCAGGCGGTGCAGGCCACACCCGGACTCACGCTGACCGCCGTGTGTGACACAAATCCGGAGCGCATCGACGCGGCCCGCGAGCTCGCCCCCGACCTCACCGGCTTCACCGATGCCGAAGAGATGCTCGACTCGGGCCTGTTGGATCTCGTCGTCGTCTCCACTCCCCCGAACAGTCATCATGACTGGGCAATGAAGGCCCTCGAGCGTGACCTGCATGTCGTCTTGGAAAAGCCCATGGCTCTGACCGCCGACGAGTGCGACGCGGCGCTGGCGTTTGCCGCCGACAAGGGCAAGACGCTGGTGGTCTACCAAAACCGTCGTTTCGATCGTGACTTCATCACGATGCGTCGGTTGATCCGCGAGGGATCGATCGGTGACGTTTTCCAGTACGACAGTTTTGTCGGCGGCTACTCCCGTCCCTGCGATTACTGGCACTCCGATGCCGACGTGTCCGGCGGTGCGATCTTCGATTGGGGTTCGCATTACCTCGATCAAGTCTTGAACATCTTCGACGTGTCGATCGAGCACGTGTCTGGCATGAACCACAAGCGCAAGTGGTTGCACGCGACGAACGCCGATCATGCGGAAGTGATTGTCACCTTCAACGACGGCCGCCAGGCCACATTCGTGCACTCCGACCTCGCCGCCGCACGCAAGCCCAAGTACTACGTCCTCGGCACCGAGGGCGCGATCGTCGGTGAGTGGGATGCCGCCGCCGAGCCCGCTGTCGCCGACCTGCCCGCTCGTATCTTCTTGTTCGACAACACCGGTGCCAGCCGCGAGATCCCACTCGACGAGGTGACACCCTTCACCTTCCACGCCGAACTCGCGGCCTACCTCACCGACGGGACACCCATGCAGGTCGACCCGCGGCAATCACGCAACGTGGTCTCCGTCATGGAAGCAGCCGAAGAGTCGGCCATCAACCTTGGACGGCCGGTCACACCACATCTGGCCGCATGACCGTTCGCTGGGGCATCCTGGGGGCAGGGTGGATCGTTCAGACAGCGACCGCCCAAGCGCTTCGCGACGCACCCAGCGCGCACCTCGCTGCCGTTGCTGCTCGGGACATTTCTCGGGCCGAAAACCTCGAGCCCGATCGCGCCTACTCGGACTACGCAACGCTCATTAATGACGAGTCCATCGACGCCGTCTACATCGCACTCGCGAACGATCAGCACGCTCCCTGGATCCATCGAGCCATCAACGCCGGCAAACACGTGTTGTGTGAGAAGCCATTGTCACTGTCGGCCGTGGACACCCGCGCAGCCTTCGATGCCGCTCGCGCGGCCGGTGTTGAACTCGTGGAAGCAGCCTGGTCGATGTGGCACCCGCGCATGCGCCGGGTCACCGACCTGGTGTCCTCCGGAAAGATGGGGGAAATCAGTAACTTCTTGGGAACGTTCACCTTCGACGGCGTCCCGGAAGGGAACTATCGCCTCGACCCTCAGATGGGTGGCGGTGCACTGCTCGACATTGGTGTCTACCCACTCCACGCATTGATCGGTTGCGCACCAACCTGGACTCCGCACGAAATCGAGAAGGAAGCGATCGACGGTGGTCTCGGAGTAGACATGACCACGAAGGCTCGGCTGACCACCGAGACCGGGTCGCGCGCTTCCATCGTCGCGTCGTTTTCCATGCCCGAATCTCAGCGATTGAGCATCGAGGCCGAGGGTGGAACGATCCGAATCACCGACGATCAAGCCTTCACCACGTGGCGTCAACCCACGTCGCTGCAGATTGACGACCACGTCGAGAACTTCCCCGAAACCGACGCCTATCGCGATATGTTTGAGGCCGTGAGCGGCCGAATTCTCGGACGCAGCGACTGGCTGCTGGACCCCTCCGCGTCCGTCCGGGTGGCCACGATCGTGGACGCCCTCCGGTGATAACCTTCCTTCCCTCGCGCCGCTAGCTCAATTGGCAGAGCAGCTGACTCTTAATCAGCGGGTTGTAGGTTCAAGTCCTACGCGGCGTACTTTTGCTCCCCCCGTGGATCCCTCCTGGAAAGTAGTTCGAGGGATGTGATTCAAATTCGTGAGTTTTCGTGGGGGCAGAAGAGCTTTGGTTAGCAAATGGTTAGCAAAAGCTGCTGGATTCCTCCTTGTCAACGCACCCAGCGGTGGCGGGAGTCTGCCAGCGCGACAAATTGCCCCTTTTTGTTTCGGGCATCACGGTTTAGTGCGCGCCCAGCCGGGGAATAAAGAGATTGATGGGCAGACAGCCCAGAATGAATTCGTTGAGGGGGATCAGTGTTCGCTGTTCTCAGTGACCCATTGAGTTTGCTCTACGGTGCTTTTGCGATTTGCCTTGCAATTAGTGCGCAAGTGCTTGCCCATCAGATGAGGAGTGGGCAGCCCAATGTCGGACCGACAAAGATTCAGCCTGAGGTCGCTACCAAGCCGACAAGCCTTCAGTCGGGTTCCAGGTGATCGGGCCTGGTGGCCGCCGCTCCCGGTGAGACATATCTGCTCGGATTGTTCCGCTTTTCTGTGATTGGAATCTTTCGCGGGTGGGAATAACGCGTACGCGAGAGCAGCTTGGGGGGTTCTCGCATAGAGATAAATGGAAGAGAACGGGGATGCATATGTCTCAGCAGAGTGAACAGGCGAAGGAGACGGGGATGAATAAGGCGTTGAGGCTCACCACAGCCGGGGTAGCGTCCATCCCTCTCGTTGTCGTCCTCGCCGTATCCGCAAGGGGGTCTCACAAGTGGTGAGGCCCCCTTTTGCCTGTCTGGACGGATGGACACATTGGACGGATGCAGAGGGATGCACCCTCAGTGACACACCTCATGTCCTGTCAGCACAGGCCCCTAGAAAAGGTGGAAGCGGCCGCCCCGAGGTGTGGGGCGACCGCTCCGAGATAGCGGCAGTTTCTGATCACGCTGAGAAAATAGCTTAGCCTTCCTCACCACGTCATGTTGTAAGTGAACTGCCCGTTGCTGCCGTTCAACACAGGATTCGTGATCGTCAAGCCGCGCCACGATGCCTCGCCGCCTTCGGGGACGATTGACTCGTCCTTGATGAGCTGGATCATCGCAACCTCGGCTTCACGGCTTGAGTCATCACTCGGGGCGAGCGTCCCGTCGTCACGGCGCATCGCCGTTAGCGCGGGATCAGTGGGATGCCCCTCACGTCCCACGTATCGTGAAGTACGCGTCGTTGAGTTGATGGCGTAAACGAAGACACCTGGGGTATCAAAAGCGGTGGTGCTTCGGGCATTGTTGCGGTATTCGGCCACTAGCGCCGTGTCCAAACCTGTGGGGAAGACGACAATCTTTCCCCTAGTTGAGCTGCCGGAGTCGACGCTGCTGACTGTGACAGTGCGTGAGTGATCCACATCGCCATCGCGGGTGACACAGGAGACCTGACGGTCGGGGAGCCAACCGAGAACCCACCGCTCAAAACCGGTGAAGCCAGCCGTCAAGTTGCTGCTCATAACGCTTCGATCACCGGCAAAGCGCGAAAAAACAGGATTCAGGGGCTCCCATTGGCTTTCCGTATACAGGTCGGGAAGCCCAAACATGTGGCCTTGTTCATGCACAGATGTGTACCGCCGTCGTGTCTCACCGAGACCTGTCTCCTCGTCGATCATGTTGAGGTTATAGATGCGATTGCCATCCACTTCGATGGGCTCATCGAAAAAGAATGCTGCTGCGCCTCCACGGCTTGATGCAACGTACTTCCTCTGCACAATGAAATCGATGTCACTGAAGTCGTATTCGTCGTCGATTATGCGGACTGCCTCGCGAATATCCTCATACTGCCCGGTGACTCCCTCGGGTATTCCAACCTTCTCCGGATAGACATCAACTTGCAGATCGAGTCGCCCCTGGGACTGTTCAGCGAAGTAGTCCTGCATGAACTCCGCAAGGTCGCGATTCTTTTCCACTTCAGGCTCCCAAAAGCGATCGGGCCAAGTGCTCAACCGATTTTCAGGAATGGTCGCAATCATGACGCCCTTGACAGTGCCTGTGCTCGGGACACGGTTTGCAGCCACTTTGTCCCACGAGCCCAGACCCTGCGGGTTTTCCTCTACGAAAGGTGCATTCTCAACAGGGACCCGACCGGGGAGATTGGGGCCACTTACCCCATCGAAATATGTGATCCGCGGCAAGCGACAAGGATCGTTTTGGGGAAGCTTGATGAGCTCAGCGAAGCCCGGAAGGGGACGAACATCTGGGTACCTGACCAGCGTCCATTCACCAAGTTGGTTGGGCAATTTGTTCTCGAACTGGTCAGGGTGGAATCCGATCGGCACGCACGCGAGCCAGTCCAGACGCTTTGCCTTCTTCAACTTTTCGAGCTTCTTGCCGCTGACCGGCTCAAGTACGAACTTGCCGCTCTTCGTCTGCTTAGTTTGAACAGGGTATTCCTTCCACAAGCTCTTACCTTTGCAGCTCTCGCCAATCTCAGGAAGTGACGGAGCAGCCACCGAAGGCGGCGCAATAACAAGCGAGGCCAGCAAGCCAACGGCAAATGCCCCAACAACTCCCCGCGTCGCCCATGCACCTTTACTCATACCCGAACCCTCCACGCTCTGCGTCACACCGGGCACCGCACCCGTACGAACACAATGACGCATTAGAGGAGCAGCGGAAAGAAAAATCAAAGAAACGGGGGCCTACCACCCCACATTTCCCATGGTGTTTCTCACGACGCGGCGCGAGAGAACAAGGGGCTGACGCAACGGAGCCCACCAATGTGAAGCCCCTTCAACTATGAGCAGACTTTCACCATGCCTCAGCTACTGTGACGCTGTGCGAAAGATGTGGACCAAAGCGGCGGGCCTGACTGCACCGCTGATCGGGCTGGGTGTGATCGTCGGACTGGCCTCTCACGGGTCTGCACAAGCTCAGACGTCCCTCTCTGATGCTGACTGTGCGAGCAGCGGGGCCGCAGCGCACATCACATTGGCCCAGGCTGAGGGGTCTGGAGAGGGTGTTGCTCAAGCTGAGACCGCCCTCGCGGCCATTCAGCGGGAGTGCAGCACAGCTATGGGCCTCACAACGAAGACGTCGCTTTCTGTGGCCGACGGCGCGGCGGTGTCACCGTCCTCCTCACCAGCTCCCGCGAGCACAGCATCATCGGTCCCCGCACCGTCTCCTTCTGCCACGCCCTCACCTTCGACGACCGCCACGCCCTCACCTTCGACGACCGCGACGCCCTCACCTTCGACGACCGCATCCACCACCACCAGTCCCACATCGTGCTCCGTGCAGCAATCCGCATCGTCAACCACTGTGGATCACACAACAGCGGCGAACGCGGCGCTCAACGTAGCTGCGCATCACACCATGCTTGCCAACTCGGCCCTGTCCGACGGCCAGCTAGCGCACATCACCTGTCAGCAGCAGCAGGCACAGGCGGACTACCGAGCCGCGGCCACCGCTGCGCCCGTTTGGGACGTCGCCTACTGGACCAACTCGAACAAGGGATCGGTTTTCGACTGGGCGCTCCCGCCCGCTGACCAGATTCGCAGCATGGTGGCCGCGCCCACAAACGCGAACCCGAACTGCAGTGCCTGGGGTGGAATGGCGACACCCGGTGCCGCGGCTGCCAGTGCCTTGTCGGCTTGGACGACCAACGGGGGATCAGTCGCGGACTTTCGCATCTGGATGCGGGCGCGTGATGGAGTGCCGCCCACCAGTGATCAGATCGATCAGTTCAATGCCTGCGTCGCGCAGGATTGCCCCGAATGTGGGCAGACCGCCAATGGTGGCAAGGCCAGCGGGGTGCTGTGCATTCTTGATGCCGGATCCGCGAACACCTGCGACGTTCTGCCGCCTGCAGGCATGGACTTCGGAATCATGCGCGGCCCTCAAATGATGGGCACCGATCCCGGGTATGCCTTTGCTGCCCAGCGCGCAAAAGCCACTGCCCACTTCGGGGAAATGTACGAACGCGACCTACTGGGCGACACATGCCCCACCGATCCCCATGCCTACGGATCAGCTGTCGCGTCCTACATCGATGGCCACGCCAACTCTCGTGGCGCCTTCAACGCTGCGCCAACACTCGGAGGCAATGGCGCGAACTGTCCTCTGCAGTCAAGTTCGCTTCCCGCAGCCCTCGCGGCCCTGGGCTCGAGTCACTACTCGCGGTTCGGCTTGTGGTCCTCGGGCACCAAATAGGGTGCTGAGACCGAAAGCTCCGCTTGAGGAAGACATGACTGACTCTTCATCAGCGGGCTGTAGGTTCAACTCATACGCGACGAACCAAGACCTTCGCGCTCGACCTCATCCAACCTCGTAGATGCGGACACGTCTTTGCAGGCTCCGCGGTGTGGTTTACAGTTGTCGGGTGGCAGGAAGCGAAGCAAGCAGCCTTGTTTTGCGGGCTTCCGCAAAAGCCATATTGGTGACTCTCGGTCTTTGGGCGCTGGGTTTAGCGGCTATATTCCTTCTGGCGCTATCGCAGATCGGCTTGACATTCGCGCTAGTCGTGTGCGCATTTTTGCTGCTCTTTCCTGGAATCAATTTTCTCAGCTGGTGGATGTTCCGTTTCGTCATTGATCACGACAAGGTCCAAGTAGTTCGTACTCTGATCTTCCGTTCGCGAGCGACGTTGGAGTTCAACAAGATCGAAGGGGTGGACATTCAACAAGGACCCTTCGGAAGGGCTTTTGACTACGGGCGCCTCACAATTTCCGGCGTAGGTCGGAAGCAACTACGTACAGAAGCCATTGATCACCCTGACGACTTGGCCCGCCGAATCAGAGACCTCATTCCCCGCCAGTAAGAGTGAACTAAGGATCGGGCTCAGAGGCATGGGTCACCGCGGAGCATGCGAGACTTACGGCTCTTGCTGTGATGCGGGCATTTCTCCAAGCGCTTGGGCAAAATCCGTAATGGCGTCTACGGATGCTGTTGCTGCCTCTTTGTTCGCTGCTTCGATCGCTTCGTACACCTCGTGGCGATGCACCTTAATGTTGCGAGGGGCGTCAATACCGATTCGAATCAGATCGCCACGGATTTCCAAAACGTTGACGGTGATTGAATCCCCAATGACGATGCTTTCGCCAGCTTTGCGGCTCAAAACCAGCATCGGAAACTAAGCCGCCAACAATGGTGCTCGTACGGACAGGTCCTCATTCTCAATAATCACTTGCTCAGCGATTTGTTGGACAGGATCGAGCACCAGCGGCGCCATCAGATTGACAGTTGACTGCTTGAAAGTTTCGCCGAGTGTCACAATCAGGAGCACAAGCACGTCGGCGCCTGCCGCTAGGTTGAAGCGCTCCGCGACTTCGTCATCAACAATTGGCGCGTAAGTGGGGAAGAAGGACCCTGCTGGGACCACAACAAAGTTCACGGCCTCGCTTTCGAGCGACTGCAGCCGATAGACAAGACCCTCGCTGTTCATCTTGACGAGAGCAAAACGCGTCAACTCAGGAAAGCCGAGGAGACCGCCTCTTACTTCTACAACGGGAATGTCACTTTCTTCAGTCATGGTGTCCTCCTCTCGCGTCACTTTCGCCTCTTGGACAACACAACTATCGCAGAAAGTCCATGAGGGACGGTTGCATGACACTCGCAGTAGCATGAAGTGCCGCTTCGTACCCTGTCTGTTGCAGAGTCAATTCCATGATCGTCTTGGTTAGATCCGTATCTTCCACGGCGGAGAGAGCTTCTGCTAGATCGACCTCTTTTGCCGCTGCTAGGTCTCGCAATTCGGTCAATTGCGTGATTCGGGTTCCGACCGTCGCCTGAGCGCCGCGCGCAGTATTAATTACGGCATCCAGTGATGTCCTGTCGGCAGCAAGAGCGTTCGGATTATTGACCAAGTTACTCGCAATGCTGGTGAGGACGGCAAAGGCATTAGCAGCCCCGGTGCCCAGAACTTCGGGGCCGTTGACGTCTGTGCGGACGGTGGAATCTGGATCTACCCGCGTGGAGACCGCCGTGGTGTCTCCGAGATAGTTACCGGCGTTGTCGTAGGCCGTCGCCGCACCGCTTGACCCGGAGAACAATTGGCGGCCCGCAAAGTCGGAGTTGATGGCAAAGAGAAGCGTTTCCTGCAGGACGTTCACCTCGGCCGCGAGAGCTGATCGCACATTTGCGGTCGCCGACGGTTGCTGTCCTTGGACCAGCAAGTCTTGCACGCGAAGTAGCTGGTTATTTATGGAATCAACCTGATCCATTGTGGCGTTTAATCTCAGAAGCCCGTTGTCCACATTGAGTTTGACCTGCGTCAATCTCGTGTATTCCGCTCTTAGTTTCATCGCAGATTGCGTAGCGCTCGGATCATCACTGGCCCGACTTATTGCCTTGCCAGAAGATACTTGATCTTGCAGGCGATTCATTCGTTCTTGTGCCGCCGAGAGCCTATCCATTGACTGCAAGTGCTGAGATGGAGTCGACATTCGATCAATGAGAACCATTTGCGTTACCTCCCGACCACGCCGGTGCGATTAATGAGTGTGTCCAGTGCAGCATCAATGGCCGTCAGAACGCGAGCAGCCGCTTCATACGCCCGTTGGTAGGCCAGCAGATTCGCCATTTCTTCGTCGATGCTTACTCCAGATTCGGCATCGATTTGGCTCACGAGGCTAGACGCTAGAGATCCTTGCGTCGCTGCAGATTGCTCAGCCGCCTGTACTGCGAATCCAAGCGAGACAACTAGGTCTTGATATAAGTCGTCAGGCCCATTCGCAGCGATCGCGATAGCAGCCATCGCGTCCGCCTTGCTGCCGTCGAGGGAAGCATTTCCACCAGCCGGGGCTACCGCAGATGCAGCGATGTCATCGCCATCCGTCAGGGCAACGCTAATCGTCGCCGCGGTGGTTCCCGTAAACAGGTTATTTCCAGCATTCCCGTCGCGATCAAATCCTGTTGTCTGGACAGCATTCACCTGAGTTGTGATGGCAGATGCCACAGCATTTAATGTGGTGGTCCACGAATCAATCGTCGTGTTAAGTGCGGTTAGGTATCCATTTGCCGATCCGCTAGAAACAGTTGCACTTGAGGAGTCACTGACCCACTGCAGCGAAGTAGTTCCCCCACTGCTTCCGACCTGCAGCGTGGCGTAGGTCGATGGCCCAACAATGGTGCCGCCACCGAGAGTGACACTCAGCTGACTGGCATCATTCGTGAGAAAAGAGCCGCCAACGGCCGCCGCAAGTTGGTCCGCGACGTATCCTCGCCGATCAAGAAGCGCGTTGGCCGCTTGGGTGTTCGCCACCGACTGACTTACGGCGACGTTCAGTTCCGACAACTCTTTAGAGTAAGCATTCACGTTTGTGACTAAATCGGTGAGGGCGGCGCTCTTGTTGGTTTTCAAATCACCTAGCTCTGTTGCTGCGTTATTGAGCCAATCAGTCACGCCGTTTGCCTGAGCAAGAACCTGAACGCGGGCTGCAGAGTTGCCGGGATCACGCGCTACGTCGGAAAAGCCACCCCACAGAGCATCAAGTTTGGCCTGCAGACCGTAAGGAGTCGGTTCCGGAAATACCTCCTCAATCTCACCCATAACAGTGCTGGCTGTAGACAAGTCTTGGAGCTGAGCATTCTCGCTTCGCGTACGGTCGCCGAGAATTCCGTTGTGCAGGCGTTGAATCGCTGAGACGTCAACGCCGATTCCTGCGGTCATGTCCACCCGTTGACGAACGTACCCGGGCGTGTTCACGTTCGCGATGTTTTGGCCGGCTACATCAATAGCGACCCGTTGAGTGCGCAGGGACGACAGCGCAGTCGATATTCCTGCCCAGGTGCTCACTAGAGCCCCTCATCCACAAACACAGATGACCGTCGGGCCGCCTCTCTCGTCCCACTTTGCTCATAGAGAGTCAGCTCCGGTTCTGCATCACCCTGGATGCTCGACATGACGGCATCAGCTGCCTGCTGTGCTGAAACTGCTAATTCACGATTCAGGGCGGTAACGGATTGAATTCGCGAGGAGAGGTCAACAAAGGCGTCGTAGTGATCTCGCAGGAGACCTTTCCATGGCTCATCAGCAGCGTCCGCCAGTTGGACAAGGCTGGGTGATGATTCGATACCTAGTTCCTTGGCCGACTGATCAAAGCGCACGGCGCGCTCCAACTCGATGGATCGCACCTTTTCGAGAGCCTCCTCAATCTCATTGCTCGCACGCACGAGCCATGCATCTCGGCCGCTCATCAAAAGCATTTGTTGCACGTCAAGCCGAAAAAGGAGGTTCTCCAAGATGTCGCGCTCCCGCCAGAGGACAGCGGAAAGGCCAGACAGATCCACGCTCAACTCCTCAGTCTCGGGCCGCACCAGGCTTTGGCGCGACAAACATCCTCAAGAGGAATATCGGCACAAAGTCGGGCGAGTTAAGGATTCTTTGCCCAAATGACATGACGGTAGTTCCACCACGAGAAAATACGGCATTCAGGGACGCTCGCTTAGGTTTTTTCACGACCAATGCACCCGGCGAGGGAGTATCGGCCCGAATTTTGACCTACGACCCGAATTCTCGAATTTTTTTCTCAGGAAGGGTTGCAATCTGCCGCTTAATGCGCTTTCCTTTGCTCTACGTACGGGGTGGGAACGGACCTCCGCCTCAAAGCATGAGAGAGCGCAATCTCTCTCTCGGGCATGGATGCTCACGAAATTGCGATGTCGGAACTCGGCGCCGCCAAGGAGCAGTTATGCCGGAGACTCCTTCCCCGGGGGGGCCCGATCATGTCCCAAGCACGACTCAACAACTCATTTCCGAGCATTTGGCTCTGGTCGGGTTTGTCGTGAGCGAGGTATCGATGCGTCTTCCCACATACGTAGATCGAGACGATCTCCGGTCAGCCGGCCTTGAAGGTCTCGTTCAGGCCTCTAGGGGCTTTTCAGAAAGTAAGGGCGTCCCCTTCCGTCACTACGCCATCTCTCGTATTCGCGGGGCCATCATGGATGACCTTCGACGCAATGACTGGGCAAGTCGATCTGTTCGGCAAGCAGGGAGGGCCCGTGAGCAAGCCGTCGATAGCCTCATGGCGGCACTGGGTGAGATCCCCTCTACCAACGCCATTGCCGACTACATGGGAATCAGCGTCAAGGAGCTCCGGGGCCTCGACGCGTCATTGACTCGCGGCAGTGTCCTTTCGCTCGACGCAGCTCCCACACCAGGAACTCTTCAAGCGAGCGACACTCTCGAGTCAACGATGACGGACCCCGAAGATCAGATTCTTGAGAATGAACTTCATCACTACTTACGGGCTGCGGTCTCGGCGCTTCCTGAGCGCTTGAGAGAAGTAATTTCACGTTACTTCCTGCAAGGCCACCCCATGGCTGATATCGCCCGCGACCTGAACGTCACCGAGTCACGAGTTTCCCAGCTTCGGGCCGAGGCGATGGTGCTGATCCGGGACGGAATTAACTCGCACCTGGCACCCGAGCAGGTGACTCCCGCAAGCCGCCCCGGCGGATCAGTGGACCGGAAGCGTTCAGCATATTTTGCGGCGATCGCAGAGCATCGACTCCACTCTATGAAACAGGAGTCACAGAACTTTGCTTCTGTCGCAGAGGCCACACGTGAGCAGCCGTCCGTGGAGGTAGTTGCGTAATGATTAAGGCAATGACGAGAAACCAAGTGCTCACCGAGAGCGTCTCACTGGGTAAGCGACAAACGAATCCACTGGAGCATGCACATGCCATTTGAAATTAGCGCGAACCCGGTCGCGATGAACGTCTACAACAATCTGGCCATTCATCAAGCCCAGGCCTCTACAGCTTTGGCCAAGATCTCCAGCGGTGAGAAAGCTGCCGACCCCAAGGAGGTTGCATCGACCGGCTCTGCCACCGGTCTGCAATCCACCCTGGCCGCGACCCAGACGGCCGTAACCAGCACCCAAAACGCCATCAATGTCCTTAACGTCGCCGACACTGCTTACACCGAAACAACAGCACTGTTGCAGACGGGGCTGGCTTTGGCGAACGACCGGGCGGTTCCTGGGTCCGATACGAGTGCAATAGACATCCAGTTGACGTCGATTGAATCAAGCGTGAGCAGCATCTCCTCAAACACACAATTCAACGGCACAGCGGTTTTGGGAACCACGCTTACCGTGAGCGTGAACGCCAGTGGGTCTACCCTGTCGATCACGCCAGACTCCATTGCTGCAGTTGCGAGTTCTGGAGACCGGGTAGCGGATTACACAGCCGCCGTGGGTGCAGTCGCAGACTCACGCGCGGAGAACACTGGAAACCTGCAGGCACTGCAATCCACATTGCACACACTTGAGTCGACGATAACGACTCAACAGGCTGCAATAGGAGAAATTCTGAACACTGATATCGCGAAAGAGATGATGAATCTGACTGCCGCGAACATCATGACGGAAGCAGCGTCGGCGATGTTGGCTCAGGCCATGCAGATGCCCAATAGCGTCCTCAAGCTCCTCTAACGACATCAGGTGACAGCGCTGTCGGTCTTGTTGGGTTGGGAGGTGTGGTGTGGTTGCTGTTTCGACGTTTAATTTGATTGATATTGACTCGATCGTGTCGAGCTTGATGGTGAGTGATACGGCACGTAGCACGCGCTTGACTGCTCAAAAGACGGAACGCAATGACGAGATCACGACGTTTCAGGCGTTGAATACGTCTTTGTTGGCGATAGCCACGAAAGCGGAGGCTATTTCGGAGTCGACATCGTGGGTGCCAGCGACGGTGGCAAGTAGTGATTCCTCGACGGCGACGGCGTACGCCTCGGGTGGTGCGGTGGCCGGTGCCTCGCCCTACCCATTCACGGTGACGACGATCGAGGGTGGCGGCTCAGATACCGCCACCATCACCTACACCAAGAATGGCGTCTTGCAGACGAAAACGTCTACCTCGAATACCTTCACAGGCCTGGCGGACTTCCCGGGATTGACGATCACGGTCGCCCAGACCGGTGGACCGGTGACGCTGACGCCCGCAGCCACGGCATCGACGACGGCATCTGTCATGACAGGTGCCGCAGAGGGCCTGGTGGACACTCTCAACGCAACACTGGCCCTGATAACCACCCAGACAGCTTCCAACGCAGTCTTCAGTAATGAATTCACGCCTCGTGAGATATCCCAAAAACTTCTCAACACGGCTTTCGACGAATACACGCTCGCGTCACTTTCGGATGCTGGTATTCAACTGACACGCACCGGCACGTTCACTTTCACCGAAGGAACCTTGACAACGGCCCTAGCCGGTGCGTCCTCAGAGGAAGTTATCGGGCAGGTGGGCGCGTTCGCCGCACGAGTGGACACCCTCGTCACCCAACTCACCTCGGTAACCGGATCCATCAGCCGAGAGATTTCAGCACGACAAGACCAAGTTAACTTTTTGACCGGGCAGATCACCGCTGCCACAAAAGACATCGCACGACGGAAAGAATCTCTAACGATCTACTACTCAGAACTCAACGCTCAAATTCAAGCAATGCAGAACCAACAGTCCTACCTCAAAACCCAACTCGACGTCTTCGTGAAATCCATCTACAGCAACAATTAACGATGCCGAAGAACCCCTACCAGGACGCCGCAGCGACATACCGCGACCACGCGGTCACCACAGCGTCGCCAGCCAAACTCGTCGTCTTGATATTCCAACGCCTCACCCTCGACCTCGAACGAGCCCTCCACGCCCTCGAAACAGACCAATCCCCCCACACACACCTCATCCACGCCCAAGACCTCCTCGTCGCCCTCCTAGACGCCCTCGACCTCGACGCCTGGGAACACGCCCCCCAACTCGCCAACATCTACCTCACCATCCACCAAAACCTCATCACCGCGAACATCGAAAAAAACCCCACCCTCATTCGCGACAACCTCGACATCATCACCCAACTCACCCAAGCCTGGACCCAAGCCGAAACCCAAGTCGGAGACATACGACATTCGAAACGAACTGTTTACGCGCTCGCTTAGGGGCACTCAAGGAGCCCAATTCGGTGCTGGCAATTTAGAGGGACACGGAATGCGTTACATGCAGACCTGAATCCACATGAGGCACCTGCAGCCAGGATCAGTTGCTCAGGACGAGGTTGACGGCTCCGTCTGATCATTCTCTCCAGCACCGAGCTCTCCGGCTGCCATAATCGACTCAGCCCCGACGTCAGGGCCTGCGGCCTCAGGCACGACTGATGAGGGAATAACATCAATTTTTGGATGCGCGAGATAGTGGCCCATAACCCGATTCACAAGAGAGAGAACGACCATCACCAGTACCGCAACGAGGACAAGACGAGTCAGAGTTCCGAACAAGTCCGCTTGCGGATTATTGAACGCATCCCACAAGGCTGGAGCATTCAGGATCAGTGATACGACAAGAGCCAGTGGGATGAAATTAAACATGGTTCCTAAGACTACCAATCTGGACTATTTGTCGTCGAGAAGCTCATGGAAGTATGAATAGGTTCGGGCAAATTGGCTCCGACTCTCTTCCAAGGATGACTGTTGCTCTTCCACCTGCGCCTGCAGCACTGCAATTTCCTTATCCCGATCCACGAGAGACTCCTCAAGAACAACAAGTGATTCACGCTCTTGCTGGAGTTCCGCATGGGCACCGTCCAATTCACGTCGGCTTTGCTCCATTGCAAGTCTTGTTGTCTCCATCTCGCGCTGCTTTTCCTCAAGAGACGAGTTGAAATTCTGAATTTCTATTGAGCGTTCCACTAACTCTTTGTCACGCTGGGTCATTGAGGTTTCTCGCTCCATCAGGTCTCGCCAGCATTTTTCCGCTTCGGCGACGCTCTTCCCCAATTCGCTTTGCTGCTGAGCGATGCTGTCCTGTAGTGAAGTGAGCCTGGCTTTGGCTTCAGCCATCTGCTCACTTGATCGACTTTGCTCAGTAAGCCATGATTCACGCTCAGCTTGCAGGTTAGACTCGCAAACGTCTATAGAAGTTTCCTTCATGCGCAGCGCACTCTTCTGCTCCTCAAACCTTTCTAGCTCTCGTGCTAGTTCCTCACCACGAGCGGTCGCTAGCACCTCGCGCTCAGTAATGTCCTTTTCGCGACTATCCAACTCTCCCTGTGCTGATTGGATTAGGTCCTTGCTCTTTTGGACCGTGGCAGCGTCAGCGAGAACTTGAGCCATTCGCGCCTGTATGGCATCTTCTTGTGAGTCAAGATCCCTAGTCCGTTCGATTCTTTCTTGCTCGAGGGCCTGGCGGTCCTGGTCAAGGTTAGCAACAGCAGCAGCCAGCTCATCAGATTGCGCCTGCAGCGCTGAGGCCCGCTCATCAGTCTCCGCTGACCGCTGCGCCAAAGACTCTTCCCGCGAAGCAACAGCCGCAGACTTCGCCTCGAACTCCTGCTCCAAACTCACCCGA
>WLWH01001346.1_pt1 | contig 16470 bp, 29 predicted proteins | sample 6712741 | NCBI WGS metagenome assembly WLWH01 (sample SAMN12718694, study PRJNA515312) | sponge metagenome | isolation source: marine sponge | host: Mycale hentscheli | place: New Zealand: South Island, Marlborough, Capsize Point | collected 2003-05-01 | reverse complement strand
ATATAAGGTTTTATATATAAGTAACCCTAAAATACTTTTGGTTATTTGAAAACATATCTGAAAAAATTTTGCGAAAATTTTTTTCGAATGCAATTATGGACAAAGAGAAATTAAAAAATTTAGATAAGCTGCCGCCTGATATTAAAAGGCAATTCGCTCTTTACATGAATAAATGGAAGGAGAAGAAAAAAGAAACAGATATTAAAAATGACTTCATGGCTTTTGTTAAACATGTATGGCCAGATTTCATAGAAGGTAGACATCACAAAGATGTTGCTAAAAAATTTAATGACATTGCCAATGGTAAAACAAAACGTGTTATTATTAATATGGCACCTAGACATACCAAATCTGAATTTGCCAGTTATTTATTTCCTGCGTGGATGGTAGGTAGAAATCCTAAATTAAAAATTATTCAATCAACTAACACAACTGAATTATCTGTAAGGTTTGGACGTAAAGCAAAACAACTTATGGATACTCCAGAGTATAAAGAAGTATTTAAAACAAGACTGAAAGAAGATAGTCAGGCTGCAGGTAAATGGGAAACCCAACAAGGTGGTGAATACTATGCTGCCGGTGTTGGATCTGCAATTACAGGTCGTGGTGCTGATCTTCTAATTATTGATGACCCACATACTGAACAAGACGCTATGAATGCTCAAGCTCTTGAGAGAACTTATGAGTGGTATACTTCTGGTCCACGTCAACGTCTTCAACCTGGTGGAACAATTATTATTGTAATGACAAGATGGAATGAAAAAGATTTAGCAGGTAGATTACTTAAAGCACAAAAACAACCTAAAGCAGATCAGTGGGAACTAATTGAGTTTCCTGCAATCATGCCAAGCGGTAAACCCCTGTGGCCGGAATACTGGAGCATTAAAGATTTAGAAGGAGTTAAAGCATCTATTCCATTATCAAAATGGAATGCACAGTACATGCAAAATCCAACTGGAGAAGAAGGTGCATTAATTAAAAGAGAATGGTGGCAAGATTGGGAGGGAGATATTCCACCATTAGAACATGTCATACAATCTTATGATACAGCTTTTATGAAAAAAGAAACAGCCGACTATTCTGCAATTACCACCTGGGGTGTGTTTCATCCAACTGAAGATAGTGGTCCTTGTTTAATGTTAGTTGATTCTGTTAAAGGTAGATATGAGTTTCCAGAACTAAGACGTATTGCATTAGATCAATACGGATACTGGCAGCCGGAGACAGTGATCATAGAGGGCAAAGCATCCGGGCTCCCTCTAACTTATGAATTAAGAAAAGCAGGTATACCTGTAATAAATTTTACACCGTCACGTGGTAATGATAAACATACAAGAGTTAATTCTGTATCTCCATTGTTTGAGTCTGGTAAAATATACGCACCTACTGAAATGGATTTTGCGCAAGAAGTAATTGAAGAATGTGCTGCATTTCCATATGGAGATCACGATGACTTAGTCGATTCTATGACTCAAGCAGTAATGAGGTTTAGACAGGGTGGATTAATTCAACACCCAGAAGATTATGAAGATGAACCTTTACAACAGACTCCAAAAGTGTATTATTAGGTATTATGGCAAAAGAAGACGATCAAAGATTAATAGATATGCTCAGAGCTATTGAAGCTGGTGAGACTTTAGAAGACCTTAACGATCCTGAAGAATATGAGGACATGGGTGGTATTAACTCATTAAAAGGTGCGCCATCAATTAAAATGGCATCAGAGCCAGAAGATGAATTTGAATTAGAACTAGGTACAGTTATAGCTGAATATAATGATTTAAAATCAAGAGGTGATCCTGCAGTTAGAGGTATTTCTTTAGATGAATATATAAATGATTATCTTTCTAAAAAGAAAATGATGAAAATGATGAAAGAAAACAGAGCTATGGCTATGGGTGGTGGACCTATGAGAATGGCTTATGGTGATGGAACAGGTGATAAAAAAATTGTTAAACCATCAAAATCAATGCAAGTAGATACAACTACAGGTGAAGATGCAAATATTTTTCCAATTAGTGAAACAAAAGATGGACCACTTGGCCCAGATCCTTATTATAAAAGAAAAATAGATTTAGATATTGAGATGATTAAAAAATTAATTGAGAAAAGAAAAAAAGAAAAGAAAAAACTAGCTATGGGCGGTATCGCAGGAGTCCTGTAGTGCCTGACAAAGCTCCCCCTAAAAAACCTAAACAACCTAAAAAATATTTACCGATGTTAGACATGCTTAGCTCTGAAGCAGCTGTTAACACTTTAGCTCCAAAAACTTACGTTGATTTAGTTAGTATGTTTTCAAAAAAAGCATATGATAATGGAGAATTAGATATAGATGAATATTTAGATATTGTTAAACCATTGTTTGGTGAGACAGGAGAAAAGGTAACTAATAGAATAAAAGAGTATGAAGATGAACTTGAGAGATATGCAACTGGTGGCAGAGTTAATTTTTTAGAAGGAGGTGACACAAAATACAATGCAATGGTCACAGAAGCTTATATTAAAGCCGGAGGCAAAGAGGCAACTGGTATGGATATAGATAAATTTGCAGAAATATATTTTAAAAAGTTTGCTAATGGTGGCCGAGCACAATTTGGTATAGGCTCCCTGGATCCTGATGCAGAATTTAATGAAAGAGTAAAAGAACTTATGGACGATGGTTATGAGTTCGGTGAAGCAGTAAAACAAGCAATGAAAGAAACAAGAAAAGATCAAGGTAGCGGCACAATGCCTAAATCTGAAAAATGGATGAGAGAGTATTTCTTTGATGGTAAAGGTGGTTATGATGATAGAATGTCATATAAAGAATTTGCTGAAGGACCAGGACAAGAATTATATAAAAGATTTGGTAATGACTAAAAGGCTTACTAGAACAATTCCTCCGGAATCAGGGCCCATGCCTCAGGGGTTGAATATTAACTATAATGGTGTTAAACAGATAAAACTTACGGAGAAAAAATATAATGGCAGATATAGACAAAGCACTTCCAAACGAAGTCAGAAAAACAGTTAACGTTCCTGGTGAAGAACAGATACAAGAAGAAATTGTAGAAGAAGCTCAGGTACAAGAACAGTTACCTGATGATGTTGAAGTTTCAGAAAATGAAGATGGATCAGTAGATATTAATTTAGATCCTGCTGCAGCATCACCTGAAGGTGGTGATGAGCATTATGCAAACTTAGCAGATTTTTTACCTGACGATGTACTTGGAAGATTAGCATCAGATTTATCTAGTAAGTATCAAGACTATACTTCTTCAAGAAAAGATTGGGCACAAACTTATACACAAGGTTTAGACCTTTTAGGTTTTAAATATAATAATAGAACTGAACCATTCTCAGGAGCTTCAGGTGCAACACATCCAGTTCTTGCAGAAGCAGTTACACAGTTTCAAGCTTTAGCTTACAAAGAATTATTGCCATCAAATGGACCAGTTAGAACACAAACGGTAGGTGTATCAACTCCAGAAAAAACTCAACAAGCAACTAGAGTAAAAGATTTCATGAACTACGAGTTAATGGAAAAAATGAAAGAGTACGAACCAGATTTTGATCAGTTATTATTTAACTTACCATTAGCAGGTTCTGCTTTTAAAAAAGTCTACTATGACGATATGGAACAAAGAGCCGTAAGTAAATTTGTTCCTGCAGATGATTTAATTGTTCCGTACACAGCTACCTCATTAGACGATGCGGAAGCAATTATTCATCGTGTAAAAATTTCTGAAAACGATTTAAGAAAACAACAAGTTGCAGGTTTTTATAAAGATATAGAAATTGGAAAACCTGGAGACAAAGAAACTGAAGTTGAAAAAAAAGAAAGAGAACTTGAAGGAGTAACAAGAACTGCAAACGAAGATGTTTATACATTATTAGAGTGTCATATTGATTTAGACTTAGAAGGTTTCGAAGATATAAATCAAGAGACTGAGGAACCATCAGGAATTAAAGTTCCATACATTGTAACATTAGAAGAAAATTCAAGAGAAGTTTTATCTATTAGAAGAAACTATGAAGTGGGTGATGTAAAGAAAAATAAAATTAATTATTTTGTACACTTTAAATTTTTACCAGGTTTAGGTTTTTATGGCTTTGGTTTAATTCACATGATTGGTGGATTATCTAGAACTGCAACTTCTGCATTAAGACAGTTGTTAGATGCAGGAACTTTATCTAACTTACCTGCAGGATTTAAAATGCGTGGTATTAGAATTAGAGATGATGCACAATCAATTCAACCAGGTGAATTTAGAGATGTAGATGCACCAGGTGGTAATTTAAGAGACTCATTTATGATGTTACCATTTAAAGAACCATCAGCTACATTATTAAACTTAATGGGTATTGTTGTTCAAGCAGGACAAAGATTTGCATCGATTGCAGATTTACAAGTTGGTGATGGCAATCAACAAGCAGCAGTTGGAACTACAGTTGCGTTATTAGAACGTGGCTCTAGAACTATGTCTGCTATTCACAAAAGAATTTACTCTGCTCTCAAACAAGAATTTAAATTACTAGCTAGAGTATTCAAGTTATATCTACCTCCGGAATATCCGTATGATGTAGTTGGGGGTCAAAGAATGATTAAACAAACAGACTTTGACGATAGAGTAGATATATTGCCAGTTGCTGATCCCAACATTTTTTCACAAACTCAGCGTATTTCCCTCGCGCAAACTGAGTTGCAACTGGCACAATCAAATCCACAAATGCACAATTTATATAATGCATATAGAAACATGTATGAAGCATTAGGTGTAAAAGATATTGATCAAGTATTAGTTAAACCAATGCAACCTATGCCAAAAGATCCAGCATTAGAACACATTGATGCATTGGCTGGAAGACAATTTCAAGCTTTTCCTGGTCAAGATCATAGAGCTCACATTACAGCTCACTTAAATTTTATGGCAACGAACATGGCTAGAAATAATCCTATGATTATGGCGAGTTTAGAGAAAAATATTTTTGAACATATTAGTTTAATGTCTCAAGAACAGATTGAATTAGAGTTTAGAGATGAATTAATTCAGTTACAACAGATGCAACAAATGGCACAACAGAATCCTGCACTACAACAACAGGTTCAAATGCTTACTCAGAAGATTGAAGCAAGAAAAGCTCAGTTAATTGCAGAGATGATGGAAGAATTTATGAAGGAAGAAAAAGAAATTACTTCACAATTTGACAATGATCCTATTGCAAAACTAAGAGCAAGAGAATTAGACCTTAGAGCAATGGAAAATCAACGTAGAAAAGAGCAAGATCAAGAGAGAATTAACCTTGATAAGATGAAAACGATGATGAATCAACAAAATCAAGAAGAAAAACTTGAACAAAATGAAGATTTAGCAGAATTACGTGCTGATACATCAATTCAAAAAACTGTTTTGAGTAAAACTTTACCCAATGCAAAAGATATGATGCCAAATGTTGAAATTATTCGTAGTGGAAACGAATAATAATGACAAAATACTAAAAAAAGGTTACTATAAATTAACTAAGGAGAAAAATTATGGAAAAATTAGATAAAATTGTTGAAATCAAGTCAGAAGACAAAATGAATCTTGAAATTGACCCTAGATCTAAGACAACAGCTGATGGTGCGTTCAACTACATCGCAAAAGGTGAAGAAGTTGAAGTAAGAGGCACTAAAAGAATGTTGAAAGAGAAATCTAAAAAAGCTAGATGGATCTAACATGTGGTTATCGGCAATTAAATTAGCCGCACAAGCAGGCACTCACATTTTTAAGAAGCGTCAAGAGACGAAAATGCTTATGGCGGATGCACAAATGATGCATGCAAGAAAGATGGCCCAGGGTGAGGAAGCTTACCAGGGAAAATTGTTAGAAGCAAGACAATCGGATTATAAGGACGAGGCGGTTCTTGTAATATTGACACTTCCAATTCTGGTCTTGGCGTATGGAGTCTTTTCTGACGACGTACAAGCTATGGACAAAATAAAAGTTTTCTTTGAGCATTTCCAGTCGCTCCCGTCATGGTTTACAAATTTATGGATACTTGTCGTGGCGAGTATTTATGGTATAAAGGGAACACAAATATTTAGAGGAGGAAAAAAATAATGAGAAAAAAGTTTGGTAACGGCGGCAATGGTCTAACTAAAGCACAAAAAACTTTACCGCCAGAATTAAAGAAAAAAATTTTAATGTCTAAGGCTAAAAAGAAAAAATCTAAGTCAATGATGAAGAAAGCAATGAATATAGCGTAATGGCTAAACTCTGTGCAAAAGGCAAAGCAGCTGCCAAAAGAAAATTTAAAGTGTACCCTTCAGCGTATGCTAACATGTATGCATCAGGAGTTTGTTCAGGTAAAATAACACCAGGTGGTAAAAAAGGTAGTCGTAAAAAAGCTATGGGTGGTGGAATGATGCGTGATGAATATCATGGCGGTGGATTAGCTAGAAGAAAAAGAATGGGCTGTGCATAATGGGTCTAAGAAAATGGGTATCGGAGAAATGGGTGGACATTGGAGCACCGAAGAAGGATGGCAAGTATCAACCTTGCGGAAGATCGAAGGGAAGCAAAAGGAAATATCCAAAATGCGTCCCACTTGCAAAAGCCACACGGATGACAAAGTCACAAAAGGCGAGTGCTGTCAAACGAAAGAGAGCTGCAGGTAATCCTGGAGGCAAACCAACTAACGTTGCAACATTTACAAAAAGAACTAAAAAAGCTATGGGTGGATATACTGGACCAGCAATTAATTCTAATTATGGTGGGGTAACTTTAAATAATCCATCTTATGGAAAATATTACAAAGGTATGATTTAATGAATTTAGAAAAAGATTTACAAAAATTAAGAAAAGAAAAAGCATTAAAAGAATCTGCTATTGCACAACTTAGAAAAAGAAGTAGAGACTCTGTTGCAAGACCTAGAGCAGAAAAAAATATTTTATCAACTAACCCAGAGATGCAAAAAATATAATGGTAAGAGGATTAAAAAAAGTAGCTAAAGGTTTGGAAAAGGCATCAAAGACACACGCTAAACAAGCTAAGATAGTTAAGAAACATATTAAGAAAATGAAATCACATGCGAAGAAGCGATAAACAACCACCTAAAACTAAAAAATATTTTAGAAAAACTGAATCTGGTGCAGGTATGACTAAAGCAGGTGTTGCTAGATACCGAAGAGAAAACCCAGGTTCTAAATTAAAAACAGCCGTGACTGGAAAAGTGAAGCCAGGATCAAAAGCTGCAAACCGTAGAAAGTCATACTGTGCAAGAAGTGCAGGACAGATGAAGAAATTTCCTAAGGCTGCAAAAGATCCTAATTCTAGACTACGTCAGGCTAGAAGAAGATGGAAGTGTTAGATAGATTTATATATAATTTTTTTGGTGCATTAGATAATACTATTGCTAAAATAGAAACGTATGCTATTAAATGTACTGAATGGTGTTGGCATTCAAGAGTTAAGTTATTAAAGAAAAGGAGAAAGAAACATGATGGACGACGAACTAATATACATAAGTAAAATACAGAAGTATTTGAAAGAGGAATATCAACAAATTGGCGATGCCATGATTGCTGGAGGTATTGACAATATGGAAAAATACAAGTATATGATGGGACAGGCACATGCCTATTTAAAAATATCACAGGAAATCTCTAACCTGCTAAAACCAAAGGAGCCAAAAAATGATACTAAAAGACCAGACAACGTCGTCGACTTCGGATTCGACAAAGACTAAACCAGCGCTACTAGATAAGTATAAAGATGATCATCAAAAAGAGGTTGATGGTTACGAGCGTTTAAAATCAAAAGAAACAAATAAATTACCAAATCCAACTGGATGGAGAATGTTAGTTCTGCCATTTAAGATGCCAGAAAAAACTAAAGGTGGATTATTCCTGGGGCAGGATACATTGGAGAGACAACAAGTTGGTTCAACTTGTGGACTTGTATTAGCTATGGGACCACATTGTTACGACAAAGATAAATTTCCAGAAGGACCTTGGTGTAAAAAAGGTGATTGGATAATTTTTGCAAGATATGCTGGATCAAGAATTCAGATAGATGGCGGGGAAGTTAGATTGCTAAACGACGATGAAGTTTTAGCAACCATCGAAAACCCTGAAGACATACTTCATCAATATTAATCATAGGAGAAAACTATGCCAAACGTAGAAGAAAATAAAACAGTTGATATCGATACATCTGGTCCGGGTGCGGAGATAGAACTGCAAGAAGAAAAAGATGAATCAGTAGTTGATACTGGAGCATCAAGTGAAGAAAAAACGGAACAACCTTCCGAGGACAAAACGTTTGAAAACGAACGTGAGACTAAACTAGAAGAGGCAACAGAGGATAAAAAAGAAGATGACAATGAGTTAGAACAATATTCTAAAGATGTTAAAAAAAGAATATCTAAACTTACTCATAAATGGAGAGAAGCAGAGAGACAAAAAGATGAAGCCTTAGGTTATGCTGAAAAAATGATTTTAGCTAAAAGAAGTGCTGAAGATAAACTCTCGAAGCTTGAACCAGGATACTTGAAGTCTACAGAAGACAGTATTGTTTCTGGTGTACAAGCAGCTCAAGCTAAACTTGCAGCAGCAAGAGAAGCAAATGATTTAGCAGCTGAAGCAGAAGCTTTAACCGCTATCTCTGAATTGGGTTATAAAAAAGCTAAACTTGAAGAGACGAAAGTCGCTCAAGAAGAGTACAACAAGAAACAGGAGTCTAAACCTGCTTCAGATATTAACTTAAATAGACAGCCAGCGGCACAAGGAACACCTGATCCAAAAGCTGAATCATGGGCTCAAAGTAACTCATGGTTTGGTCAAGATACAGCTATGACTTATACTGCTTTTGATCTACATAAAAAGTTAACAGAAGAAGAAGGGTTTGACCCATCAAGTGACGAATATTATGTTGAAATAGACAAGAGAATAAGACTTGAATTTCCCCATAAATTTGGTACAACAGAACCTACGGAAACGGCTAAGCCTGTCCAACAAGTTGCTTCGGCAAGGCGTACGACAAAATCTAGTCGCAAAACTGTAAGACTCACACCTTCACAGGTAGCAATTGCTAAAAAATTAGGTGTGCCACTTGAAGAATATGCGAAACAATTAAATATCACGAAGGAGGTATAAGCATATGGAAAATAATAACGATAAAAGAACCTCACGTGCGAGTCAAACTAGAGAAAAAACTTCTCAGAAAAAAGTTTGGTCTCCACCATCATCTTTAGATGCACCCCCTGCGCCAACAGGTTTTAAACATAGATGGCTAAGAGCCGAATCTTTAGGATTCCAAGATACTAAGAATATTTCTGGAAGACTGAGATCTGGATACGAATTGGTTAGATCCGATGAATATCCTGATGGCGATTATCCTATTGTTGAAGACGGCAAATACAAGGGAGTGATCGGAGTTGGCGGCCTAGTGCTGGCTAGGGTACCGGAAGAGATCGCAAAACAGCGTAATGAATATTATGCTAGACAACATGAAGACAAGGTAAAAGCTGTCGACAACGATCTTATGAAGGAGCAGCACCCCGACATGCCAATCAATATTGAGAGGCAGTCACGTGTAACCTTCGGTGGTACAAAGAAAAGTTAATTTTTTAACAATTCCTAAACCGCTGGATAAACTTAACCCGTGAGTGGAGGCCCGCAAGGGTAGCTCACATAAGGAGAAAATATAATGGCAAATAAAGACGCAGCTTTCGGTTTGAGAGCAATCGGAAAAGTTGGCCAGAATAGAGACAACCAAGGTTTATCCGAATACGATATCGCAGCATCTGCAACAGCGATTTACCAAAATGACCCTGTCGAAATGGCAGCCACTGGTACAATCACTGTAGCGGCAGCAACAGATACCCTATTAGGATCACTTAATGGTGTTTTCTTTACTGATGCTAACACAGGAAAGCCTACATATGCTAATCACCTTAACGCATCTAACACTGCAACTGACATTGTTGGATTCGTATCTGATGACCCATATGAAAGGTTTGAAGTACAATCAGACGGCGCAACTGCAGCAGCAGACGTTGGAATGAATGCTGACATTGTATACGCAGCTGGTAGTTCACCAGACTATGTATCAAAAGTAGAATTAGATCACTCTGATCTTAAAACTGCAACAGCACAACTAAGAGTACTTGCAATATCTAATGACATTGAAAATAACGAAGCAGGTTCTGCTAACGTTAACCTTGTTGTTATGATTAACGAGCACTTCTTGAAAGGAACGGTAGGAGTATAATCATGGCCATATCAAGAGGACAACTAGTTAAAGAACTAGAGCCAGGTTTGAATGCACTATTCGGTCTGGAATATAAACGTTACGAGAACCAGCATGCTGAAATATATAGCACTGAATCTTCAGACAGAGCGTTTGAAGAAGAAGTTATGTTATCAGGTTTCGCAAATGCTCAAGTTAAAGCTGAAGGAAGTGGAGTTACTTTTGACAATGCTCAAGAAACTTTCACTGCTAGATACAGTCACGAGACTGTAGCTCTTGCCTTCGCAATAACTGAAGAAGCAATTGAAGACAACTTGTATGACAGACTTTCAAGTAGATATACAAAAGCACTTGCTAGATCTATGGCGAATACTAAACAAGTTAAATCTGTTAATCCATTAATCAATGGACTACCAGGCGGTTCGTTCACTTCAGGTGATGGTGTTACTTTAATTAACGCTTCTCACCCAACAATCGCTGGAACTGTATCTAATACTTTAGCTACAGCGGCTGATTTGAATGAAACTTCATTAGAGCAATCATTAATCGATATTGCTGCAATGACAGACGAAAGAGGTCTGAAAATTGCTGCAAGAGGATTAAAAATGATTATTCCTTCTGAGTTACAATTCACAGCTGAGAGACTTATGAAGTCTCAAGGTAGAGTTGGAACAGCTGATAATGATGTAAACGCAATTGCGTCTATGGGAATGATTCCTCAAGGTTATAGAGTGAACAATTTCTTAACTGACACAGATGCTTTCTACATTATGACAGATGTACCAAACGGTATGAAGTACTTCGAAAGATCGCCAATTAAAACGGCGATGGAAGGTGACTTCGACACTGGTAACGTAAGATACAAAGCTAGAGAAAGATACTCATTTGGAGTTTCTGACTTTAGAGGTATTTTTGCATCACCAGGTGCTTAATCAATAATTTTGTGGCGGGACATAGTTCCGCCACATTTAAACCTTACAATAAAAGAGTTATGAAAAAATTTATAGTTACAATAAACGCCTACGCGCACTACGCAAAATTTGAAGTAGAATCAGAAGATTCCCCAACATCACTAGAAAATGCAATCCTTGACAAACTAGGAGAAAATAGTATAGTTTGGGAAAAAACGGGAATGTTCGGCCCGTTAAATAGAATAACCTATGAGGAGGTTATAAATGATACAAGACCTATACAAAGCAAAAAGGTCCTTGGAGTTGAAGTGGGAACAGGAGCATCTGGATAATAACAGATATACTCTTGAAATGGTCAGAATTGATGACAAAGTTAAGGAAGTTATCACAAAGATCAAGCTGGAAGAAGCAGCGATTGCCCATAGACAGAATACAATTGAAGGTTCTGCTCCAGAAGTTTCAGTAGCTACTTAATCAAAAGCTACATCGTTGGAAAAAATCCACTCCACACTACAGGCTCTCTTGCACTCTACTAAAAACTAGTATATAGTTTCAGCACTATACATAAATTAATATTCTGCATAGACGCAGTATAGTCGACGGCCTAGAGACTATGTGGAATATAACTAGGAGAATAATCATGGCTCAAACACTATTTAGAGGACCAGTACTGCAAGGTAAATTTAACGAAGCAGGTTTAACTGGATTCAATCTAGAAAACAAATCAGCTAACTACACAGTAGCAAACGGAGATTCTGGTAAATGTTTTACATCATCAACTGATGGTGTGGTATTTACTTTACCTGCAATTTCAATCGGAAGAGTATTTACTTTTGTAAATACAGGTTCTGATGGAACTAATACTTTAACTATTAGTCCAAACGCTAATGATGGTATTTTGTATGCTGGATCTTTAACAGATGATAAGGATCTTATTAATACAAAATCAACATCAAAAGTTGGTGACTTTGTAGTATGTGCATCTTTAAACTCAACAGCGCATTGGACGATTGTTGATGTACAAGGTGTATTTGCTAAAGAAGCATAATAAATAATTGATGTGGGCCTTCGGGCCCACTTAAATTTAATAGGAGAAAATAATATGTCATCAGACCAAAAATTTACAACACTTACAGCTGACGGACAGGTAAAAACTTTTTCGGGAGGATCTACTAATATTGGTCCTGCTAGAGTTACATACATTCAAGCTACAGGTATTACAAATATAAAACTTTATGATGCAGCAACTGCATCTGGAAATATTGTATTTGAATCTACTTTTGGAAGTGAAGGATTAGATATGTATATGCCTGGAAACGGAATTAGATTTGAAACTACTATCTATGCAGATGTAACTGGATCAGGATCTGTTACTATCGGATACACTGGCTAGGAGGCTAAATGGCTAACACTACCTCAGGTACAACTACTTTTGATAAGACTTTTGCTATCGATGAAATAATAGAAGAAGCTTATGAAAGAATAGGTATGCAAGGTGTATCTGGAAATCAGTTACGACTTGCAAGACGTTCTTTAAACATAATGTTTCAAGAGTGGGGAAACAGAGGACTTCATTATTGGGAAGTTGCAAATAACTCATTTACATTAGTAGATGGACAAGCTGAATATACTATGTTCAGATCTACAGATGATGGAACTTCCAGTGCTACAGCAGTTTACGGTGTTGATGATGTGTTAGAAGCTGTATATAGAAATGCTTCTAATGTTGATTCACCTCTTACAAAAATTAATAGATCAACTTATCAAGGTCTTTCAAATAAAACTTCTGAAGGAACACCTACACAATATTTTGTTCAAAGATTTATTGATAAAGTTACAGTAACTTTATATTTAACTCCAGGAAGTTCTCAAGCTGGACACACAGTTAATTATTATTACGTAAAAAGAATTCAAGATGCAGGAGGCTATACGAATGCAACTGATGTGCCTTATAGATTTGTACCTTGCATGGCATCTGGTTTAGCTTTTTATTTAGCACAAAAATTTAATCCACAATTAGTTCAGCAAATGAAATTGTTATATGAAGATGAACTAAATAGAGCTTTACAAGAAGATGGTTCTTCTTCAAGCTCATACATTACACCTAAAACTTATTACCCAGGAACTTAATGACAGCGTTTTCAAAAGGTAAATACGCTCAGTTCATATCAGATAGATCAGGGCAAGCTTTTCCATATACAGAAATGGTTAGAGAATGGAATGGTGCAAGAGTTCATATTTCAGAATTTGAACCAAAGCAACCACAGTTGCAACCAAAACCCGTAGGAGCAGATGCTCAAGGTTTACCTCAAGCTAGACCTGCAAGAGTTGAACCTGCAACTACAATTATTGCACCAGAGAATTCTATATCAGCAACAAGTGGATCAGGGACCATGACGGTAACTATGGGACCAATAGTTAATTCTACTTTAGAAGCAAAAGTTGCAGATACTAATCCATATCAAACAGGTGATGTAGTGAGAATATCAGATTTACAAAATGATATAGGTGGTTTGACAGTAGATAATTTTCAAACAGAAACAACATTGGCTTCTAATATATCAGCATCAGCTACAACTATTTCATTAACAGATGCATCTAAATTTCCAACTAGTGGATACATTGTAATACAAAAAGTTTTAACATCTTCTGACACATCAGATCCTGTGCAAGTAGGAAATATTGCAGATGAAGTTATTCAATACACAGGCAAAAGCAGCAACGATTTAACTGGTTGTACTAGAGGGACTTCTGGTATAATATACGGTGTAAGACAGCCAACAACTACAGCTGGAACACATTCATCTGGTGCAAAAGTATTTGGATCATTTGTTGTAACTAGATTAACAAGAACTGTTGGTTCAGTTTCTTATAGTTGTCAATTTACATTTAGCACTGTATCTAATGCAACAGCAACTGATTCAGGATCAGGTGGTACTACAATTACTACAGGTCCAGTAAATATAAGACGAGGATAATATGGCAGGATTTACATACGCAACATTAACAACAGCAATTCAAAATTACACTGAAACGGATACAAACGTTTTAACTGCTACTATTACAGATCAATTTATTGAAAATTCTGAACTTAGAATTTTAAGAGATGTACCATTAGATGCATATAAAAAACAATCTATTGGTAATTTAGTCACAGGACAGAATACAATTAACGTACCTGCTCAAACTTTATTTGTAAAAGGTGTACAAGTTTATGATTCAACTTCTGCTTCAACAGGTAATAATGTTTGGTTGGAGAAAAAAGATGAATCTTATTTACAAGAATATCAACCATCTACAGAAACTTCAGCTAGAGCACAGCCAAAATACTATGCTATGTTTGGTGGAGCAACAGGTGTAACCGATACTACTTCAGGAAGATTATTCCTGGCGCCTGCACCAGATAACACGTACGTATTTAAAATACATTATGAAGCTATTCCAACTGGATTATCGGGTTCAAATACTACAACTTATGTAAGTCAATATTTTCCAAATGGCTTACTATATGCTTGCTTAGTAGAGGCATTTTCTTATTTAAAAGGTCCAACAGATATGTTGACATTATATGAAAATAAATATAAACAAGAGGTAGAGAAGTTCGCAGCAGAACAACTTGGTAGACGTAAAAGGGACGACTACACGGATGGTACAGTTCGTATTAAAGTTCCTTCACCGTCACCTTAATAGGAGAAAAAAATTATGGCAATAACATCAGCAATATGTTCAAGTTTTAAACAAGAACTTTTAGAAGGAAAGCATGACTTTCAAACATCAGGTTCTGGTGGTCATACTTTTAAAATAGCATTATTTACAAGTTCAGCATCTTTAGGTGCAGCAACAACTGACTATTCAACTTCAAACGAAATTACAAATACATCTGGATCAGCATACTCTGCTGGTGGTAAAGCATTAACAAACACAGGAGTTGGTTTAACTTCAACAACTGCGTTTACAGATTTTTCTGATATCTCATGGACATCAGCTTCATTCACTGCAAATGGTGCAATGATTTATAATACAACAACTGACGGTGGTTCAGGTACAACTGATGCTGTTTGTATTATCGCTTTTGGTTCTGATAAAACTGCAACTAACGGAACTTTTGAAATACAGTTCCCTGCAAACGATTCATCGAACGCAATCATAAGATTAGCATAAGGAGGGGCTCCTTATGTCCATAGCTCAAACGTTCACAGTAACGGTCCAGAGCACTGGTTCAGGTAATAAATATTTTATTGACGGTGTTCAACAAGACACCATAATGATTGGTGCCGGTCTAACTTATAAGTTTGATCAATCAGATAGTTCTAACTCAAGTCATCCACTAAGATTTTCTACAACAAGTGATGGTACACATAATTCTGGATCAGAATACACAACAGGTGTTACTACATCTGGAACCCCTGGATCAGCTGGTGCTTATACTCAAATTGAAGTAGAAGCAGGAGCACCTACAACTTTATATTATTATTGTACAAACCATTCAGGAATGGGTGGACAGGCTAATACTGATGGATGGGGACGTTCTTATTGGAGTCAAGCTGATTGGGGTGATACTAATATTGTTGAAACTGGATGGGGACGTAATACTTGGGGTTATCAAAGTTGGGGTGATACACCTGTTGTTTCAGTAACAGGGTTTTCTATTACATCAAGTTTAGGTTCTGTTACAAGTGTAATTAATTCTACAGTAACTCCAACAGGTCTTTCAGTTACTTCTACTTTAGGAACTGCATCAAGTATTGTAAATGTTACTGTCGAACCTAATGGTTTAGAAATGAATGACTTGCAAGGAACAGCTCAAGCAAGCATTTCAGTTACACCATCTATTACAGGTTTATCAACTACAGCCGCTATTGGTGTTATAGATCCAAATGATCAAACAGTTGGATTATCTAGTTTTGAAATTACATCAACACAAGGAACAGCTGTTGCACCAAATGAAGATGTATCAGTAACAGGACAAGAAATTACTTCTACACTTGGAAATCCTATAGCAGTTAACGCTGTAATAATTACACCTGCTGGATTTGAAGTATCAACTGCTCAAGGATCCGTGGTTGTACCTAATGATGCAGTAGCACCAACTGGACTATCTATAACATCTTCCATAGGTTTTGCAGCTGAAACAGGATCAGTAAGTATTCCTGTTACAGGTATATCTATGAGTTCTCAACAAGGAACTATTGTAGATGTCCCTGATCAAATAATGGGATTAACAGGAGTTTCATTTAGCGCTGCTATTGGTAGTGTTGATCCTAAAGATCAAGTTGTCGGACTACCAACATTTACGATGACAGCAACGGTTGGAGAGCCTTTTATTATTCATTAGCAAGATGTT
>WLWH01001344.1_pt1 | contig 16494 bp, 14 predicted proteins | sample 6712741 | NCBI WGS metagenome assembly WLWH01 (sample SAMN12718694, study PRJNA515312) | sponge metagenome | isolation source: marine sponge | host: Mycale hentscheli | place: New Zealand: South Island, Marlborough, Capsize Point | collected 2003-05-01 | reverse complement strand
CGACGTTGGGCATGGGCAGCCATAGCTATCGGAGCTACCAACGTGGCTGTTACGACGATTCTGATGATCTCCTTTACCGGTCCTTGGCTAGAAGCCCCCACCTACATCGCCAAGCTGTGGCCAGCTTCACTGATCTCTTTAGCTCTGGTTTTCTTCACCATCGCTCCCGGGACCAGGGAGGGCCGGTCTTCCTATCGCATCGTCATCGTGCTGGGAGCCATGGTCACCATTCCTGCACTGCTGTGGAGTGGACGTTTTGACGGAACACTTTCTCGTGCGGGCGCTTGGCTCCTCGCATCACTCGTGACGGTGCTCGTCATCGGGATGTTGCTTCTTGCTCGTCGGGCATGGAATAGGTGGGTCGCCGTCGCACTTTCCATAACCATGCTGGTGACCTTCGTGAGCGCCCAGATCTTGCAAAATGGGAGGGGTCTCCTCGGTGGCTACGGGCAGTATCCCTTCCGATCGGCCTTCATCGACTTCAATTACCGAGAGCAGATGGAAGCCAAAATCAACGTCCAGCGATGGCTCCTTGCGCGGACATCCCCGGACGACACCATCGCGCTCTGGACGGATCCACAGTTCCTCACCGCGGACGTCGCTGCCATGCAACTGTGGGGTGGCTACAACATATTCACGCGCGACGCTGAAATGAACCGGGAGACCACCATGCGCTTGGAGGAGATTCGACCCTCGGTGGTAGCGCTGTATGCCCCCGACAAGGCGCAGATTGACACCCTGTACGAGACGCTGCCTCCCTGGGCACTCCCGTCAGAGTTGGAGTGCACCGAACAGCCCTATCTTGGTGTCGGCACCGGGCAAGTGGTCGCATGCCTGACGCGACTCACCTGGGTGGGTTAAGGACGAAGCAGCCCCGCGACATCACGCACTCGTCCTGCAGTGCGTCCAACATGGCGGGCACGTGCGGACCACCAGGCAACCGGATGATCTTGCCCCGAGGTTGCCAGCCCGACTTGCTGGTCTGGACCAACGCGGTAATCGATCACCTTCGTGTCATCAATGAGAAGGGCCTGCTGTCGAAGGGCCACGAGACTCCACCACCGATCGTGCAACCACCCCGGAGGGACCGTCCAATCGGAAAGCCCTGACAAGCGGATCGCGCTCGCTCCGCCTGTGGCGATGGAGTGACGCAACGCGAAACGCATTTGATGGCGCAACGTCCACTCGTCGAAGTCGTCGGGCACCGGAAACGATCCACGAATGGATCCGGGCAGCGCCACACCGTGTTCGTCGATCAAGAAGCCATCACTGGCAACCATCGCTACCTGCGGGTGGCTCTCCAAAATGTCGGTCTGTCGCTGCACGCGATCGCGATGCCAAATATCGTCATGATCACCTAACACCACGATGTCTGCGCCGCGTTGTTGCGCGAGTCGGACACCGTTCACAAAGTTTTGGGCGATTCTCGTGAACGGATCGGAACTCATCGATGTTGACGTCCGCACCGTGAATCCCGCTGCACGCAGAGCCTGCGCAGTTTGGTCGGTCGAATAGTCATCAATGGCAACCAGTGCTGTTGGTTCCTGCGTCTGACCCAAGACACTCTGAAGAGTCTCCGTGAGTCCAGGCATGCTGTTGCAGGTCACCAGGACGACCGCGACATTCGTCACGGGCGTGCTGCCTCGATCCTTCGATCGGGTCCTCGGTCGGCACGTTGCAGATGCTGCAGCAACTTCTCATACTCATCGGTTACCGAGTCCCATTGATAGTGCTCTTCTATTCGACGCTTGCCGACGTCCGACAGTTCGCGCAGCACGGGCTCCAATTCTCCATCGGCAAGGTCATCCATGAGCCTGGTCATGTCATCTGCTGACGACCACAGGAGGGCGCGGTCGGCGGTTACTTCTCGGTTGAACTCACAGTCAAACGCCAATACCGGTGCGCCAGCACCCATCGCCCGGAGCAAGCTTGGATTTGTTCCACCCACGGAATGACCATGAATGTAAGTTCTCGTGTTGGCGTACAACTGGTTGAGAAGATCCTGGTCGTACACACCACCCAGGAAGCGAATCCGCGGATCATCATCGGCGGCCCGCGTCACTTGGTCGATGTACCACTGTGAATAGGGGGCGCTACCGACAACAATCAGGGGCCGTGTCTCCTCGCTCAATCGATACCCGTGCACGGCTTCGAGTACGTGATTTTCTGGCTCCATGCGAGCGATCAGCAGATGAAAGTCACGCCGCACCAGGTTCAACTCATCGAGACGCCCACTTCCCGGCTCGATCACCTCTGCGCCATACGGGATCACCCAACTCTTGCGTCCGTACGTGCGCAGAACATAGTTGGAGATGGCATTGCAATCGGACACAACTTCTGTGCCTGATCGCACACTGGCGCGCTCGGCCCATCGGTAGTACGTGGCTCCCGCGCCACGCCACTTTTCTCGCTGCGATTCAAGGCCGTCGAGATGAACAGCAACCGGGATGCCAGCGGCACGCAGAGGGCGCAACAATGGCGCATTGCCAGCATTCATCACCAGGGCGACGTCAGGTCGATCCTTGATGGCAGCGTGCGCGGCACTCAGCGACGTGTGACTCAAGGTCTCAGCGACGCGATGACGGATCGCCGGAAGATTCACCAGAGTCATTCCGGCGTACGAAGTCAATGTTTGCCCGGGGTTGCGGCAATAGACCGTAACGTCGTAACCGCGAGTGGCCAGCCGGCTGCCAATCTCCTCGACGGCCGTCTCGAAACCTCCGTACTGAGCCGGCACACCTCGCGTCCCGAGAATCGACACCTTCACGCGTCCAAGAGTCTCACATTCGCATTTTCGATACTCCTCCATCATGGCCGCCCCCCACACATTCGCTGCTAGCCTGCCCGCGTGGAAACCCGGGCTCTGTCGATCAAGGGAGCGTGGGAATTTCACCCGGTCTTGCGGCCCGATGAACGAGGCGTCTTCCTCGAATCCTTCAAAGCCGATATTTTCGAGAGCGCGGTGGGTCGACCGTTCGATCTGCGTCAAATGAACATCTCCGTCTCCCGCAGAGGAACCGTGCGGGGCATCCACTACGCGGACGTTCCACCTGGCCAAGCGAAGTACGTTCAGTGTTTCGAGGGAAAGATCCTTGACATCGTGGTGGACATCCGCGTTGGGTCTCCCACATTCGGGCAATGGGACGCCGCGGAACTCGATGCCGAGTCACGCACCGGACTGTTCATCACCGAAGGGCTCGGGCACGCCTTTTGTGCACTCACGGAGTCGGTCACCGTCGGCTACCTATGTTCGACTGCCTACTCACCCACCAGAGAGCATGGTGTCCACCCACTCGATCCCGCCTTGGATCTCCCCTGGCCGGACATGTCCGAGATCGTGCTATCCGACAAGGACAAGGCCGCTCCACTTCTCGCTGATGCGGCAGATATGGGCATGCTTCCGACCATGGAGCGTTGCCAGGAGTGGGAAGTGAGTCAGCAGCTCCACTGACGTCAATCGGTTACGACGACAACGCGACGCGGATCCGCAGAGCCGAAACGCAAGCGCAAGAACTCCGCCGACTCTTCCGTCGGCGGCACAAAGGCAATCCGTAAGCGTGGGAAGGCCGATAAGGCCTCCTTGGCCCATGCAGCAGCGTCTTCACCCTCTGGTGGTTGCGGGAGACTGAGATAGAAGACTTGTTGGGTGCTGGACAAGGTCCCGTGGATGCTCCCCGTCCACAGGTTCGACAGAGTTCCCGGCCCCTCCCATAGGACGGGAGCGAACTCAGGTAGACCCTCGGTTGCATCGACCCCAGCTACAATCAGCTCTCCGAGCCACTCAGCCTGCCTTCCTTCATACCGCTGGCCGATGGCTTCGAATCCAGGGAATTGCGGTAGTCCCCGTAACGGCTCCTCCTGCCGGGTACCGGCCAGGCCAAGCGTGGAAAATCCGACCAGTCCGACAACGATGGTCACGGCCACTGCTTGACGCGAGCTCATCCACCGTAGGGCAAGGATGAGGCCGACTCCCACGGCTGCTGCAATGATCGGCGCGGTCACCAGCAACGAAGCGTTCAGGGCCTTCTGCACGTAGTAGGAGTCAAGCCACCACACACCAGCGGCCACGGCACCTGGGACGAACACCAGGGCAACGGTCGCCGTCGCCACCGACGGCCCGGCCAGACCCCATCGAGTAGTCCACGGCACAGAAACAAGAACGGCGACAGCCACGGCGACGATCGGTGCGACGATGGCAGCCGCCACGTTGAAAGGCGCCATTCCCACCGCGACCTCTCCGATATTCCGTGCGAAATCCGCTGCATCCTCCTGTCCGCCAGCGCTCAGCACATCGCCTAGTTGCCGGATGGAAATGAAAAGGACGATCCCGACCGTCGCAACAAGCCAGATAACACCCAGCGCCACTCGGTGGCGGATCATGGCGACCGCAACGATCACACTCGCGGGCACCAAGCCCAGAACAAGGGGCGTCCACAATCCAATCGTTGCGACGGCCGCAAGAGGAACGATGAACCATCCGAGGGTCCGGGCGCCTTTCGGTGAACGAACCGCCAGGTAACTTGCCGTCCCCATCAATGCGACACCCATGACAAAGTTCGTGAACCCGGCATTGAAGAGGAATTGCGGACTGCCCAGGAACACCCACGCGGCAAAAACGCCAAACGCGACAACACTTGCCCACATCGCTCGTCGTCGCGCAACCCTTCTCACCCAACGCTCGGCGATGTCTGTTGCGACCCACGCGAGCGCACCGATCGACATCACGAAGGTGACGGCACTCCACTGCACGTATGGGATCAAGAGTCCAACGCGATCCAATCCCGCTCCACTGACCAAGAAGGTGCCCAACGCCCACAGGGTCGAATGCAATGACGGATACCACTGGTTCCACGCGACTGATCCATCAGTGGTGGGCCACGTGGTTGACTCACTCATGTAAGTGTTCGCGAACGTTGTGTAATGACCGTGGTTATCCCATCCAGCAAAATACAAACCCGAGATCACGTCAGCATTGGTCCCACCGATGAACGGGGTGACCAGCAACAGCCACAGCGTCACCACAAATACGAACAGCAGCCCATCGACAAGACGAGGTCGAGGAAAAGGCACTCGTCGCGCTGTTGGCAATAGATTCATCGCGACGAGGACAACCATGACGATCGTCAAAAACACGCGAACAGATATGTCATTGACCGGTGTTGATCCGGCCCTCGGGAACAGCAGAGCCGTCGCACCCACGACAACAATCGTCGAAACGATGGCTCTTTCCGCAAGGGTTCGCCCCCACGGAGGTACCGTCGCAACAGCGACCGCGAAGAGCACCGCGCCCACAACGGGGGCGACCCACAGCATGGTGATAGCGAGAACCGCCATAGCACCGCACCAGGCGAGCCGGGTCACGGTCGCTTCTCAAATCTGATGCCGATGTCCAAGGGTCGGTCCAGGACAGCGCTGACAGTGGCCGTTCCTTCCGACACCTTCATGCCGGGCACCGCCACTGGGCTCCACCCCGCAGGCGGAGTGACCTGCACCGTCAATGTGGGATCGGTGAAGAGTGCTTGCGGTAAGGCATTCAGTCGATACTCCAGGCGTGTTGGCTCCTCCGACTGCTCCTGACCTGCGACCTGGTCGGTGCTGAAGGTTCCGGCGGGGAGGTCGTACGAGACCGTCACCGCAGTCTGCGCACCGGGCGCCGTCCACCCCACAATCCGGATCATCGTGTTGCCAAAACCGTCATCGATCCACCCTCCACCGAGCTGTCGGCGTCCATGCCCGGAGAAAGGCCGTACGTTGAAATCCTGCGGGTAATCGACGCGGTAATTCTGCGCCGCTCGAGGGACATACAGGATGTATGCGTTCTTGAGCCAACTCGTTTCATAGCCCACCCGGTCTGCCGGACCCTCCGGCCTGTCCGCCGGAGTTGCATTGGTCAACGTCAGTTGTTGACGGACTCGGGCACTGCCATCGTCGGAAAGACTCACAACGACGAGTTGGTTGCGCTGTTGGAAGACGTCGACCTTGGACTGATTTCCGTTCTGCGTATACATCGCAGACCAGTCACCCGACTCCGGTGCCTCCACCACGCCGGCCGCACCCGCATCCAGCGCTAGTTGCTCCAAGGCGCTGTCCTTCATCCATACCTGAAAGTGTCGACCCGGCGCTGTAGACGCAATTGCTTGAACCGTATTGACGAGGTCGTCCCCGGACAGAATTCTCCCGAGCAATTCATCAAGCAACTGTTGATTGGCTTGTTGGCGAGCAACCGCATCGTCCTGACCGAACTCCGCGTAGGCATCGATGAGGAGTATCTGACCGATCTGATCACCGGTGACAGTTCCATAGACAGGTGACTCGATCGGGCCGGTGGCGTCGAGGACCGCCGCGATGGCGGTGAGGTCGAGCGCGACCACGCCGTCAACCTCGGGGTAGTTGCCACCGGCCCACGACCCGGCCATTTCTTGAGCACTGAAGAGCAGGTTGGGGTGCGTATTGGAAACAACGAAGGGGCGGTTTCGCTGATTGCCTTTGAAGAAGGGGTTGTACGCGGGGCCAAACCACTGCACGCGGGCATTGAGCGGTGGGAAAAGTTCCGTTGATGTCTGACCCTTGATGGGAATGGAGATTCGACCGTCATCAAACTCCACCATCACCAGCGTCAATGGCGCCCCAAAGCTCGCTCGCATCTCTGCCTGGTTACCAATCGCAATCAAGTAACGCCGAGGACCATCCGCACCGAGGGCGCTTGGCAGGAGTGGAGAGATGTCCACCAGCACCTCGACGGCCGTCGCCACAGGTCTCATCTCTTCGAGAGCCCTATTGCGAATGTCGTCTAGTTGTTCAGTCCACACCCCATTCGCCTCAATGGCGACGAGGTTTGCTTCCGCTTGGGCGAGATCATCCAAGACGAAGTCCACCCGGGGTGCCACCGACTCAAGTCGCTCGATGTCGATAGCACCGTCACTGAAAATCTTTTCCGAGTCCTTTTGCCCAGCTAAGTCTCCATACAGTCCCATCAGTTCACCCGTGGCAGACGTGATGTGTCCAGCGGCCGCCACGACGTGCTCCCAATTCTCCACTGCAATCGCAAACCCCTGAAACTGTTCGAGGAATCGAACCTGCGGACGCCCCACGCTTTGTTCGAGGACCCGCGTTGACTCGACCGCGCGCTCATACTCGACTTCACCCGCGGGATAGTCCCCGGCCGTGAGGCTCGTCGCCGCTCGACTCAAGTGATCTTGCAGCCCGAGACCTCCAGACCCGAGCAAGGCCAAGGAGTAGGCAAGCCCTACCTGCAACCACACGACAAAACCCCCGACGACGACGGCTACCAGGACTCCCAGGACCGCGAATACGGTCCCCGTCGATCGACGAGTGGTGTCTGGACGACCCTCGTCACCCTGAGATTGCCCATCGGGGGCGGAATGTGACACCCAAACAGTCTACGAACTGACGGGCCTATGGCCGCCAACAGCGGCTAGTACGCGCCCTTTCCACTCAAGACAACTTTTGCGGTCTTCGCCACGATCACGAGGTCGAGCGCAGGAGACCAGTTTTCGACGTAATCGAGGTCCATTCGCATGCGTTCGTCCCAATCGACTTCCTTACGGCCAGATACCTGCCACAGGCCGGTGAGGCCGGGTTTGGTGAGGTGTCGACGGTGGTCGGCGTCGTCGAATAGGCCGAGTTCTTCAGTCAACACCGGTCGCGGTCCCACCAGAGACATATTGCCGGCAATCACATTCACCACCTGAGGCATCTCATCGATACTCCATCGACGCAAGATCCGACCGAAGGGTGTGATCCGGGGATCGGACTTGTAGCGGTCTAACATCTCCGGGTCCGGGGTGCCGATGACATCGCCCCGCTGCTGATCCGCACCGACATACATCGTGCGGAACTTGGTGACGGTGATCATGTCGCCGCCACGACCGACCCGCTGTTGTCGGTAAAGCACCGGTCCGCGACTACTGGCGAAGGTGCCGACGGCAGCCACGATCATGAAAGGCGAAAAAAGAAGAAGCAACAGAGTCCCGGAGATCACGTCCAGTGTTCGCTTGATCGCGCGTTTCGGACCAGTCAGGTGTGGCTCATCCAAATGCAGCAGTGGCAGGTCAGCAGCCATGCGCATTGTGACGCGGGGGCCTGCCACATCGCCGATATTCGGTGCGACCAGCAGGTCTACGCGTGGTCCTTCAAGGCGCCATGCCAGACGTTGGATGACGGTCTGCTCCAGTGCGCGGGAACCAGCTACCGCCACGGTGTCCGCGTCCTCCAAACTAATGCGCGTCATCACTTCGTCCAGCCAGCGATCGAGAACCTGATCCGAGACATCCATCGGTGGCTCATCGATCACGTCCACGACGGTGAATCCAGCAACCGGATCACGATCGAGCATGTCCACGATCTCGGCTTGGGCGCTGCCCGAGCCAATAACGATGGTGCGGTGCAAGAAATGCCCATACATGCGCTCATGGCGTAGCCACGCGCGCAAGATCCACCGCACGATGAGTAGCAGGAGTATGCCGACGGTAAAAGTGATGAGGACGAAACCGCGAGATAGATCCAACTTGAAGGCAAAAGACACAATTGCGATCGCACCGAAGACCATCGCGGAAGCCCCAACTATCCGCTTGAACTCCTCCGACCCCACGCCCAAAATTCGGGTGTCGTACGCGCCGCGAAGAACCAAGACCGCACACCAGCTCGCGACAACAACGAGAGCGAAGAACACGTAGGTGCTGTCCGAAATATCGAGGTTGTACGGAACAGTCCAGCGGAGGATAAACCCGATCGCCGAAGCTGCTGTGACGGCGAGGAGATCCCAAACAACCGCTCGCGTCGCGTACACCCGCAACGGATCTCGCCTCAAGTGAGGCTTGTCTCGGTGCGAGGTACTTGACCAGGTGGCGCTCGCGGAAGAACTCATAGAGCCTGCTGACGATGTCGAGGGGTGTTGGTCCGCCTCTTCCCCTTCTCCCGCCTTCGGTGAGCCAAGGTCGTCACTCAAAGCCATTGGTCACCTCCAGAACGCGTCTCACTCCGCCAGCATGCCTCCACGAAGGTACCAGCGGCGTCGCCAAACCCTCTGGTGTCGGGCTCTTTCGGGGTGCCACTGCCCCTATTTCGCCCTACTGCAGATAGACGCGGATGGGGGTCTGGGTGAGCGTGATGTCCGTGCTCGGCCCAGCTTCCTCGCAGTTCGCAAGCGGGTCACAGATCAGCTGGGAGTTTTCTGGAGTGGTGTAGGTCGCCTCACCGTCACTGGCCCACGCAACCACCCACTGGGTGCCGTCCCGACTAAAGTCGCAGGCAACTGCCCCGGCGTTCTCGCTGCACCCATCAAAACTCGCGCCGATCACCCAGTTGTCCAGGGCGAAGAAACCTTGCTCCGCATCTGAGCCAGCGAAGGCTTGAATGCCCAGAAACTCCAGCGGGGCCAGCGACCAGATGTACCAATACGAACGCTCCACGCCTAAACGCAGGTCATCAACGTACGTTCGAACGACATCTCCAGCGGCGTCGCTTCCCGTGATCTCACGACCTTCGATATCACCCGGCCCCGCAATTCCATAGTTCACTTCCGTGTCCCAGATGGGAAGCTCCGGAGCACCTGCAGCCGCCAAGGTGTCGGTGAACTTCTCGATCAACAGTGCGCGCTCAGTCGGTGTGCCTTGGCCATCCGGGTAGGTATGCACGGCCCACACATCCACAGGCCAGCCCAGTTTCTCCAGTTCGGTGAGGTATTCGGGGAAGAAACGATCAAAGGAAGCCGTCAAACGGGTGGATGGTGAGGGGGCAACAACCCGCGCGTCTGGGTCGTTGGCCTTGATGATGTCGTATGCCCTCTTGGTCATCTCCGCCATTTCGGCTGGAGTCCCGCGGTAGAAGTTAACCAGATTCGCTTCGTTCCAGATCTGGTAGTCGTCGATGCGATCACCGAAGCGCGTGACGACCTCGGTTACCCAATCATCCCAATCATCCAGATCTGCGGGAGCGCTCGCAGCGCCCGGCTGGGGGTAATCCGCATCGTTTACTTCTTGAGCCGCCCACTCCGGCGTGGTTCCCAAAACATAAAGGATATCTTCCATGCCCTTGCTCGAGGCGTTCTCGAGCACACCCTCGAGGTTGTCCCACTTAAACTCGCCCTTCTCCAGTTCGATCTGAGACCAGCCAGTGCCGTTGTCCCACAGGCGCAGCGCGCCGAAGGGCGCGGAGGCCCAGGCTCCTCCCTCGGCCCCCTCGATGTGCAACCCCACGAGGGAGCGCTGAATGGCGTTGGGGTCCTCGATCACTTCCTCGGACGTCGGGCTTTCCGGCGCAGGGGTATCGCCAGCGTCGTTGCTGTCTTGCTCACTCCCACCGCAACCCGCAAGGAGTAATACCGCTGCCCCGAAAGACGCTACGGCTGCGCTTGCACGGCGGCGCGAGCCGCCGCGCTTGCCTGCTGCTTCACCAACAATTTGTCGTAGTTGGCTTGGCTTCCGAACCATAGAGGGCTACCACCAATCGCGAGTTGTGTTCCTGCCGCAGTCGGGGAGCACTGATTCAGTGAGTTGCACTGCCACGTTGCTCCCTGAGGAACAGTGTAAGTACCTACCCCCTCGTTGCTCCACACAACAACCTCAGGATTGATCGCATCACCTAGTTGACACACATTCGGTTGCTTCTTGCTGCCCCGGGTGCACGAATAGAACGAGCCCGTCATCCAGTCATACGCTGTTTGATAACCAAGGCGTCCAAAGTCCCCATCGGCAGCGTTATCAAGAATGATTCCCAGCCGGCCATCCGGTCGGTACCAGTAGTACCAGTAGGTGCGGTCCACCCCCGTGAGGATCGAGTCCAGGAACGTGCTTGCTGTCCAATCGGCCGCTTGTTGGCCAGTGATCTTTTGACCCTTGGTCTTACCGGGGCCCTTGATTCCGTAATTGACCTCGGTATCCCACAGTTCGATACGCGACGGAACCTTCCCCTTCTTCATGTCCTTGACGACCTTGTCGAGAAGTTTCAGTCTGTCGCCCGGGGTGTCCTTACCCGGCGGGTACGTGTGAACGGCAATCGCATCGACCGGCCACTTCTGCTTCTTGAGTTGCTTGAGGTACTCCGGGAAGAAGCGGTTGTAGGACTTGGTCAGGCGAACCGTGCTACTCGCCGCCACCACCTTGGCACTCGGGTCGTACTTGCGGATGATCTTGTATGCCTCTTTAGTCAGTTTTGCCATCTGCTTGGGAGAACCGTCGTAGAAGTCGGAGAGGTTCGCTTCGTTCCAAATCTGGTAGGCATCAATGCTCGCTCCGTAGCGCTGAACGACCGTCTTCACCCACTTCTTCCACACGTCCATATCCGGGTTTGCCGACCCGGTGCCCCCGTAGGGGTAATTGCCCTTCGGTGCCTTCTTTTGGGCCCACTTCGGTGTGGAGCCAAGAACGTAGGTGATCGACATGCCCTGAGCATTGGCGCTGGCAATCGCCGCGTCCATCCCGTTCCACCAGAAGGTCTTCTTCTTCTGCTGCACCTGGCCCCACGCGACCCCCGCATCCCAGAGACGAATGCTTCCGATATTCGCGTTCGGCTTTTCACCGTTGGCAATTTGTGGCACGTGCATCCCGAATGCAACGTCCGGTACCGGGTTGGCAGCGACAGCCATGGGTGCCACCGCCACCGTTGAACCGAGTAGGGCAGCGGAGGCGGTTGCTGCGATGAGCGCTCGTCGCATAAGAAAAGGCCTTTCTTCACGGGCAGGAACACCAGCCCTCGTGGGCGTCCAAGTAGGCTAGCCCAGAATCGGGTTCGCAACGCCGAGCGACATCGATCTGAGGCTCATTTAGGGTGCTTGCACGCCTGGAATTAGCCTGCCGTTCACTCTGATGGATTCAGCTAGCCGTGTGCAAGACGTACAGGCTTTGGCCGTCGGTTTCCCTGCCGTACACAAAGCGATCAACAGCCATCCCTGCTTCCGCGGCCAGGCTCTCGAAGTGGCTCCGGGCAAAGCGGGTGCAATGCAGACGCCCCTTCCACGCAAGTGGCCCGTAGTCCTCCGGATTCTCCTCCCAGTCCGGCACACCCTCCTCCACGAAACAAGTAACGAAGGCTTTCCCAGCCGGACTGAGAGCCTCAGCGATCAAGTGCAAGTAGGCGGCTGTGTCGTCGTCACTCATGTGGGAAAAGACCGAATAGGCGTAGAAGACATCCACAGAACCAGGGTCTGCCGCAATTGTTCGCTCGGGTAGCCCGGCGGGGTTGTAGCGCTCATTGGCAACGTCGACGCACGTGAAACGAAAGCCCGGAGCCGTGAGGTTCTCCCGCGCCCAACTGATCAAGTCTGGTTGGACGTCAACGCCGTGATAGTCCGCGATTCGCCTTTCGGAAAAGTGTTCGCGCACGCCCACCGCGAGGCGACCAGCACCGCAGCCCCAGTCGAGCAATCGAGAGTCTGTCGTTAAACCAGCAAGACGCTCGAGGCGTTTCACATCTCGTACGGCCGTACGGATGAAGGCATCGTCGTTCTTGAAATGCTTGCCGCCCATGCGGTACTTGCCTGGCGGCAACGGTGTCTTCTTGCGAAGAAGTGTCACAAGAGAACCCTAGATGAGACGAGTTGCTGCAGTATTCGCCCGGTCACAACACCACGACCTCCTAAGACCATTGCCTCACTCTCACGGACGTGGATCCCTGCCACAGCCAACGGCAGTCGCAACGTTTTGTGGCAGGATGCGAACGTGCCCATCGACTGGTCCAACAAGGCGGTTTACGTCGCTGGCCATCACGGGCTTGTCGGCTCGGCGCTCGTGCGAGCCCTCGAAACGGCCGGTGCGGGCAGAATCCTCGGATGGCGTTCCTCTGAACTCGATCTTCGTGACCGAGCCGCCACCTTTGACGCCATCAACGAGGCCAAGCCAGATGTGGTCATCGACGCCGCCGCGCGCGTGGGCGGAATTATGGCGAACTCCACCTACCCGGTGGACTTCTTGCAAGACAACATGCTGATCCAGACGAATGTGATGGATGCGGCGCATCAAGCGGACGTCGATCGTTTTCTTTTTCTCGGCTCCTCGTGCATTTACCCGCGGCACGCGACGCAGCCGATTAGGGAGTCGTCATTGATGACCGGGCCACTTGAGCCGACAAATCAGGCGTACGCCATGGCGAAGATCTCAGGCATTTACTACATCGAGGCTTTTCGCACGCAGTACGGCAAGCGCTGGATCTCCGCAATGCCGACAAATCTCTACGGCCCGAATGACAACTTCGACCTCGAGTCCTCGCATGTGCTGCCGGCGTTCATCCGCCGCTTTCATGAGGCGAAGCGCGATGGACGGGACAAGGTGACAGTCTGGGGAACGGGCGCACCGCGACGGGAGTTCCTGCACGTCGACGATCTCGCCGACGCATGCCTCATGCTCATTGACACGTACGACTCTCCCGAAACCATCAACGTGGGGTGGGGTGATGATCTACCGATCAAGGAACTCGCCGAAACGGTCGCGTCTGTTGTCGGCTTCGACGGCGAAATCGAGTGGGACACCTCCAAGCCCGACGGGATGCCTCGCAAGTTGCTCGATACGTCACGAATCAACGCACTCGGATGGCATCCCACGATCAAGCTCCGGGACGGTGTTGCCTCCACTTACGACTGGTATGTCGAGAACTACGACGCCGCATGAGTCATGGCTGAAGCGGAAGAAGTTTTCGCACCCCGCAGCGTGCTGCTGCCTGGGCGCCGCTCTCTGATGGTGCGGCTCACCTGCAACGGGGGCATGCGTCCGGCGGTTTTGGATGTCTTGAACTCCTATGCCGATGGACTGGGTGAAGAACCCGGAACGGAGTTGTTTGTCGTGAGTTTGGATCCCGACGACGAAACCATCGTGTGGTTGTACGAGATCTTCAAAGACGAGGACGCAGAGAACGAACACCGGGCTTCGAACGGCTTCCAGTCGTTAATGCAGTCGATGCCGCCCCTTTTGGCGTCACCGCCGGCCGTGCTGCGCACCGTCCCGTTGCGGATGAGCATGCAAGAGGACGTCCTCAGTGAGGACTGGGAGTTCTGAGGAACGTCCCTGCCACGCGTGCCTGGTGGATAGCCAGCGGGTTCTTAGTACTGTGGCTTCTCGTGATGCTGGCGGGAGCCGATAAACTTCCCCCGCTCGGGTTTGGGTGAATCGTCGTCGGGCTCGTCACCGTCATTGCTCAGCCACGATAGGAACCCACGCATAGCAGTTCCGGCACTCGAAGTGTCTTGCCGTCAGACGCCTTGATCAAGTGATGCATCCACATCGGTGCGACGCGCATCACCGTCGACGACCGGGACATTGCGCCAGCGTTCGAGTAGTCCCGGTGTATCAAGGATGCGGACCAGCATGTGGGCCGACGGAGTCACCGTCCCGCGCGCGTACGTACTCAGTCGAGAAGCTGACGTACCGACGCGCTCTGCGAACTGCCCCGCGGTCAAGCCGGAGGCCTCAATTGCCCGGCGAACACGATCTGCAACCAGAGCACGCTCGCGAGCCTCGGCGTTGTCCCGTGCTCTATCAATAGCAAGCTGAAACAAGGCCCTGACACCATCGCGTGGGGCGTACTCCAGGTACCGCTGGATCTTCCGGGACACCGGACCCCATGGATCGACCTTCAACTCGTCGAAGACTGGACGCCAGTCTGGGACCAGCCCCTGCTCAATCGCCGTTACCAAGGCCTCATACGGCCAGGTGGCAACGGGATCGCTAGGTGAAGCGTTGACGTTACGAAAGTGCAGCTCCATCACTGTGCTCCCGCTAGCGCAAGGGACAGTGCCTGGCATCGCGACACCACCGCCGACCATTCGTGCCATTGAGGATCGAGACCCTTGTACTCAGGTAACTCGTCGATGACATCGGTATCGCGGGGCCTGGGATCGGCAAGTTGGGTAACCAAGGAGGTGAGTACCGAGCCCGATTCCGCGGATCGATCCGTGTAGTAGTCATCGATCTGCCCGAGCACGGATACGGCTTGCTCGGTTCCGACTACATCCGCAAGACCCACGACGTCGAGGTAGTCACGCACATAGTTGCGTTGGACGACCAGGTAGGCCTTCACTCGCAACATTTCCTCGACGGTGGGAACAACCACGCGGGTGTCGGCATCAATCTCGAACTGCGTGGTCTCGAGTGGTTTCGAGCGTCGCAACTGTCGAAGGCCCGCCTCCACTCCATCCAACGAGCCCAGGATCGTCATGGGTGGCTTGGATGCTCGGACCGATGTGGCCCAGCCGTCTGATGCTTCGACAGCGTCGAGGACTTGCTCATAGCGGTCGGCCAGGTCGGTCAAGACGTGGTCGTGATCGAAGGATTCACGATGGTGCGCGTAGAGGGCGGCAGCGGAGCCACCGACGAGAACGGCGTCGGGGACAAGTTCCTGGAGGCGGGCTGCCGAACGCAGAACTCGCTCCATTGACTGACTCATAAAGTGATTTTATCAGATATGATAAGTACTACCAGAAGGGTGGCCGATCGTCGAGCCTCATCGACGCTCGGCCAGCGGTGCGCCAGATACGTGCGACTGAATCCTTGTCCTCTTCGGTAATGAGGTTGCCCATCACGCGTAGCGCGATCGTCATGAGGAACTGCGAACGCATACCCACCGGTCCGAATGTGGTGAGAAAGCCGGGAACGGTCAGCAGTCCGGCAAGCCGGCGAGCGATGGAGAACGCGAGCCCGTACTTCTCGCGAAGGATGCTCGGCCAGACAGTGGCGTAGTCGTTCGTGTTGCTCGCGAGCAATTGCGCGGCGAGGTGCCCGGTCTCCAGGCCGTAGTCGATGCCTTCCCCGTTGAGGGGGTTCACGCACCCGGCGGCGTCGCCTACGAGCATCCAGTTGGGCCCGGCAACACCACTAACTGCTCCGCCCATCGGCAGCATCGCCGACCATGTCGCGCGTAGTTCGCCGTCGAGTTCCCAGTCCTCGCGCTGCTGGTCGGTGTAGTGCTGGGTGAGCTGACGGAGGTTGACCGCGGCCGGGTGCTTGTCGGTCGCGAGGGTGCCCACGCCGATGTTCACGTCACCGTCGCCCAGCGGGAAGATCCAGCCGTAGCCGCTGAGAAGTTCGTTCTGGGTGCCGCGAAGTTCGAGGTGGCTGGAGATCCAGGGGTCGTCGCTGCGGCCGGAGGAGATGTAGGCGCGGGCGGCGACACCGTAGGCCGTGCTGCGGTGCCATTCGCGGCCGAGCACTCGTCCAAGTTGGCTGCGCACACCGTCGGCGACGATCAACCGGTGGCAGTGAATTCGCGTGGTGTTCTTCTCCGCGTCGGTGAACACAACAGCAATGACGCGACCTCGCTCGTCGCGATCGACATCGGTGGCGCGCAAGCCTTCGACGGGCGTCACGCCGGCTTCGAGGGCGACCTTGCGGATGGCGTCGTCGAGTTGGAGCCTCGGCGCAGCCGAGCCGTAGTTCGGTAGGGAGCCACCGGGCCATGGCAAGTAGAGGGTCTGGCCGAAACCTGCGGCGCGTAGTCCGGCGTTGCGGGCGCGGGTGGTGATCCACTGCGAGGCACCCAGGGCGTCGA
>WLWH01001343.1_pt1 | contig 16503 bp, 13 predicted proteins | sample 6712741 | NCBI WGS metagenome assembly WLWH01 (sample SAMN12718694, study PRJNA515312) | sponge metagenome | isolation source: marine sponge | host: Mycale hentscheli | place: New Zealand: South Island, Marlborough, Capsize Point | collected 2003-05-01 | reverse complement strand
TTTTAATGTGCGTGACAGGGATCGCAAACTTCAAACCATAACTGTAGATGATATCCGTTGCTATATTGTTGACGCAACTACCCGTCGCAGGGTAGTCAGCAAACTGTTGGAACCTGATCAGCTCGAGAAAGGCATTGCCAAACTTGTGCTCAGAGAAGGTGATATCGTTAATCTAGTGCCTGGCATGTATCACTGTTACTTTACAATTACTCGTACTGACTCGCAGGAAGAGCCACTTTACAGTAACCAGAACAATGGCCTGGGCTTTACATTAGAGATAACAGATCAAGCATACAGTTATCCAGTGGATACACAAGAAGCAAACGCCAACATCATGATTAGTGGACCTGGTGATGCCAATGCATACACTACCAGTGCTATGTTTGGTAACTTAGACAGAAATTTTACAAACTGCCAACACACCATGGCATTTCACATCAACGGATACACTGGCAACATCACTGTTCAAGCCAGTAACATACCTTACGCCCCTAACCCCAGCAAAGATAGCATCGACTGGTATGATGTAAAGTCTACTGAGATCACAGAAAAAGGTATCATAGTAAACGGTCAGGTAGGCAATGTGGGTGTATTTTACTCTAACTTTAATGTAGCCTGTAACTGGCTCAGAGTTATTAATACTCCGGCTGATGGCAACGTAAATACCCTTACCAAAATCGAACTCAGAAATTGACAAACACCACCTGAGTGTGTTACAATGACTTATGTCAATCGATTCCATAGTTGAACGCACACATCGTCTGATCTTAGACAACTTGCCAGCCAGGCATAGTAAAACACCGTCTGGCTGGGTGACCTTTAACTGTCCCATCTGTAACGAAAAGCGCAAGCGAGGTGGAGTAATAGTCACTGGTGCCAAGTTAGCGTTCCACTGCTTCAACTGCGGTGCCAAGGCGGCCTGGACACCATACCCAGGTATTAGCAAGCGGTACAGGGAACTTGCTGAGAAGCTCGGATGTAGCGTGTCAGAGCTGAATAGCGTACAGTTGGAGTTACTCAAGCATAGTGAGGAGTTGGACGAGGCAGATCTACACACTGAGTACAGCATAAACTTCCACAAGTTTAAGACCGTAGAGCTACCAGGTGAGGCAACCAATATTGAGGACTTACCTGACGGTCATGACATCAAGGAGTATGCTCGTGACAGAGGTATGCTGGGACTGTATCCCTTGTTCCACATCGACAGTACATTGTATCGCAAGCGGGTAACTATCCCCTTTATGTTTAACAATGAGATAGTGGGCTGGTCGGGCAGACACATAAACCCTCCTAACTCAAGCACACCCAAGTATCTACAGCAGATACAACCAGGCTATGTGTTTAACATAGACAGATTTACTGGCGGCGATAGACAGATTGTTGTGGTGTGTGAAGGCCTGATAGATGCTATACTATTAGATGGCGTGAGTGTAATGGGTAACAGTGTTACACCTGAGCAAGCACACTTGATAGATAAGTTGGGTATCAGAGTAGTGCTGTGTCCTGACAGAGACAGACCAGGCAAGCAATTGATTGAGCAGGCAGTTGAACTGGGCTGGGATGTAAGTTTCCCTCCCTGGGGTCATGATTGCAAGGACGCTGGAGACGCAGTGACTAAGTATGGACGCTTGCTTACTCTCAGCAGTATCATGGAACACGCAACTAACAACAAAATAAAAATACAAGTAAAGACGAAGATGCTATGAAATTATATACCAATGGATGCAGTTTTACACACGGCGCGGATAATTTTCTCGAGGAACCTGAATTTCCTGGTTACCCACTGATCCTTGAGCAAACTTACAAAGGATATGAGTATAAGACAGGTGTGGACAACACAGTTTGGCCGTGGTTACTAAAAGACAACCACAATATTGATTTTGTGTTCAATCATGCTTTGGGAGCAACAGGACATACCAGACTGCATAGGTCAACTTTGGAGTTTATTAATCATCTCAGAGAGCAAAATGAGAATCTTGACGACTGGATATTTTTATTACAATTTAGTCAACCTCATCGCAAGGAGTATAAGGATCCCAACAAGGAAGATTGGTGGATACAACTGTATCCTGCTGGTAGTCCAGAGGAATATGCTGGAGATAACTGGAGAGAAGCAATTACACCGTTTGTGAGAAACAGAGATTTGCCTGGATTGGAAGAAACTGAACATTTGGAATGGGAACATTATCGTAACACTCAGGAATTCCAACACACACTCAGGCCATTATTTGATTACAAATTTTTATATGAGTCAAACAGTGTACAAGAATATGATATCACAAAAGAGATGCTTAATTTAGTGAGTGCTTTGGAAATGTTGGGCGTGAAGTATCTGATTACAAGCATCAATGAATTTTTGCCAAGGTGGTATAGTTTTGCACAGCACCATCATCACGCGCCTATGACAAAACAACGCAAAGTCATGTATGACCTAATACCCAAGCACAATGTGATAGATGACATAGCACACATACTTGATCCTGAGTTCAAGGATGACCAAGCAATGTATAGCGAAAGTGCACACCCATTACCAGAGGGGAATAAAATTTTTGCTAACTATATATTAAAAGAAATGGAGAATAGAAATTGGCTGACATAACCGAATACACACCCGAAATACAAGAGATGTTCCTGAAGTTCTTGGTATCTGATCCAGACTTATTTGCCAGATGCCAGAACATTGTACAAGCAAGACATTTTGATAGGCAGTTTAGGAATGCTGTGGACTTAATGATGAGCCACACCAAAGATCATAACACTATGCCCACATTAGAACAAATCAATAGCGTGGGCGCACTAAAACTTGACATCATACCCAACGTAACACCAGATCATCAAAACTGGTTTTTGGATGAGTTTGAAACATTTTGCAGACACAAAGCGTTAGAGGCCGCAATCATTAGCAGTACAGATGATCTTGAGAATCAGAATTATGGTGCCGTTGAAGCAAAGATCAAGGAAGCAGTACAGATTGGCCTCATCAAAGACTTGGGTTTGGACTATTTTGAGAACCCCAAGGAGCGTTTAGAGTGGATCAAGCAACAAGCAGGCGCAATTAGCACAGGCTGGAGTGGTATTGACCAGAAACTATATGGTGGATGTAACAGAGGCGAGCTTACAGTATGGGCCGCGCCCTCAGGCGGTGGTAAAAGTTTGTTCCTACAGAACTTGGGCGTGAACTGGGCACTGGCTGGACTCAACGTAGTGTACATTAGTTTGGAATTGAGTGAGCAACTGATCAGTATGCGTTTAGATAGCATGGTTAGTGGCTATACTACCAGAGAAATCATGAAGAACATGGATGATGTTGACCTCAAGGTAAGAATGAAGGGCAAGGGTGCTGGTAAGTTTAGAGTCAAGTACATGCAGAGTGGTATCAACACCAACGACGTCAGAGTATTCCTCAGAGAGTATGAAATACAGTCAGGCGTAAAGGTAGATGCACTACTTGTGGACTACTTGGACTTGATGATGCCCATTAACGCAAAGATTAGTCCTGAAAACTTGTTTGTCAAGGACAAATATGTGAGTGAGGAACTCAGAAACTTGGCCGCAGAGCGTGGTATGCTACTGAGCACAGCATCACAGTTAGGCAGAAGCGCAGTCGAGGAGATTGAGTATGATCATCATCACATTGCTGGTGGTATCAGTAAGATCAACACATCAGATAACGTGATTGGTATCTTTACAAGTAACGCAATGCGCGAGAGAGGCAGATATCAGGTACAATTCATGAAGACCAGAAGCAGTAGTGGTGTAGGTAGCAAGGTAGACCTCAAGTTTAACCCAGACACCCTCAGAATTGAGGACTTGGAGGAAGGCGATGAGGATAGCATGACACTCAGTGCTGGTAGCATCATGGATAAACTAAAAAGACAGGGCAGTGTAACAGATACACAGGACGAAACAGCAGAAGCTGAGGATGCTGTGTCAGAAACCCTGCACCTAAAAGAGTTCTTAAAGTCCAGAAAGTGATAAATACCGTAAATTGATTACTGAGCACAATTATGGCTAAAACTCGAAGTATACTGGAAGAACTTAACCAGATTAGCAAGGACCGTGACCGCAACCATGTGGTACAAAACCGTGCAGAGCACGTTATTGAAGGTGCTATCAATCTGCTTGAGCAAATTGACAAGTATTATGACGCTGACACTGCCAAGGACCTACAAAATCGTTTGATTAATAGTATCCGTGGCAGGGACGGCACAAAATTTGAGCGTGGAATCCGTAAAGTAATCAAAGAATCACGGGTCGCTGGCGATGAGAATCAATGAATTAGATAGTGTTTGTACTCCAGACAAACAGGATCGCATACATAAGTTTTGTGATTGGTGCTGTGGCAAATTAGGCATCAACACACCTCAGCTCACCCTAAAACCACACAACGATACGTCAGCCTTGGGCTACACTAACATGGACGATAGTAGTGTTACTGTCGTGGTTGGTGACAGACATCAGATGGATATTATGCGTACACTGGCACACGAACTTGTGCATGTCAGACAAATGGAATCCTATGAACCTGATGGTGCCACAGGCAGTGATGACGAGAATGAAGCAAACGCCATGGCTGGTGTGCTGATGAGAGAATGGGGTCAGCAAAATCCAGATCTATATACTGAGGGAGTAAACGTGTCAAAGAACACAGATGAAGCAAGATTTTCCATGAAGAAGCCTAAGCCATCAGCTCAGGACAGATTAGATAAGAGAGCGGCCAAACACGGCATAGGCACACCCGACAAGGAAAAGTTCTATGCTGACATGAAGAAGAAGTTTCAGCAGAGCCTGGACAGAAAAGACGAAAGTGTTCAGACTGTGGAAGCAGAACTTGAAGAGTCAAAGACTGCCAGAATGATGGCGCTCATCACAGCACTTGGCGCGGCTTATGGTTTGGAAGATGATGCTCGTGAGTTTGCTCATAAAATTTCACAGAACATTGACAACGCTCAGAACGCAGAGCCCAATCCAGGCAGACCTGATCCAGTAACCAAAGGCAACCCATTGCCAGGTGCTGACAGAGTTATGCGTCCACCAGTAGACGAAATGGGTGCTGGTGGTGTAGCAATGGCTATGGGCAGACATGCTCTCAAAAAGTCACGCCAAGAAATTGATGACGACGAAGCAAACGAAGCAAGCACAACATCAAAAATCCTCAAAGGAGCACCAGGCGCACCGTCAGGCAGACCCAAGAGCATGAGAGAAGCCGTCAATGTTCAAGCAATCAAAGATGAGGTCATGGGCGCAGTTAGATCAGGCAACCCCAGAGAGATGAAGCGTATTGACGACACAATCGCCAAGCGTATTTCAGATCTCATGGACTTGCGTGGCACTGCTGGCAAGGAAGTAGATGCTGAAATTATGACAGCATTGCCCGTACTCAAGAAAGCACAAATAATGCTCAGAGACAAAAGGAAGGTTGCTGAAGGAGAGGGCAAGCAAAAAGGTCTGTGGCACAACATACATGCTAAACGCAAGCGTGGTGAGAAACCTGCCAAGAAGGGCGACAAGGCATATCCCAAAACGTTAGATATTGACGAAGAAAAGACACGCATAGACAAGAAGTGCTGGAAAGGCAAAAAGATTGGCAACCCTAAAACTAAAATGAAGGGCGGGGTCAGAGTCAATAACTGTGTACCAGCCCAAGAGTAAACTATGAAATTCAGAGACGACCCCAATAAAAACCGCAAAGGTAAGGCTAAGAACGTAAGTACTACAAGCAATTACAAATAAGACACATACATATGACAGAACAATGTTTTGTTCCCCATATTCCCATGGATTTTTTCACTACGCGGGCATGGGGATACTACTTGAGGGAGGAAAATTATCCTCCCATGGCAGAAATCTTAGATTGGAGTATGGAACGGTACGGAATCAAACTTTATCGTATTCAGTGTCCCTATGGATACTTTAAAGAAAATGTCAAACCTGACTTCGACCAAGATACTAACCATCTAACACTCCAGGCTTTCCAAAATGATTTTATTGACTACTTTTTTGACCCTAACCCCATAGACGGTCATGATAGTTTTCAAACAATGAGAACTATAACCTTAAGTTCATTTATCCAGGAGTACAAGCAAAATGGTTTACAAATAAAATTTGAACCCATGTGGGCTTTGGAGACTGACAAAGGATACATGCCTACTGTGGGAGCAAGCAGATATTTGTTTTTAGAAATGTTAGATGATTATGATTATGAGTTTGACATGATTATAAACATTCATGATGAGAATCCAAATTTTACAACTAAGTATGCAGACATCATAACACACATAACTGCCGCTGAGGTCAGAAACAACCTGAAAATTCCTGTGTATCCTGATTTTTGTCCATTGCTTCATCCCTACGATAAAGGCCCGCCTGATATCTTAGATGATGACAAATACAATTATAATCTTCATGGCTTGGCATCGCTTACAGATTCTTGGGACAGACACCTGAATTTAAAGTGGACCGCGTTGTACAACATCAGAGAATTTATCAAGACAGGCAAAAAAATCTATATAACACCTCAGCAAAAAATATTGCTGTTTGATCATGACATAGATAAGAAATATCATCTGTCAGATCGATTATATACTGAAAACATAGATGAAGCACATGCTAAAATTGAATACACCAATGATAGTCATGACTATTGCAAGACATTTTCTCTGGAAGCTCAGTCCAAGTTTTGTATTGGCATGCTCTTTGTTATGCAAGATGTCAGAGATGTTAGCCACAATGATTTCACTATCACTTATTTGTAATATCGATAAATAGCAATATGAAGTTCAGAGAGATTGCACTACCCAAGGTAGTCGAAATACAACGAATACCACGCACCCAACTTGCAGAAAGCAACCAGGAAGGTGGCAAAAACACGCACCTGGAACATCTGGAAGATCTTATATTCAACAAGGGTCACAAAGGCGCCAAAGAGAGCATAGACTATCTGTACAGTGTATATGAGATGCTCAAGGGACATGCTAAAGGCAAAACCAAAATGACTCGTAAGTGGGATGGTGCTCCTGCTATCTTTGCTGGCATCAATCCTGAGAACGGTAAGTTCTTTGTGGGCACCAAGAGTGTGTTCAACGCAGAGCCCAAGATAAACTATACTCCTGCTGACGTTGACCGTAACCACGGAGACGCAGAGGGATTAGCAAACAAACTCAAGGTATCACTCAAGTTACTCAAGCCACTCAACTGGAATGGCAAAGTAGTACAGGGTGACTTTCTATGGACAGGCGAAGACCTTAATAAAGGCGCTGTGGATGGTGAAAACTATGTGATGTTTACACCCAACACACTTACCTATGCGGCACCTGCTAACTCAGACTTGGGCAAGCGTATTGCAAGCTCTCCCATGGGCGTGGTATGGCACACTGAGTATGTGGGCGGTCCTACCTTACAAGACATGAAGGCAAACTTTGGTTTCGACCACAAGCAATTGGGTGACAGCAAGGGTGTATGGCAAACTGATGCTGGTATGCCTGACGTTGCTGGCACTGCTACGCTTACTCAGCAAGAATCAAACGCAGTATACAAGGCTATTGCTGACGCAGACAACTACTGGGCAAGTTTAGACCCCAGCGTGTTTAACTGGTTGGCAGGACCTGATGGCGACGACTTCGTTATAAGACTCAAGAAGCATGTAAACGACAGAGTTCGTGCTGGTAGTTTTGGTGACCCACAGAAGTTTGCCAAAGAGTTCTTACAGGACTACATAGCATACCTACAGGGCAAAGCAGACAAACTAAAGACTGAGAAAGGCAAAGAGCGTTGGGTACAGAAGCAGGTAGAGATTGCCAAGTATATCCAGACACACGCTAAAGACATGGCTACTACATATGACCTCTACATGAGAGTCATACAAGCCAAACTCATGCTAATCAGAAAGTTAGAAACATTAACAGACCTAAATGTGTTTGCACAGGAAGGTGCTGACTTTGTTGTTACTGGCGACGAAGGATTTGTTGCAGTGGATCACATGGGTTCAGGTATTAAACTTGTGGACAGAATGGAGTTCAGCAGACTGAACTTTGGTTCAGGCAAGCCAGGAGCGTAACATGGACTTACAACTCATAGACACATTAACAGAAAGCATGTTGTATAGAAGTAACGGCATGGGCAAAGCACTAAAATCAGATACTGTAGCAGAGTTATTGTTCCTGAATACATTGGCACTCACATTAATGATACAGGACAAAAATCAATACAACACTGCTAAACAATATGCCAGAAAGACCACAAGTTATGGAAATTATTTGTTGTTTAGAAACAGCGCCACAGACTTGTACACACTTGCGCATCAAGTAAGGTATCCCAACAGCAAAAAACTTAAACTGCAAGATAACAAAAAGGGCGAGGAGTATCTGGATAGACTCAACTTTGCTGACAAACTTCATTACGCTCAAATGCAGATGATTGCTCGAGGCGACAGAAACATTATACCAAAGATTACTCCATACTTGATAAGGTTGGAACGACAACTTAAAGTGCCTACCAAACTTAGATCTCTCAGAAGGGAAATTACTGACTGGAGTAGCAAGTCCCAGAATATGCGCGAGCGCACTGTGGCTAAACTTGCTGATGAGATGCGTAGAAAAGGTAAAACTGGTGAACTACTTAGACCCATACAAACCATGATGAGATACAAGCAATTTGATGAACCTGAAAAGTCAGGCGTACTAAAACGTGCCGCTATCACTGGCGCTGGTGCTGTGGCAGGTGCCGCATTGGGCAAAAAGATTGCTAACAAGTTTGATAAAGATCCAGATAAATACAAGAAAGCAGGTGCTGGCATAGGCGCACTTGCAGGATACTGGTCAGGCAAATGAGATTAACAGAACTTTTTGAAAATGATGAAATGGATCTTCAGCAAGCCATGCTGAGTTTTACTGACGAAATACAAGCCGCTGGCGCAAGTTATGGTAATGCTATATCTATTGCTAAAGCACACATGAGAGCACCATTCAATAAAAACGCTGAAGATGCGGCTAACATTGGAAAGGACAAAGAAGTAGCAAGAGCCAAAAAGTCAGGCCAATCTGCAGATGCAAGAAAACAAGCCAGAGCAGAACGACAAGCGGCGGCAAAAAAAGACCAAGCAGATAGAAGAGCGGCACTTGGCAAGGATGTTGATAGAATCAGACCTACTATTACTGGAACTCCTGATGCAGACAGAACTCGCCAGGACGCCCTGGGTAGAAACCTCAAAGCAGATAGATATTATAACCAACTAAACAAAACTCCCAAAGGCAGAGAACTTATCAAAAGAGCAGTAGCAAAACTTGGAATACCTGAACCAGCAGTAGATCAGGTAATTGATGTTATTGCTGATGATGTACCTCAGGCTATCAAACAATTGGACAACATCCTTAAGAATCCTGCCGCTGGTATCAGAGCACGACAAGCTCGTAATCAAGCAACATAATTAAGGTTATCAATTTTGGCTGAGCCAATCTACCACGAAGAACTTTGTAAAGCAACCAACACAACTGAACTCGCAGAAGTTTACAACCAATGGTCTGACACTTACGAGGATGAGACTGGATCCTGGGGATGGGCTCCCCCTATAGTTACTGTTAGTACCTTAATGGAATTTGTAGAACCAGAAAATTGCATGGTATTGGACGCTGGTTGTGGCACAGGATCTATTGGTGCTTTACTTCAAATGATGGGCTTCAATAATATTCATGGTATTGACATATCTGATGGAATGCTTGAAAAGGCACGGTCCAAGACTCTCTATGGATTCGACACATATGGTACCTTGGAAAAAATGGATTTGAATCAAAAGTTGCCCATAGAAAGTGATAGATATGATGTTGTTACTTGTGGAGGAAGTATATCTGCAGGAGCTCATGTACAGTACAAGGCAATATATGAGTTGATTCGAGTTACTAAACCAGGTGGTATTTTAAGTTTTACGGTGCGTGAAATCTACTGGCATGAGATAGATTTTTTACAGATTATCAAAGATCTGGAAGCACAGGGTAAGATTGAAGTCAAGAAAATAACACTGCGTCCCTATGTAATTACCACTGGGGAGATGTGCAAACACGTTACTCTCAGAGTCATATAACACGGTCTTAACAGCACAAAAATCCCCTAAAAAAGATAAATAACTGCATACTCGGGAAGTCCCGGGGAAAGAATTAGGAGAAATAAAATGGCAGAACGTGTACAAGTAGTCCTGGACCCACCAAAGGTTGTAGGACAAGAAAAAGCAAACGGTGCACCAGAGAAGGATCAGTTCCTTACTGGCGCTCTTATCCACCTCGAAATCTCAGATCCAGACGGTGCTAACATCGCAGACTGGGGTAACGTAAACGGCAACGCAGAAACAGTTCTGGACGCTATGCAGATCATTGCTAATCCAGTAATCCTGGCTGACGACGGTTCATCAGCAGGTAACGTAATTTTTGCGGCAGTTGAAGTAGACGGCATCTCAGCAGATTCAATCGAAGCTCAGTTGCAGACACTCATCAACACTGACCCAGTATTGGCTAACGTAGAAGTTCGCGCTGGTGCCTACTCAGTAGACACTACTGCAAACGTAGAAGCATACTATAGCGTATATGGTTCAGAGCCACAGCCAAACGTAACCATTATGCCACCTGCACTGCAATGGCAGACTGGTGTACCAGACGACAACCCCAAGGGTTGGGATCAAATCGACTGGCATTAATTTCCAGTTTAGGTACAAAGAGAACCCTCGCACTGCGGGGGTTTTTCTTGACTTCGTGATCAGCGCCAGATCGGATAAATAGTTACATCGTTTAGGAGAAGATTTTTCATGGCTATCACCAGGTTCTCAGAACTGCCCGTAGGTAATATTGCTGTAACAGGCTCAAGCATTGTGGGCCTGGAAGGTTCAAATGTAAACGCAAGATTTGCTGTCACTGACTTGCTTGGCAATGTTTATGCCACTGTGGATTATGTAGATCAACAAATCATATTTGTGACAGATTATGTAGACAATCTGTTTGCTAACCTTGATAGCAATGTCAGCATCATACAAGACCAAGTAGCCAACATTAATATTGAGATCGAAGAAATTAATGTAGAAATCGACGACTTACAAAATCATGTCACAGGTTTATATCTCAACGACCTAGTCAACGTAGAAGCAACACCCACTGGTAGAAGTTCACCAACCAAAGGTACACCACTGGTATATGACCCCGTAGTTGCTACATGGGTAGCAGGAGAAATTAATCCAGAATCAGGCGGCAGAGGTTACACTGGTAGTGCTGGCTTTACTGGCTCACAGGGATACACTGGCTTTAAAGGTAGCAAAGGCGACCAGGGCTTTCAAGGTGAAACTGGCGACATTGGTCCACAAGGTTTTTCAGGTAGCAGAGGCTATACTGGTAGTGCTGGTAAGGACGGTAACAGTGTAAGAATTATTGGTGGTGTTGATCTCATAAGTGATTTACCACAGCCATTCTTTGGCGACATTGGCGATGGTCTCGTAGTACAAGAGGATGGACACCTTTATGTATGGAGCGGCTCAGGCTGGACTGATGTAGGACAGTTTGTGGGCTATCAGGGCTCACAGGGCGACACAGGTTTCCATGGTAGCACAGGATTTACAGGAAGTATTGGTCTCACAGGAGCAGATAGTACTGTACCTGGACCAGTTGGCTTTACAGGATCACGTGGCTACACTGGTGAGCAGGGCAACGTAGGATACACTGGCTCACAGGGATACTTAGGTAGCCAAGGCGTATCTGGCTTTGATGGTAGCACTGGTTCACAGGGTCCACAGGGTAATGTTGGTTATACAGGTAGCATAGGTTTACAAGGTTTTGTAGGTTCAGCAAGTAATGTGGCTGGACCACAAGGTAACATTGGCTTTACAGGAAGCCTGGGCAACGTAGGCCCACAGGGTAACGTTGGCTTTACTGGTAGCAAAGGCGATCAAGGCCCACAGGGATTGAGTCTCAGAATAGTAGGCACTGTGCCAACTGAAGCAGATCTTCCTGATCCATACCCAGTGCCGCCTGGCACCAGAAACGATGCTTATATTGTTCTCAGAACTGGACACCTATATGTAATAGACGAAGTTGGTCCTCCAACCCTATGGGTTGACGCTGGTCCGTTTGTGGGCTATACTGGTAGCACTGGTAACGTTGGCATACAAGGATACACTGGCTCACAAGGCAATGTGGGCTTCACTGGTAGCGTAGGCATACAAGGTAATGTGGGCTTTTCAGGCAGTACTGGATTAACTGGCAATGTGGGCTTCAATGGTAGCGTAGGCATCCAAGGTAATGTGGGCTTCACTGGTAGCATGGGAGCAGAAGGCGTCATAGGCCACACTGGATCACAGGGTGGCACAGGTTTCACAGGTAGCGTAGGCTTTAGTGGATCACAAGGTTTCGAAGGATCACGGGGTGACAGAGGTTACACTGGCTCTGCTGGTACACAAGGTGAAACTGGCGACACTGGTGCTAATGGTTTTGATGGTAGCAAAGGTTTTGATGGTAGCAAAGGCGACCAAGGTTTCAACGGTAGTGCTGGTGCTACAGGATTTGCTGGCAGTGCTGGCTTCACAGGTAGTGTTGGTGTAAGAGGATTTACAGGAAGTAAAGGCGCAGATGGTACCAATGCTACTGGATTTAATGGCAGTGTTGGATTTACAGGTAGTCAGGGTGATCAAGGCGATGTTGGCTTTACAGGAAGCCAGGGTATACAAGGCAATGTTGGCTTTAGTGGTAGTGTGGGCTTTACTGGTAGTGCTGGCGCACAAGGCGTCATCGGATACACTGGTAGCAAAGGCGACGTTGGCTTCACTGGTAGTCAAGGAGACCAAGGTGTTATTGGTTTCACTGGATCACAGGGTGCTATAGGATTCTCAGGCTCAGAAGGCACACAAGGTGTTGTGGGATTTACTGGCTCACAGGGCGATCAAGGAGATACAGGATTTACTGGTAGCACAGGTTTTGATGGCTCAATAGGTTTTGATGGTAGCAAGGGTGATTTAGGCTTTACTGGTAGTGCCGGACAAGACGGTTCAAGTGTAACAATTATTGGTAGTGTTCCAAACTCTGGAGCACTCAACCCTGCTTACCCAGGTAACATTGGCGATGGCTTTATAGCACAGGACACTGGTAATTTATGGGTTTGGGATGGCGCACAATGGAATGACGTAGGTCAGTTTGTGGGCTTTACTGGAAGCACAGGCTTACAAGGATTTGGTGGTAGCCGTGGTGACACTGGTTTCACTGGTAGCAAAGGTGATCCTGGAACACAGGGTGTTGTGGGATTCACTGGTAGCAAAGGCGATATAGGTTTTGACGGAAGCAAAGGTGATAGAGGCTTTGCAGGTTCTGAAGGTGATCAGGGAACAATAGGTTTTACAGGTAGTAAGGGCGGTATAGGCTACACCGGCTCAGAAGGTATTCAGGGCATACAAGGCTTCACAGGTAGCATAGGATTTACTGGTAGTATTGGTGATATCGGCTACACTGGTTCAGAAGGTGAAGCAGGCCCAGCATCACCAGCCGCGGCTATGGCGCAGTACAGATTCCAAAATGGCACTGCTAATGTAGACCCAGGCACTGCCAGAGCTAGTTTTAATGCAGTAGATTTATTTAATGCCACAGAACTTTATGTGGATGTCTTTAATCAGGCTGGCACCAACATTGCTAACTTCTGGAGAGAGGTAATACCAGGCGATATTATCTATGTTCAGGAACAGGCGGATGCTATTCATTATTACAGATATGATGTTATAGATGTCAGAGAACAATCAGGACAATCATACTTTGTGTTTGAGGTGGCAATAGTAGACTATGGTACACCAAGTCCGTTTAGTAATAACACTCCGCTACTCATAGGATTTGCTAACAGAGGTGCTACAGGTTATACTGGTAGTGCTGGTTTTACAGGTAGCAAAGGTGATTTAGGTTACACTGGCTCACAAGGCTTGCGTGGATTTACTGGTTCAGAAGGCCCCAAGGGTGATAAAGGTGACACAGGCGATAGTGGCGCCGCAGATATAGATTTTAGTTTCGATTGGCCTACTGGCACACTCACTGAAACAAACTCAGGTGCCGATGTAGTATTAGATGGTTATCTGAACTCTGATGTATCACCTGTAGCCATAGGCTTGGCTGCTGGTGAGAATGCCGGCGCGGTGGACTATGTTGCTATAGGTACTGCCGCTATGAGATTCAACAGTGCGGGCCCAGGCAAAGCATCGCCCATAGCCATAGGACAAAGCGCAGGTTACCGTGGACTTGGATCTGGAGCAATTGCTATTGGCAGACTGAGCCAGGAAGATTCAGGCTTCGATGATGTAATTAGTATTGGTGCAGGCAGTGGACAAAACTCCCCTCAGAGAGAAACTATCCTGATAGGTAGTGATGCTGGTATGTCATCAGCAGGCTTCAGAGCCGTAAGCATAGGTTACCAAGCAGGTAGATCTACTTCATTGACAGGCACTGATAGTCACAACAGTTTAAGCATAGGTAGTTACGCTGGCTGGCAAAATCCTAACTTTGGTACTGTAAACTTAGGTTACAGAGCAGGTTATGTAGATACTGGTAACAGTTCTATTGCCATAGGTATGAGAGCAGGTTTCGAAGGCTCTGGTGAAAATACTGTTAGTATTGGTGTAGATGCTGGTGCTACAACGTCCTCTGCCAATGCCATAAGCATGGGCTATCAGGCTGGTGCTAACAGTGCCGGACTAGATAGTGTAAGCATTGGTAAGAAGGCAGGCAACACTAACTCAGGCACATTTAGTGTAAACATTGGCTCAGATACTGGTGACAGAAGTGGTCCTGATAGTGTAAACATTGGTAAGCAAACTGGTAATAGCAGTGGACAAGACAGTGTTAACCTTGGTGATCAGGCAGGTAGCAACTCAGGCGTACAAAGTGTTAATATTGGTTTTGGTGCTAACAGCACAGGCAACCAGGGTGTACACATTGGTGCTACCTCAGGATTTTTTAATGCAAGTGTGAGTTCAACTGGTGTAGGCTTTGGTACTGGATCGTCCAACCAAGGCCAGGGTGCTACAGCCATCGGCTATACTGCTGGCGGTGCTAATCAGGGCACAGGGGCAGTAGCCATAGGCAATGGCGCCGGCTACAGCAATCAGGGCACGTTTAGTATTGCAATAGGCACAGCCGCTGGTACTAATAACCAAGCACAAAATACTATTGTATTAAACGCAACTGGCACAGAGCTTAACCCCACAAACCCAAGCGGTTTATTTGTTAAGCCAGTCAGAGAGTTTAACACTGCTCAACAGGCTGACAGAATCCTGTTGTATGATACACAAACTGGTGAGGTTACATATGGTAGCCTAGGCGGTATTGGTAACTCAGTGAGTATACTGGAAGATCAGACATTTACTGTGTTGAATAGCAACGCAAGTGCATTGCTCGTAACTTATAGTGGAGCAGGTGATGCTGAAGTAACACTCCCAGCAATTGGTTTGTACACAGGCTGGACATTCACTCTGATTAACCTCAGAACATCAGGAAATGTTGTACTCAAGGGTTCAAACACAGACGTTGCTTACCAGTTCTGGAACCAGGGCGCCACTAGATACAGTGATTTGGTTGTTGATAAGATTGGTGCCACAGTTAAAATAGTATGGGTAGCTGACTACGGTTGGATAATTGTAACAGTTTGAAAACTTAAAAGGAATAAAAAATGTCAGAAAAGAATTTTACAAATGCAACCGGAAACTGGATAGTTTCAGATACGGGTGAACTTTCCTATGTGGGGACAGTCACAGTAAATGGTGACTTGCTTGCCGCATCGGGTGAGACTCGCTATATTGTCGATACGTCCGCGGGAAGCAATGAGCCATTGCTTAGTAATGGATATACAGCAGAAGTTAAGATGACTACCATAGGACTTGAAACATCACTTGGGCCTTCACCAGACCTTGGGAAATATGATCCTCCTGGATTTACGTGGTCGAACGACATGGGCGACGGCATCAAAGAGCGTATGCGTCTCGACTCCTGGGGCAACTTGCTGGTTGGTCAGACAATCGCTTCTACAACAGTCAATGGCGCATATATTAGAACTGTTGGAAGCGGCTTTGTCGCAACAAGCAGAGAATGTTTGACGCTTAATCGCCTAGGAACAGACGGCGCTGTGGTAGTTTTTAGGAATGACATTGAAGGTATTGGTTCAATTAGCGTTGCTGGAGAAACTACCTCCTACAACACTACATCAGACCAACGCCTCAAAGAAAACATTGTGGACGCGCCTGCTGGCAACATTGACAGCATCAAGGTTCGTTCGTTTGATTGGAAGGCTGCCGGCGCACACCAAGAGTACGGCTTCATTGCCCAAGAGCTTGAGACTGTAGCACCCTACGCTGTAACCAAGGGTGAGACTGACGAGGACATGATGAGCGTTGATTACAGCAAGCTAGTACCTATGCTGGTCAAAGAAATCCAAGACTTAAAGGCCGAAGTATCGGCACTAATAACAAACATAAAGGAATACAACAATGGCTACAATTAAATTTTCAGA
>WLWH01001341.1_pt1 | contig 16505 bp, 15 predicted proteins | sample 6712741 | NCBI WGS metagenome assembly WLWH01 (sample SAMN12718694, study PRJNA515312) | sponge metagenome | isolation source: marine sponge | host: Mycale hentscheli | place: New Zealand: South Island, Marlborough, Capsize Point | collected 2003-05-01 | reverse complement strand
TAGAAGACTTCTAAAAGATCTTTCTAATTTAGGAATGGCATATGATGATATGATCATTCGTAATTCACGTGCAGTAGGTTTTACTGAAAATCAAATGGGTTATACATTTAATCCAATGGGATCTGATAGTGATGATATGTATGGTGCATTTGCAGCATTATCATTGACTGACACTAATATGAAGAAAAATATTTCTTTCTTTGATACAGATTATATCAGAAAAAGAGATCAGCTTAGAACATTTGCAGTACAAGATGAAATAGAAGATATATTAGATGTTTTAACAGATGAAGCAATTGTATTTGATGAATCTAATTATATGGCTTATGCTGAATTCAATGGACATATTGGAGAATCTATTGAAGAAGAAATTGCTGATATCTATGGTAACATTTATAATTACTTTGGATTCAATGATGCTGTGGCCCCTTGGAATTATTTTAGAAAATGGTTAATTGATGGTTATCTTGCTTTTGAAATTGTTTATAATGATAAACAAACAGAGATTATAGGATTTAAAGAATTGGATCCTGTATCATTAATGCCAGGTATTGATACTGATGATGGTAAAAAGGTTTGGATCCAATATAAAGGTGAAGGTGCAAAAGAAAGAACATTATGGGATTCTCAAATAATTTACATTTCATATTCTTCAATTAATTCACCAATGAGAATATCTTATGTTGAAAGATTAATCAGATCTTTTAACCTTTTAAGAATTATGGAACACAGTAGAATTATCTGGGCTGTATCTAATGCTTCATTTAAAACTCAATTTACAATTCCTGTTGGTGGTAAATCAAAAACCAGAGCAAAGCAATCCCTAGCTACCTTAATGAACTCATATCGTGAGGTTGTAGACTTTAACTTTGAGAGTGGTGAAATTCAAACCAATGGTAAACCAATGATGCCGTTTAATAAGGAGTATTGGTTACCTTCTAAAGATGGAGAATCGCCAGAAATACAAACAATTGGTGGAGACGGACCGGATCTTGGAGATACTGAATCTTTAAAATACTTTTCTGATAAATTACAATTAGCTTCTAAGATTCCATTTTCTAGGTTTGATAGAGAAGGTGGAAATACATATGATATGGAAGCAAGTGGTATGTTAAGAGATGAAATTAAATTTGGTAGATTTATTTCAAGATTAAGATCAATATGGCAAGAAATATTAGTTAAGCCTTTATATCTTCAAATGTGTCTTAATCACCCGGAATTAAAAAATGATATTTCATTTAAAGCAGGTTTAGGATTAAACTTTATGAAGGATAATGTTTTTGAGGAAATGAAAGAAATGGAATTACAAACAAAACGTGTTGATTTTATTGGTAATATGAAAACTCAATTAAGTACAATGACTGCTGAAATGGAAGAAATACCATATTTTGATTTAGGATTCTTAATTAAGAGATATGGTGGATTTACCCGTGATGATATTAAGGCTAATGCTCGAGCTAAAGAAAGAACTGAATTGGAGACTGAAGGGTATTCACAAGAAGATATAGAAAAGATTCTTTTAGGCGCAAACAAGAAGGATTTTAAGCCAGAGAAGAAAGATGATGGTATGGGTGATGATCCACTAGCTGGAATCTAAAAACTATCAAGAGTTATAATATATAAATCAAATAAACTAGAAAGATGTCTAATAAGAAACTTTTAATTCTAGAAAGATCTAAGTCTAATTTAAGTATGACCAAAGATGCCGATGGCTCTGTCGTGCTTGAAGGTGTATTTACAGAGATCGGAGTAAAGAATAAAAACAACCGTATTTATGAAGAAGCTGAAGTACTTCCTCATATTAATGAATTAAAGGAAAAAGTTAAAACTAACAAACTGTTAGGTGAACTTGACCACCCAAAAGATTTTGATATTAGTCTATCAAATGTTTCTCATGTTATTGAGGATTTAGACTATGATAGTAATAAGAAACAAGTACTAGGAAGAATTAGATTATTAAATACTTCAAAAGGTAAAGAGGCTCAAGCTTTAATAGAGGATGGTATTCCATTACATATTTCAAGTAGAGCGGCTGGAACGGTTGATGAGGCTGGAAAGGTTAAGATTAAAAAATTCTTTACATACGATTTAGTTGCTGATCCTGGTTTTGAAAACGCAGAATTAGCTAGAGTTAATGAATCTTTCGGTTTTGAAAATACTGAAGGTTTATACATTTATGAAATGGACAGCTCAGACAATGAAATAAATAAAACAAATAAAACAGATCTAACAATGGAAAATACATCAGACAAATTTGTAACTGTTGAAGATTTTAATAAGTACACTGAATATGTAAAGAATACATTGGATAGTGTTAAAGAATCTGCAAATTCAAATAACGATGAGTTAATTGAAAAGCTAGTTAAATATACTGAGCATATTGCAGAGAAAGTAAATCAGGTTACTGATTATACTGAATACTTATCCGAAAATCTTGACAAGAGCATATCTCACTCTGACTACTTAGCAGAGAACATCGACAAAATTAAAAATTATGCTTCTTATTTAGGAGAAGAACTTGATAGTTCTATTCAATATACTGAGCATGTTGCTGAGCAAGCAGATAAAGGAATTGCATATTCTAATTATTTAGGTGAAAGCTTAGATAAAGGAATTAAATATTCTGAATACATTGCTGAAAAGGTTGATCAAAATATTGCTTATTCTGAATATCTTGGAGAAAATGTAGACAAGAGTATTAAATATTCTGAATACATCGCAGAAAATGTAGGAGCTGTAAATGCTGAACCACTTAACGAATCTACTGTTAATGAATACGGAAAGATGAAAGAAGGATACACTCCAACAATGGAAGAAGTTAAGAAGTGTATGGATGAAGGTATGAAATATGAAGCTATCTGCGAAAAGTATCCAGATGCTGATCATGGTAAGATAAAAGAATACTGTGAAGAATGTATGAAAGAAACAAAATCTTATAAAGAATCTATAAGTGAAAAATTAGAAAGTTTAATTTCTAAAGCTGAAGCTAAATCTGTTTCTGAAATGCACTTTATGAATTTCTTATCCGAATCTAAAAAGAATGAATTTGATTCTTTAGCTGAAGACAAAAAAGAATTAATAGTTGAATCAATGAATAAAGATTCTATTATGTCAACTGTACAAGCTGAAAATGTTTGGGATTCATGTTTTATAACAGAAAGAAAGGTTATTAACTTTATTGATGATATGCCATCTAAGTATTCTGATAAGTGGAATGCTCTTTCTGAAAATAGAAAAGAACAAATTATAGCTGAATCTAAATTCCACTCTTTAAGTACTCCTTATGCTATTAATAACTTTTGGCAAACAAGAGATCTTAGAGATAATCAAATAAATTTAGAAGCTCTAAACGAAAGTAAAACTGCTGCTGAAGCTGCTGCTGAAAAGAAGGAGCCATTATTAAATGAAAGCTACCAAGCAGATTTAATTCAAAAAATGAAATTCAGATTAAATAGATAATCATTTAATCTAAAAGATATAATCGAATAGTCAAGAAGAAAAGGACTCAGGCGATTAGAAACGGAATATTAATAGTATTCCACAAAATGCGAAAAATAATTTTAAATAATGTACGCAAATCAATTAATCAACGAGGCTGAGGTTCAAAAGACTTGGGGACCTGTTATTGAGGAAAGTACTGGAATTACTGAAAAGTCTAAGTTATCTTGGATGTCTAAGTACTGCCATTACCATAACCTTAATGAGAGTGTTTACAATACTGTACACCTTAACCCGAACATGAATGTTCAAAGTATGGGTAACGTTACATTGCCAGGAAACCCTGGATCAATGAATGCTTTCCCAGGACAAGCAACTGGATCTGGTGACAGACCTTTTTCTTTGTTACCACTTGCAATGCAAGTAGCAGCTCAGACTGTAGGTTTAGACTTAGTACCTGTTGTACCAATGCAAGGCCCTATGGGAGTATTAACTTACTTAGACTTTGTATACGGTGGAGGTAGAGATAATGGAGCTCCTGCTTCATCTACTGCTGCTGGTGCTGTTGGACCTGGCGTTGGAGCTGGTGCTCCTGATGTACAAGGTTCTCCGCTATTAATCAAATGTTCTGCTATACCATTGGTTGTAGCTGCTGGAACTGATGGTTTTGCTGTGAATGATGTTATCTATGCTGCATCTGCTGCTAACTTAGCTGCTGGTGATGCAACATGTTCATACGAATTAACGTATGTAGGTAGATCAAGAATAGACGGTTTACAAATCTTTAGAGTAAGAGCCTATAATGGTGCTTTAGCTACTTCAGGTTTTGCTGGACTATTTAACAACTATACTCAAGGTGGTGAAAACGCTGGAGAAGCAATTTATTCTGCAATCTCTGACGGTATTGACTTCTACGGTAATGCTGCTGTTGCTGGAACAACTCCGTTCCCAGTACTAGCTGCTGGTGCTGCTCCTATTACAGGTGCTGCTGGTTTAATTGCTCAAGGAGCGTTTAGAGCTGCTGGTGCAGGTGGTGTTCAATTGAGTTATGTATCTGCTTTAGAAGATCACATTAGTGGTTTTTCTGGTAATGCATTCCAACCTGAGAATAACCCAGGACCTGCTGTTGGTGGACCACAATTCACTAACCAGAATATTAATGGTACTGATCCTTACCTTAGAGGTGTAGGTGAATCTACTGTTGATAACTTAATGGGATTAACTTTATTCAACAAATCTGTTGCCGCTGATACTTTCCAAGTAGCTGCTGGTGTAACTAGAGAACAAGTTCAAGATCTGAAGCAATTCGGTATTGATGCTGTAGCTCAAGTTGAAGCAGTATTAGTAAATGAGTTAACTCAATCTATTAACAGATATATCTTAGATAGAATCTTCAGAAACGGTGTAACTAACGCTGTTAATGTTGCTGCTGTAAATGGTACTGTATTATCAGAGCAATTTGATACTGCTAACCCTGCTGCTGCAAATGCTGCCCTACCTTTAGGACCTAACAATACAACTAACGGTATCGCTACTGTTGCTGTTGGTGGTGCTACTGTTTTAGGTGGTGGTTCTACTCAAGGAACATTACAACGTAGAGTTTACACTAAGATTCTTGCTGCAAGTAACTTAATTGCTACTAGAGGAAGAAGAGGACCTGCAACGTTTGCAGTAACAGGTGGAGAAATGGCAACTGCTCTTCAATCTGTAGCTGGTTTCGTAGCATACCCGTTATCTAATACAGTTAACCAAGCTGGTGGATCTTTATATCCAATCGGTGCAATTGCTGGGGTAACAATTTATGTAGATCCTAACAGAGCTTTTAACGACTATACAATCTGTGTAGGAAGAAAAGGTGATGGTAATTCTCCTGGACTAGTATTTATGCCTTACTTAATGGCTGAATCAGTAGAAACAATCGCAGAAGGAACTATGGCTCCTAAAATTGCGGTTAAATCTAGATTCGCTTTAGTAGACGCTGGATTCAATCCTGAATTAATGTATTACACAATGAACTTTACGTTCATTAACGGGGCTAATATTATCTAATATAAACCTACTGTAATATTTTTATATAGAAAGCCACTCTTCGGAGTGGCTTTTTTGTTCTTACATCTCTAATATATAAATCAAATATATTATATTCCAAAAAAATCAAATAAAATGGGAAAGTTAAAAACGTATGACCAGTTTGTCAATGAAAACCTTAAAGCTGTAGTAGGTAGTCCAGTTAAGTATATTAAAATTAAAAATAACTTAAAGAAGTATCAGAAGGCTAAAGTAAAACAAGCTCTTAATGATGTAGATTTTGCAAAGAGAAAGAATAAAGGGGCTGAGAAAATGACAGCAGGCCAAAAGGAAGTATTAAAACAAGCTAACATAGCTAAGAATGCTGCACTTGCAGATACTACATCTGCCATTACACAAAGAATGAAAGATATAGCTACAACTGAACCATTAAAAAAAGTTGTATCATTAGGTACTACAAAAGCTAGGTTAGCTGCTAACCAAGTTGCATTTAAATCGGCAGATGGTGAAGAAAAGAAAAAGTTAAAGATAAAGGCTAATGAATTACAGAAAAAGGCAGCTGATTTAACAGGTGAATTAAAAGATTATGAATCTACTGATTCAAAGGAAGAACCTAAAGCTAAGGCATCAACTCAAAATACTGATGATATTAAAACTGATACAGAAACTAAACCTAAAACTGATAAAGAAACTAAGCCTAAAACTGATACAGAAACTAAGCCTAAAACTGATACAGAAACTAAAACTGATACAGAAACCAAAACTGATACAGAAACTAAAACTGATGATGGTAGTTCAAAGATAGAGGCGGACATAAAAGCTTATAATAAATCTATAGAAGATGAGAGAGCTGCAATGACTAAAGCAATGAAAGATTTAGATCAGGCTAAAAGAGATCAAAAACTAGGCAGAGTATCTGATGAAGAAGTCCAAAAGATAAACAAAAGAATAGAAGATAGTAAAGAAGATATTGCTGAGCTTAAGAAAAAGGAAGCTGATGCTAAAAAGAAATTGGCTACATTATCTAAACCTAAAGGAGAATCTTTTGAATATGTAGCAGAATCTGTATCTGAGAAATTTGCAAGATTAAGATCAAACCTGTAAAAATAATTATTAATATGAAATGTAATTGTAAAACATGCGGTTGTGGAAAATCATGTGATTGTACATGTTGCAACTGTTAAATTAAAACCTTATGTATAAAGTTCGTAAAATAAACTTTGGATGGTATAAAAGGCGGTATGGTATTCTTCTAGAAAACCTGCCGCCTTTGAAGCAAAAATTGCTTTTAAATAACCGTCATATGAAATGGTTAGATTCTGATACTCAAGCCTTTGAAGTTATATTTAAAGTAGAGGATATGAATGGCCATGAAAAGAATGTTAATAAAGCTATTTGGAATCCTTTCAGAGAAACATTTACCACACTCAAAGAATTAGAAAAAGATGCCGATCTTATTGATTGGAATTGTGGTATTTGTAAAGTTTCTATTAAATCTAGAATGGATTCTAAAAAGGTGGAGAATTTTGTTTGTAGTAAATGTTCTAAAGCCCATAACTCACGGAATAAAAGTGTAGATGGTAGAATTATAGATACATCAATTAAATTTACTAAACACTGTAAACACCTCCTTAAAAAAGAACAAAGAGAGTTTATGACTTACGCTAAGCGATCATCTAAAGCTTAATGCTTGTTCCATTGTTATTTTAGTAAATACATTTAATTTACTATAAGATGATGCATTCAATACATGAATACCTTTAGCTTTAATTTCTGAATTAAGTTGTTTAAACCCTGGTAAGAATTTATCATGATAAATATGATTACCTGCTGGTCGAGTAGGATAACCATCATGAAAATGAGTTTCTATTCCTTCATTAGACATATCAAACCCTAATAGAATAATTCTTTTAGCTCCTAAGTGATAGGCTAAATTAATCGCAGCATATCCACTATTAAAACCATGTGCTAATGTTTGTGGATCTTCTTCTAATCCATAAGGTTTACCTTTACGCAATATTTGAATATCTCTAGTATATTGGCTTCCAGGTTTTAGAGCAAATTTTAATCCTTTATAATTATCTACTTCATTTTTAAACCAAGTATAAAATCTCCCATCAGTCCAATAAAGTACATCAGCCTCTGTGTGATATAATAAAGCTTTATTTATTGCTATAGTTCTACACCCAGATAATTCTTTAAAATTAAATCCTTTTAACGATGGCCCACCTCCTATAATATAAATAGTTTCACCAGGAAATTTTTTAGGGACAGTAGAATATTTAACTGTTCTTATTGGAGGCTGGGCAGCATTTTTGAGATGTATAGTTTTAGAAACGTGTGCGGCTATTGCTTGATTATTAGTATTTCTTATAACATTTACATTTTCATTTCTGCGTTCAATATTAGTTTTGTGACTAATGGCTACAGGTTCCTGAATTATTTTTCTTATGTTTCTATTTCTTTTCATTAGTCACTTTATTTTAATATTTATTTAGGTGTAAACAATCTTATATTTTTACATATAAAAATAAACAAATTTATGCGGAACATACAAAACATTTTACTTACTGAAAAATATCGACCGAAGGCATTAGAGGATTTAATAACACCTAAGAGAGTAGGTGAAAAGTTAAGTAAAGGAGTTTATCAACACTTACTATTACATGGTAGCCCAGGTACTGGAAAAACATCTGCTGCTAAAGTATTAGTTAAACATTTTAAACACCCTTATCTTTATATTAATGCATCAACTGATACCTCAGTTGATATAGTAAGAAATAGAATAACTGATTTTTGTGCTAATCGTTCAATAATGGATGAACCAGGAAAAATGAAAGTTATTATCCTTGATGAGATTGATGGTGTATCAGATCAATTCTTTAAAGCATTAAGAGCAACAATGGATCAGTTTGCGATAAATGCAAGATTTATTGCAACATGTAATTATATTAATAAAGTACCAGACCCTATTCAATCTAGATTTGAAATGATTGATTTTGATTTTTCAAAAGAAGAGGAAACTGAAATAATGAAAAGTTACATTATGAGGATTCTTAAAATATGTAAAGAAGAGGGAATTGATATTGATAAGCATGCAGCTGTAGAATTAGTAAAAAGAAAATTTCCTGATTTAAGAAATATGTTAAATCAGTTACAAGGTTTTCAATCACAAGGCAAAGATAAAATTACAGTAGAAGATATTAAACAATTTAGTTCTGTGTATAAAGATATTTATGATTTAGTTATAGATGGTGAAGATCCTGTAAAAAACTATCAATATATGTTATCAAATTATGCAAATAGAACTGATGATGTATTATCTTCGTTAGGTGCAGAATTTATTGAATTTATTCAACAAGAAAGACAATCATACATTCAATTTATTCCACAGGTTATTATAACAGTAGCCAAATATCAATCCCAAAGGCAACAAGTAATTGATCCTGCAGTATCAATGCTTGCTTGTATTTATGAACTGCAATCAATATTAAACGGCGTATGAGAGCACAATTCTTAGAAAGATTAATAAAAAAGTTTCCTAATTATATGGAATTAGGTGGTGCAGTTAAAAGATATTATGATTTAAGACAATCAAAACTAAGTAAAGAAGAATGCGAAGAAATTGTCTTAGGATCTACTTTCAGTATTAACTAAAACTTGTTATAATTATATTAAATAGATTATTATGAGAAAAACAGGAAGGCATACATTTGTAATTGACGGTAATTATTTTCTTTTTAGAACTCTTTACGTTTTACCTAGAAAATCTAAAAAATCAGAAATGCTTGGCACTGATGAAGATGCTACCGTATTTATGAGAAAGCTTGCAACAGACTTTGCTTATCAAATTAGATTATTCGAAGGTCTGATTGATAAAGTTGTATGGACCATTGATTCTAGATCATGGAGAAAGGATTTTTATCCTGAAGCAGAATACAAAGGTAATCGTAAACAAGATAGTTCTATTAACTGGGCAAACTTTTCTAAAGTTACTGAAGAGTTTACACAATTACTTATTAAACAAGGTGTTATCTATTCTAAAGTAAATGGAGCAGAAGGTGATGATTTAATGTATGCATGGAATACAGAATCATTAGCTAATGACAAATCTGTTATTATGTTTACTGGTGATAAAGATTTGGTTCAATTAGTAAATAGAAGTAAAAACAATAATACTCATACTATATTATTTTCACCAGCTCATAAAAAATTATATACTTATCAAGGTTTTTCTGAATGGTTAACCACCGAAGAAAAAGAAACATCAACAGATTTATTTGATGTACTAAAAACTTCATCATCCCCAGAGTCACAATCTAAAAAACTGCTTTCATCCATTATTTCCAAAAAGAAAGTTTCAGTTGTAGAAGTAGATCCTGAAGAGTTCCGTTTCCGTAAGGTTCTAACCGGTGACTCTGGTGATAATGTACCTCCTGCATATTGGCATATATCAACACCTAAAAACGGTAATCCTAGAAGGTATGGTATTAGTGAAGCTAAGGCAGGTGCAATTATTCAGGAATTTAAAGATAAACATGGATCATTATCTCATATGTATTTATACGATGATGGTTATATTACTGATTTAGCTAATATTTTAATTAGACATATGAAAGCTAAACATATGAGTAGAGAGCAAATTATTTCTAATCTTAAATCAAATGTAAACTTAATGGTTCTAAGTTCTCATACTATTCCAGAAGGTATATTAGATGAAATGTTTCAATCAGTAGAATCTCAAATAAATATTAATGAATTAACATTACCTAATATTTCTACTATGAAAAAATTAGTTGAAGGAACCAAATATGACGGGGATGATAATTCTGCATTTAAAGCTAGCTTTTTTAAAGGAGACAGCGATGATTCTGATGATATGTCATTCATAACAAATAAAACAACAAAAGGTAAAATTTTCTAAAATAGAAAACAAACCTATTCATAAGTCATATAAATAATAAAAGGTAATGAAATTATTTGATTACATAAAAGTCTTGTTTGGAAAACCACAGCAATGGGACAAATTAAAAGGGTACGATAAATCTAAAAATTCATTTATGACAAATAGATTTATGAGTATTAAATTTCCTATACAAGCAAATATGTTTAATGCACTTAAGATTGATCCAGTAGGACAAGCAGAAGCATGGAGAATGGTTGCATCAAAATTTAATAGAGTACCTGGATTTATTTATACTAAAACCAAAGCCTCTAAGAAAATAAAAAAATGGGATCCTAATCCTGCCGCTTTAGAAATGTATCTAAAGATTAACGAAATAGGTGAACGTGATTTTAAAGAAGCAATGAAACACATGCCATCTGAAATTAAAAATGCTATAAACGTATTAGAAAAACAGATGAGTAATGATGTTAGTTGATAATAGATTTGAATTAGAAATACCAACCCATATTGCATTTACTTTATATAAAAATGATTATGTTGATAATCTTATTATATCTAAAGTAAAAAAAGAATGCAAAAATAGATCTAAAAAGAAAAATGAATTTATAGTTTCTTTGGATAATTTTCAAGATGCTATTCAAACTTCCACTTTTTTAAAGGCCGAATTAAAGAAAACTTTAGATCAAGACTTATTGCCTAATCCTAACTTTAAGCCTAATTCTATTTTCTTTTTGCAATCCATTATTAATAGATTACCTAATCTTACTGATATAACTTTTAAAGTATCAGATGAAAAGGTGTTTTCACGATTAGTTAAGGTAGATGGGGGTAGAGAAATAGTTAGTTTTCATTTTAATATTATTGAAGGAACTTTTGATCTTACACAAATTTTAAGTAGAGAGCAATTAGATACTTTTAATAAAAGATTTATGGATGTAGGTATTATGAAAAACAAATATCTAGAAAGAACTTCATATTTTTATATAAAGGCTACTACTTTATTTGATATACTTTCTGAAATGGATGAAGCTCAGGTTTTGGATGCTTTTGAAATTATAACTTCAGTAGACCCAAAGATAGAAGAAGATGATCCAATACTTTTAGTTAAGACTGACTATACACCGTATTAGAACATGAATATATAAACAAAATATGTTTGTATATGAAAAAGATCATTAATTGGATAAGCGGACTTTTAAAGGATGAAAAAGGAACACCTTCTTCAAAAAGATTTATCGGTATTGTTGCGGGTTTATCTTTGTGTGCGGCACTATTCATTAATCTTTATACTGAAACACCAGTAGAACCTACCCTTGTTAACGCGGTAGCAGCAATATGTATCGGTGGTTTAGGTCTTGCTTCGGCTGATAAGATTTTTGGAAAGAAAAAACCTATTGAAGGAGATCAACAAATAAATTCATAAAATGGCAGTAACTGGATCAAGTACAGATGCTAATGGCGATCAGTTATTAGTTAGTCTTAAAACACCCTATGAAAATGTAACCGAAGTATTAGGATTTACTGATTCTATAACAGGTGAAACTACTTCTTGTTTTTATAATAAAGATTTTAGGTGGGGAATTGATGGTGTGACTTATTCTGATTGGGTTCAATTAACAGACGTAAACTTACAATCGCTTGTTTTAAATCCTGCTAATAAATTTTGGATTCAATATAGATACACACAAGTTGGTGATTGCACTTTAACATTTAATTCTATTGCATTAGAAATTCTAACAGATGGAGGAATAATATGTAAAATACCTCAAATAGATTGTGGTGGTGTTGATGGCTGTTCAGGGGCTTTAAATTTAGCATTTGATTGTTGTGGTGGTGGTTGGAATCCTTATGATATATCTAGAGCCGGTCAAATGTATACACAGTTATCAGCAATGGCTAGTAACTTATTCGGATTTTGTGTTGATTATTACAAGACTAAAGCTGATCAAAGAAGCAAGGATGTTATCTTAAAAGAATATTCTTTATTTGATGTTATTAAGGAAGGCGAAGTTAAGATCATGATTCCTGATAATGAAATGCCTACTAGGGATATTAATTTTAATCCTTTAATGATGGACTTTCCAGTCCAATTTGAAATTCATATTGTTAAATCTGCATTTGAAGCAGTATTCGGTATAGGCTCAAAACCACAAATGAGGGACTATTTATATTTTAAACAATTTATGAATAGAATGTATGAAGTGGATGCTATAGCGGAAGCTGACGACTTTATGTATACCGGATCTTATTGGAGAGTAAGCCTAGTTACATATCAACAGAGAACCAATGTTGGGTATGAAAATACAACCGAAGGGTTGGCAGCAGAGGCTTCAACAGAAGCATTAGTTTCCAATGTGGAAGATAAATTTAGAGTCGAAAGAGAAAATGAATTTAAAGATGTTAGAAAACCTAATGAGTATAATACAATAGGTAGCCAATGTAATGATTATGTAAGAAGAGCATTAAATAAGAAAATGACTATTTCTGAAGAGAATGTTTATAATCAATGGACTATTATTTCTAAATATCATTATTCATTAGGAACGTTGGCTGATGATACCATAGGTGTAAAATATAGATATAAAGATGGATGGACTGATACTGATAATAGAGCATTTACTTTTTGGTTTAGGCCACAGTATTTAAAGCCTATAGGTAAAAATGTTTTAATAACGCAAATAAGTAATAATGCAGGCAATCCTATGATAACAACACCAGGATTACCATTAGGTGCTGAGGAAATAAAACCCGGTGATTGGATAGTAATTAAAGGAACAGATTCATACAATGGAATCCAACCTGTAAGATCTTTAGATGTTGCCACTAAAACAATAACATTAGATATTCCATATACTGATAGTGTAATTACTAATACTGCTAAATTTAATAAAGAAGTAAGTAATACTTTTATTTCATATGACACTGATGTTATACCAGAATTAAGCTTTGTGGAATTTACGTATACCACAAATTGGTTTATAATTAAGTTTAATGATACTTATTATAAATATGACTTATCCAAAGCAACTATTAGTTTACTAAAAGGTGATTGGTATGCCGTTACAATAAATCTAAATCAAATAGCTAAACAATTATCATTTTTCTTATATAACACTCCAGAAATTACCGGTGCAATAAATCCTGATAAAACAGCTGATTTAACTAGAATTTACACTAATACCCAAACAGTACCTGCAATCAGTATACCTGATGGTTATACCTGGAAATTATTAGGATGTAAAACAGATCTAACTAATATAAGAATATGGAGTGAACCAATAGAAGAAGAATTACAAGAATTAATATTAAGTCAGTATGTTGTAAAAGATTCTCATTTAGCATTATTATTAGATAATGCATCTCCAGAATTAATGCTGCCAACGGTTACTAACCCAAGATAACTTGGAATATATATTATAAATTTAGGGATAATGAAAGACGAATCGAAAAATAAATTTCGGGACAGTTTAGGTGATTTATTAAATGATCTACCAGATGAAGTGGAGGGGTTAGAAAATAACTCAGAAGAACTTCAACCAGTGAGAGTAGACAGTGGCCAAGGCGCTGCTCTTGTTAAAGCTAAGAATAAAGCAGAAAAGGTAATGAATAGTTTATTAACTTTTTATTTAAGTGAGGAGATTATTGCAGAGCATGAATACATCAGAGCAAAGGCCCAGTTAGATGAATCTGCATTATCTATGCTAATAAGACAAATGCAAAATAGTGAAACAGCTATTACCTTATTAATGGAAACAATTCATGAGGGGGATGTATCTCCTAGAATGTTTGAAGTACTTAGTGATTTACAAAGGACTCTTTTAGATATAATTAAAAGCCAAACTATGTATATGGTGGCTATCGAAGAAAATGCTAAAAAGATATCACGTGATGTAGATGTTTATCATAATACAGAAGGTTCATCATCCAATAAACAAAGTGGTATTAAATCTCGAGGAACAAAGGATTTAATGAGAGCTTTACAAGATACAATTAAAGAAGAAGATATACAAGATGTCGATGGAGATGAAAATGAAGAATGATTATCTGTTAATTCAGGAAATCGAACAAAAAGAAACAACAACAGCTTCAGGGATTATTATTCCTATAGAAAAACATAATCGTAAAGCAACCGTTATTAATTCAGGTGATGCAGAACATTTAAAGGCTGGTGATGTTATAATTAAAAATATGGGCAAGGGTACAATGATTACTTTAAATGATATAGAATTTGAAGTAATACATATTAATCAAATAATTGCTATAATAGAAGACAATGGCTAAACCACAAGCAGAATCAGCAGGATTTGAATTTAAAGTATCTAAGGGTGCTGAATCTTTTGCATGGACTAGTCATAAAGTTGAGCAATTAATGTTAGCTATTGATGAAGGTTATAAACCAAAGTCAACCCCTTTTTATGAAGGCAATCCTAATCTGAGAAAAGGTAATATTGTATTTAATTACACTGAAGAAGAAATAAAAGAAATAAAAAAGTGCGCAAAAGATATTGTTTATTTTGCTAATACTTATTGTACTGTAATGACAGATGAAGGTTTACAGACAATTCAATTAAGACCTTATCAAGAAAATATGCTAAGGCAATTTCAGGCTGAAAGATTTAATATATGTTTAGCAAGTAGGCAAGTTGGTAAAACAATATGTTCATCTATTTTTATTGCATGGTATTCTGTATTTAATTTTGATAAAAATTCGCTAATACTTTCAAATAAGGGTGCTACAACAAGAGAAATTATTGATAAAGGTAAAACCATATTAGAGCATTTACCTTTCTTTATCAAGCCCGGTACTCTTAAATGGGATGTATTTAATTCCAAGTTTGATAATGGCTGTAGAATTATAGGCCAAACAACAACCAAGAAAGCAGCTATTGGTTTTACTATTCATTTATTATTTATGGATGAGTTTGCGCATATACCTGCAAATTTTGTAAATACATTTTATGAAAATGTTTATCCAACAGTATCTGCATCTAGTAATTCAAAAGTAATAATAACCAGTACACCAAATGGTTTTAATAAGTTCTATGACATCTATACAGCGGCTGATAAAGGATTAAGTGAATATACACCATTCCGAGTAGATTGGTGGGATGTACCTGGCCGAGATGATGCATGGATGAAACAAGAAGTTGCCAACCTAGGAAGTGATGAAGCATTTAACAGACAGTATGGAAATCAGTTTATTGCAAATTCTTCACTATTATTAAGTGCAGCTAGTTTACAGAAGTTAACTAAAGGTCAAGTAGAATTTGAACATAGAGAAATTCCAGAATTTGAAGATGCCGAAATTGATTATTCTGGTTTATTATGGAAACCTAATTTTAACCTTGATGAAATAGAAGAAGATTATAATTATTGGGTATTTTCAGTTGATATAGCTGAAGGAACGGGAGGTGACTATTCTGTTATAAATATTTTCCAAGTAAAAATGCTAGAAGAAAAAGATTGGAAAGGTGTAACCACACCAGGAAGTTTTGTTGATTTTTTTGGTATAAGGCAAATAGGAAGGTTCAGAAGTAATTCTCATACTATAGAAGAATTTGCAAAAACACTATACATTTTATCATTTGATTTGTTTTATTCAGAAAATGTAAAATTAATTATTGAATGGAATATGTTTGGTGGGGAATTGATAAAAAGAATGGAAACTGTATTTCCACAGAGAAATGAGTTTGATGAAGAATCAGTTGTAAAATTTAAACATAGAGTAGATGCTAAAACAAAAAGATTTGGTTTAAAAGTAAAGAAAGATAATAAACCTATATTTTGCCAAAATTTTAAAAAGTATATTGCTCAGAATAAAATAAGTATTTATGATAAAGATACAGTAAAAGAATCTTCTACATTTGGTAAACTTCCTAATGGATCATATGCAGGCCAATTAGGTAATGATGATTTAATTATGACTTGTATAAATAGTTCTGAGTTCTTCACTACATTAGATTTTTCAGATTTTGTTGAAGAGATATATGATGAGATAGATCCTTCAATTCAAAATAAGATAGAAGAAATTCTAGAAAAAGATTCAAAGGGTGGGAATCTAAATTTTGATATCTATGACTTAGTATAAAAAGTAGTTACTTGGTAGATATATAAAAAAACAAATAAACAAAAA
>WLWH01001340.1_pt1 | contig 16524 bp, 30 predicted proteins | sample 6712741 | NCBI WGS metagenome assembly WLWH01 (sample SAMN12718694, study PRJNA515312) | sponge metagenome | isolation source: marine sponge | host: Mycale hentscheli | place: New Zealand: South Island, Marlborough, Capsize Point | collected 2003-05-01 | reverse complement strand
AACCAATAGGAAATAATGTAGTTATTAAAACAATAGAGGAAGAAATAAAAACATCTTCAGGGCTATTGTTGTCTTCAGAAGACGCTAACCAGCTAAGATATAAAAAAGGAACAGTGGTAAAACCAGGGACAGATGTTTCGGTTATAAAACAGGGAGATGAAATATATTATGATAAGAGAGCAGGATATACGATGCTCATTGATAACGAGCCTTACACAATCATTTCTCAGAACGATATCGTTGTTGTCTTATAAACTCGTTCATTTCTATTATCATATTGCGGTATACTTTATCTGAGTAGGAGACGTTTCTTAGAAACATAGGGTTCTTTGATGGAGACGAAGGAATTTCTTCTCCTTCTAGCTTGTTGTATATAGATGCTATTACTCTTTTTGTTTTGTAAGACAGGTCATATAGCGTTTTAAATTTTTTGTTTCTTTTGCGAAACACCTCTATCCACCCATCTCTAAGAAGCCTATCAAATCTATTTTCATCCCAGCTTAGTAGATTGTCGAACTCATCAAACTTTTCTTTACTAAAGTAGGATTCTGAATATAAAAACAACAACATATCTAAATCTCCCGTAGTAAGTTTATACTTTGCTTTTACAAAGTACCGAATGACTCTCCAATATTTTAGGTAGTCAGATTTCATTGAATTATATTTATTAAATTTGTACAAAGATATTTATAATTATACCTATGCAAAAAGACACCGCCAAAGATATTAGAAATTATGCAGGAGCTTTAGGAATATTTGTAGTCGTAATTGGACTACTGTTCTTTTTATCCTTTAATCAAATACCCACAGAAAACAAAGATTTGTTTGTTTCTATAGTGGGTGTTATCTCTGGTTCTTTATCTGTAATTCTTTTTACTATTATTGGAAGAAACCCAAATGAGGTTCAAGAATTAAAAAATGCTAACGAAAAACTAGAAGGTCAAGTACATCAGCTAATACAGCAAAAAGATGAACTCGAAGGCATGCTTATAGAAATGCAGAAGGAGATTGTAGACAAACTATCAATTGCTGGAGTATACTTTGAGCTTAAAAACAAAAAGAAAAATGAGTAAAGAATCAATCAGCATAAAGTCCAATGGACTTCGAAATGAATTAAAAGGCATTAGAAAAAGTATTGATGCCTTGACAAACGCGCTTATAGAGTTATCTATCGCACAAACACACCTACAGTATGAGAAAAATAATAATTGCAAGTGCAATGCTGATGACAACGGCATGTGCGCCTGCCAAACAAACGAGCTATCAGAACAAGATTAGCGTATTTAAAAAAATGACTAAAGACATTTGTGTTGAGAATCCTCACGAAGTGAGACTAGCACAAAATTTATATTTACAAATTTTTAATAATAAATGATATGCCTACAGTAAAAGTAAAAAACATGAAAAGAGTTTTTCCATACAATGCCGTTGGAAAAGCCCAAGCCGATTCTTTCTCTAAAATGATGAAAGGAAAAATTTCTTACAACCCTAATTACGGGATGGAGAAAAAAACCAAGTCAGGATATGGCAGCTAAAGGAAGAACCAAGAAAAAAGGAAATAAGATTTGTCCAGCAGGAATAGCTTGGGCAAAGCGTACCTTTGATAAGTATCCGTCTGCTTATGCAAACATGGCGGCAAGTAAATATTGTAAAGACCCTAATTATGGCAAAAAGTAAAATGGATTATAACGGCATAGGCTTTTCAAATAAAAATATTGACAAGCTAACCAAGAAGCAAATGTATATTGCTAAACAATCTGGCAACCCTAATAAGATTGAGAGTTCTGATTTTAAAGCTCTGAGAAAAAAATAATGGGGGAAGAAATAAAACGACTAGAGCAGTTAAAAAAAAACACATCGGATTTTGGAGAGCAAATGGAAATAGCAGACAAGATTCATAACATTAAAATGAAAATGAACGGCACAAGACCGTCAGACTCTTTTATAGAGTGTGTAGGTTGCGGTTCTTAAATTTAGTAGATGGGAGAGCTAAAAAAATGGCGTGAAGAGAAGTGGGTTCGTATAGGTACGGATGGAAAGATTAAGGGTGCTTGCGGTACAAGCAAGAACAAAAAAAATCCTGACCGATGTCTTCCTATGGCTAAAGCAAAAAGATTAAGCAAGAGAGCTCTTGCAGCCACAGCCAGAAAGAAAAAAGCTTCAGGAGGCAAGAGACAATTTATTAGAAATACTTCAACGGTAAGAAACGCATGAGCACAATACCTACAGGAACAAAATTTCATGGAGTAGCCCCTAGTGTAGATACAGTGGACAAGGGCTCTGCTCTTATAGATACATTAAGAGAGGCATATACTATAGACGATATAGCTTCTTATGCATTCACAGGAATAACGGCTACATTAGAGCCTGAGTTTATGACAGTAACTCCAGGGGGAGCTTCTACTATAACAACTACTAAAAATATTGTAGACCTTACATGGGTTGGAGGCTCAGGAACTCACACATTAACTTTACCTTCAGCAGCAGAGATACCCTATCGTTTTTTAAGAATAGTAAACGATTCTACAGTAGTAGCATCAGACAAAGTTGATATCGCCGCTCCTGTTGGTGAAACAATTGATGGAGCTGCAACTTATGAAATAAACAAACCATTTAACGGTATTGCTGTTTGGTCTGATGGTTCAAACTGGATAGTCATACAAGCAAAATCAACCTAATGGCTAAGAAATTTAAAGTACACAAGATGTATAGTAAAACGGGTATAGCAAAAACAGCTAGGACTATGGCAGACCATAACCGTTTAAAAAAACAAGGCTACACACATAATAAAAAATAAATGGCAAAACCCAGAAAAGGAAAAGCAAAAGTAAAAGTTACTTCAACTGGAAAAAAAGTTAGCTATGGTCAGGCAGGTAAAGCTAGAGGCGGTGGACCTAGAGTTAGACCTGGGACTTCTAAAGGCGACAGCTACTGCGCTAGAAGTCTAGGAATAAAAAGAAGATTAAGTAAGAAAAAACAAAACGACCCCAATACTCCAAACAATTTATCAAGAAAAAGATGGAAGTGTGTAGGGGCTAAGTCTAAAAAGTAGACAAGGAAAATATTAGTATATTTGTAGAATAAAATTTAGAGAATGAAAAAGCAAGGTTATAACTCAAGATTAGATGAGTCTTTAGGAGCTCGCAACGGAAAAAAATCTCAGTCTATGAAAGACAGAAGAGATGAAAGTAAAGCTATGTCCAAAAAAATGTACGGTCATGCATATGGCGCAGACAAAGGAATGGAGTATAGAAGTGATAATTTACATTACAAAACGCATAACCACTTAAAATAATATGAGAAAATTAGCAGCATGGCTTGTAAAGGCCGCTAATTGGATTAGCGCTTTTTGGAATAAGTGTAAGTGTTATTGGAATAAAGCTTTGTTATTTGTTTCATTCAAAATAAAAGGATGTGATAATAAATTATGTACTTGTAAGAAATGAAATCAAGAGGTCTCGGAGACACAATACATAAATTCACAAAAGCCACAGGCATAAAGCGGGTGGTAGATACAGTTGCTAGAGCAACAAACACTGATTGCGGATGCGATGGTCGCCGTGATTCTTTAAATAGATTAATACCATATAAAGATTAAAAATGGCATATCAAAAGTTACAAGTAGGAAGAGCAGCACCGGTAACTCCAAGCGATACAGCAAACATACCTAGTGTTTCGGGAGGAACAAACAATGGTTGTGTTCTTTTTGTTGGCGGCGCAGGGAATTTAAAAGTTGAAACCGTTGGAGGAGATGAAGTTACTTTTACAGGAATTAGTACAGGAGCATTTTTACCCGTTCAAGTGGTAAAAGTGTTTTCTACAGGAACAAGCGCAACTAATATTTTGGCTCTTTGGTAAAAAATAAATATTTTATACTATGTTAGCCATACTTATAGGAAACGCAATTACAGGAGCAGAATCTCAAATACTTCCCCCAGGAAGTCAAGAGATTATAACAGAATTAGCTATGCAAATGATTAGCGAAGATGCATCGGCACAAGATTTAATAACAGAATAAAATGGCAATAAAGTTTTCACAATTCACGGTAGGCTCATCAACATCTGACATAGATTATTTGGTTGGCTACAAAAACACAGACAATATCCAAATCCCAGTAGGTCTAGTAGGTACTAATACCACTTACGCAATTAGTACTGCGCAGGCTGGAGCTAACGAAACAATCACATTAACGGGTAGCGATTCATCTACAGATTTAATTACAATTACAGCAGGTAGTGATATTAGCTTAACCGATGATGGAGCAGGTAATGGATTTACAATTGCTTCTACGGTTGTTGGAGATACTTATACTTTACAAGCAGGAGCAAAAGCAGGTAGTAGTGTTCCTTTACAATTAGATGCTACTACAGGAAGTGATTCGGCAGTAAGCCTAACAGAAGGTACAGGAATCTCGCTTACTCAAACTTCTGCTACAGAAATTACAATAGCTAATACCGCTGGAGTAACGGTTGTGAAAGACCAGTTTACAGGAAACAATTCTGCTACTGGATTTACATTGTCTACTTCAGTAAGCTCAGCTGACAGTCTAAACATATTTATAAGTGGTGTATATCAAAACTCTGTTGATTCTGGAGGCACAGCAAACTATAGCGTGTCTGGAACAACATTGACATTTGTGACACCACCTCCCACAACAGCAACAAACGGCATTGAAGTAGTAATAACACAGTAATAAATGGCAATAACAAAAGTCCCTAACAACTTAATAGATTTGAGCGGAGACTCTGGAGCTGTGCCATGGGCTGCTGGAACTACTGCTCAAAGACCTGGCTCTGCAAATAGTGGAGATTTTAGGTATAATACTGATAACACTGGCTTTGAATTTTATAACGGCACGGCATGGAGACAAATTAATACTTTCTATATACCAAATCCCCTTGCCACTCAGTTTCTTGTTGTTGCAGGCGGCGGCGGTGGAACTGGCAGTTATCCTGTTAGCGAAGGACTAGGCACGGCTGGCGGCGGCGGCGGAGGATTAAGAACAAGTTATACTGAAACATCAGGTGGCGGCGGACCTCGTGAGACTGCGCCAATTCTTACTTCTGGAACAACTTACACAATTACCGTAGGTGCGGGAGGTGCAGCTTATATTGGAGCCTCAAATTCATACTTCAATGGGAATCCCGGAACTGATTCTTCATTATCAGGAAGCGGATTAACAACAATAACATCGGTTGGCGGCGGCGGCGGCGGATTAACCGATTTCACTACAAACATTAATGGCGGCTCTGGTGGTGGTTCAGCAGCAGGAAATCGAAGTTCAAACAACCCTAATCTACCGGGTGGTTCAGGAACTGCTAATCAAGGATTTGATGGCGCGCCGATTCAAACTGCATCTTATATGAGTGGCGGCGGCGGCGGCGGCGCAGGGTCAGCGGGAGTAATTGGGACAAGTGCAGTGGGCGGAGCAGGCGGCGCAGGTCTTGATATTTCAATTACCGGTACAAGTGTTGGATATGCCGGTGGAGGGCCTGGCGGAACTGGTCAAAATTCAAATGCAAGTCCTTGTTTTACTTCCGGTACACACGGCGCGGGTGATGGAGCAAAAGGTGGTTATTGCGGTGGTTCTTGGCCAAATACAAGCGGCATACACGGAGGCGCAGGCACGGCAAATACAGGAGGCGCAGGCGGCGGCGGCGGAAATCTCTCTAATAGTGGTCCAACAAACGGTGGTGCGGGAGGCTCAGGTGTTGTCATTTTAAGAATGGCTACATCTTTATATTCAGGCACAACCACAGGAAGTCCTACGGTAACAACTGACGGCAGCGATACGATATTAACATACACAGGAAGTGGAACATATACTCATTAAGATATGGCAACAACTAAAGTAGGCGGAGGAGTAGTAGATTTAAACGAACAAAATACAGACACTGTATTTCAAATGCCAGTAGGGTCAAGCTCGTTTACAGGAACCCCTGTAGCTGGTATGATTAGAAATAACACCTCTGAAACGAATAATGACGCTATTACTGCTTTTGAATACTATAACGGAACGCAGTGGGTTGGAATGGGTACTGTCGAATTTCCTCCTCCTCCTCCTTATACTGCTGATTTTATGGTAATTGCTGGTGGTGGAAGCGGCGGCGGCGGTGACGCCGCCACTGGAGGCGGCGGCGCTGGAGGTCTTCGCACATCTTATGGCTCTACATCAGGAGGTGGTAGCTCTTCAGAATCTTCTATAACATTTGACGGAGATGTTGTCTATACAATAACTGTAGGAGCAGGTGGTGCATTAGGAAGCGGAAATAATGGAAATGATTCAGAATTATTAGGCTCTAATATTACAACAATAACCTCAGTAGCTGGTGGTGCAGCTAGAGGATATAATCAAACTGGTAATAACGGAGGTTGTGGTGGAGGTGGAAACCGATTTAGTGGAGCATCTGGTGGTTCGGGAACTAGCGGTCAAGGTTTTGGCGGGTCAAATGGTGGCGACGCGTTTGGAGGCGGCGGCGGTGGAACATCTCAATCCGGTCGACCCGGAACAAATTATCCCGGTGTTGGTTCTGATAGGTCTGGTGCAGGAGGTGCAGGAACTTCAATTGGAATTACCGGTTCATCTGTCACATACGGCGGCGGCGGCGGCGGCGGCGGTAGAGTCCAACCAGGACAATTTACAGTTCATCCAGGGGCTGGCGGGGCTGGCGGAGGCGGCGGCGGCGCTGGACCATATACCTCCAACGGAGGAGCTGGAACAGCAAATACTGGCGGCGGCGGCGGCGGTTCTAATGCATCAGGCGGCTCTGGTGGTTCAGGAGTTGTTATTTTGCGATTCCCAACAACAAATTACACTGGCACAACAACTGGTTCACCAACAGTAACTACTAATGGAACAGATACAATATTAACATATACCGGAAGCGGTACTTACACAGCTTAAATAAATAAATTATGGCACATTTTGCAAAATTAGATTCAAATAACATAGTAGAGCAGGTCATTGTTGTAAACAATGATGTACTATTAGATTCAGAAGGAAATGAAAGCGAGCAGTTAGGCATTGACTTTTGTAAGAGTTTATATGGACAAGACACTAATTGGATACAAACCTCTTACAATTCAAATACGAGATTTCGTTATGCTGGGGTAGGGATGACCTACAATTCAGCTAATGATGTTTTTATAACGGCACAACCCTTTCCATCTTGGACATTAAATCAGACTACTTGGGATTGGGATTCTCCAGTTCCTTATCCTACAGTTGAAGAAGGTTCTACAGATATTTATACATGGAACGAAGATACTCAGTCTTGGGATTTAGTAACTGAATAAAAAAATAAAACATGGCTACCACCAATATATCAAGCTCAGGCGTATTAGGATTTAACGATATTACAGGAGCTGTTCAATTACCTTTTGGAACAACAGCTGAAAGACCCGGCTCTCCTTCTAATGGAGAGATGAGATACAACACAACAGATAACAAGGTAGAGTATTATGATGGAGCTAATTGGATTCAGTTGAGTGATTTTAATCCAGACGCTGTATATAATTATTTAGTAGTAGCAGGCGGCGGCGGCGGTGAAAGCGGCTCCTATGGTTCGGGCGGCGGCGCTGGTGGTTATAGAACTTCTTATGGCGATGCTTCGATATCAGCATTAGGATTTTCATCTGGAACTGTTTATACTATAACCGTAGGTGCAGGTGGCGGAAATAATTCATCAATTGTTGGGTCTGATATTACGACTATATCTTCCGCTGGAGGTGGCGGCGGCGGCGGTGTTAGCGGAGGCTCTGGAGGGGGGGCAAAATCAGGAAGCGCCGGTTCAGGAAATGTTCCATCAGTAACACCTGCTCAAGGATTTGATGGAAGTGTTAACGGTAATCTTGGTGGGGCTGGCGGCGGCGCTTCTGAGGCAGGGGGTGCAAAAGTAACAAGAAGAGGTGGTGATGGATTAGAAAACTCTATCACAGGAACTGCTACTTATTATGCCGGAGGTGGCGGTGGCGGTGCTAATACCGGTCCAAACTTTAACCAACCTCGTGGCCAAGGAGGCTTAGGCGGCGGCGGCGAATCTGGAACAAATTCAGGTAATATAGCGAATACTGGCGGCGGCGGCGGTGGCGGTAACTGGACCGGAAATACAGCTATAGGCGAACAATCAGGAAAGGCCGGAGCTTCTGGAGTGGTAATTTTAAGGATGCCTACCAGTAAATATTCTAGCACAACAACTGGAAGTCCTTCGGTAACAACTGACGGCAGCGATACAATATTAACTTATACCGGGAGTGGTACTTATACAGGATAATGGAGTACATACAAACAAATAGTGCATTGTTGGATATTGATGTGGTATACCACATTGTAAAACCAAATAAAAATGAACATTAACGACATTAAAATATTGGGAATAAATAGTTTAGTCTTAGGAATTTCTATGACACATATAGATGTGATTTTAAAAATTTTATTACTTTTAGTATCAATTGGTTACACAATTCACAAATGGTACTTAATGTATGGAAAGAATAAGTGAACATATTTCTTATAAAGAAAGTATAAAGTCGAATACTGCGACAAGGTTAAATATAAACAATACACCCGATGGTTATCAAGTTTCTAATATGGTTGGTGTTGCTCATAATGTTTTCGAGCCTCTTAGAGAATATGTAGGAGGTCCTATAAAGATTACAAGTATGTTCCGCTCTGAAAAATTAAACTCTGTTTTAGGGGGAAGTTCTAGGTCGCAACACTGTGAGGGTAGAGCGATGGACCTGGATGACACTTTTGGGCATAAAACAAATGCGGAGATGTATGAGTTTATAAAAAACAATTTAAATTTTGACCAGCTTATATGGGAGTTTGGAGATGAGACTAATCCAGACTGGATTCATGTTAGCTATATATCAGAAGATGAAAACAGAAAAAGATGTTTAATAGCTGATAAAGTTAATGGCAAAACATTATATAGGGTGGCATGAGCAAAACTAAAAAACCATTTAAAGAAACGGGCGTAGGAAAATTCCTTATTGAAAAAGCTCCTTCAATACTTGGAATAGTAGGTGATGCTTTTTTGCCGGGAAATGTTATATCAGAGCTTATATCTGGAAACAGTCAGCTATCAGAAGCAGACAAACAAATAGCTCTTGAGAAATTAAAACTAGAGCGTGCTGAGATAGATGGGGTAACTAGAAGGTGGGTCTCCGACTCCAGAAGTCAAAGCTGGCTAGCTAGAAATGTAAGACCTTTAACATTGGTTACTTTAGTTGGAGCATATGTAGGTGGATGGTATATGGGATTAGATACCTCCGATACGGCCTCGCTTTTAACATGGGTTCTCTGCGGATACTTCGGAGCGAGAACGGCAGATAAAATAGGAGTAAAATTTCCAGGCAAATAATCGTTATATTTGTATTAATAAATTTAATACAATGGATATTAGAAAGATATCAATAGGTCCAGACTATAAGTCTAGCGCAATGCACTATATTGTAGGACAAGAAATTTTAGGAGGCTCACACAGCATTCACTTAATAAAGCAAGACGAAAAAAAAGGCTCAATAAAAATATGGATTCAAAAAAAAGATGAAATATTTTTATGGAAAGAATTTAATCCTACCATGCCAATTGCTGTAGAATATAATATAAATTTTTAATGAGGTCTCCTTTTTATTTTATAGTAAAACCTGTAAAAGGTAAAAGATATAATAATTCAAAAGAGATAGGCGGCATAGATTTTATAACTAGCACTTCAGAAGAAAACCATATAGCGTCTAACAGAGAGGCTATTGTTGTTTCTACTCCTTTAGGATATGATGGAGATATAGAGGCGGGAGATATATTATTAGTGCACCATAATGTTTTTAAGTTTTATAATGACATGAAGGGTCGTCAAAAAAGCGGTAAAAGTTTTTTTATAGATGATTTGTTTTTTGTAGACAATCAACAATTTTATATGTACAATAAAAACAATAAGTGGCATTGCCATGATAAGTATTGCTTTGTAAAGCCAGTGCCAGTTACTGAATCCTATATACATAAGCCTTTTGCTGAAGAACCGCTCATGGGTAAAATGAAATATATAAATAAAACATTACAAGATAATGGTATAAAAGAAGGTGACTTGGTTACTTTTAAGCCAGACACTGAATATGAATTTACTGTAGAAGGAGAAAAATTATATAGAATGTTTGACCATCACATTACAATGGTATTGTGAAACACTCAATTAAATGCAGTCAATGTGATAAAACATTTGCTGGAGGATTTGAATATAGAATGCATTGGGAAAAATACCATTTAAAAAACGCTTTAAAAAAAAATGAGTTCAGAAGAATTAAAGAAAAAAATAATTGAAGCAGGAAGAAAAGCTGTAGAGCAGCTTATTAAGGTTGCTAAGGAAGATATTATTAAGCACGACCCAGAAGATGAGTTGGCGGCAGATAGATTAAAAAATGCAGCAGCTACAAAAAAACTAGCGGTATTTGATGCTTTTGATATTTTAAATAAGATAGATGCTGAACAAGAAAACATTAATATATCTAACAGTACCGACTCTAAGGTAGAAACAAAACAAGGATTTGCAGAAAGACGCTCAAGATAGTATATATAGGGTATTAAAAGAATATATACCTAAAGGAGTTTTAGCTAATAAAAACAGAGGTAAAACTTGGGAGTATGGTTATAACGAAAAGTATGACTTTATATGTATCTCTAAAAACGGAAAGGTGGGAGATGTTGTAGAAATATCAGGACTAAAAATAGGTCTTCCGTTAGCACCTAAAAAACCTTTTAGCCGTTCTGCAACTAAGTCGGAACAGTATTGGGAGCGTGAAGAATTTCCAAAAGAACTTTTTAAAATACAGTCTATATTTCAGTGGAATGAAATGCCTTCATTGTTTAAGTCTAAATGGGTAGACTATATAGAGTCTGAGTTTGACAGAAGAGAAGAGGGACACTGGTTTTTAAACAACGGTACGCCTACTTATATTACTGGCGCTCATTATATGTATTTGCAATGGTCTACTATTGATGTAGGCTATCCAGACTATAGAGAGGCTAATAGAATTTTTTATATTTTTTGGGAAGCAAGCAGAGCAGACAAAAGAAGTTTTGGAATGGTCTATTTAAAAATAAGACGTTCTGGATTTTCTTTTATGGGGTCTTCAGAGTGTGTAAACACAGGAACACTAGCAAAAGACTCAAGAGTAGGTATCCTTTCTAAAACAGGTTCAGATTCTAAAAAAATGTTTACAGATAAAGTAGTGCCTATTTCTAACAGACTACCATTCTTTTTTAAACCGATTCAGGATGGTATGGATAAGCCCAAGACTGAACTTGCGTTTAGAATACCCGCCTCTAAGATTACTAAAAAAAATATGTATGAAATAGTAGATGATGAATTAACAGGTTTAGACACTACTATTGACTGGAAAAATACAGATGATAATTCTTACGATGGTGAAAAGCTTTTACTTCTTGTTCATGATGAGAGCGGTAAATGGATAAAACCAAATAACATTCTTAATAACTGGAGGGTTACTAAAACTTGTTTAAGGTTAGGTAGTAAGATTATTGGCAAGTGCTTAATGGGGTCTACCTCTAATGCATTAGACAAGGGTGGTAATAATTTTAAAAAACTGTATGAGGATTCAGATGTAAACAAAAGAAACGCCAACGGACAAACAAAAAGTGGTATGTACTCTTTGTTTATTCCTATGGAAATGAATATGGAGGGATTTATAGATATATATGGACAGCCTGTTCTTAGAGTTCCTAAAGAAAAACGTAAAGGTGTTGATGGTGAGTGGATTACAAATGGGGCTATAAACTATTGGGAGGCTGAGGTAGACTCCTTGAAGCACGATGCTGACGCTCTTAATGAATTTTATCGACAGTTTCCTAGAACAGAGTCTCACGCATTTAGAGATGAAAGTAAATCATCACTATTCAACCTTACTAAAATATACCAGCAGATAGATTACAATGACTCGCTTATTATGCAGCACCATTTAACACGAGGTAAGTTTTATTGGGAGAATGGTATAAAAGATACTAAGGTAATTTTTAGTCCTGATAAAAAAGGACGCTTTTTAATAGGATGGGTTCCTTCAAAAAATTTACAAAATAGAGTAATAAAAAGAAACGGATTGCATTATCCAGGGAATGAGCATATTGGTGCGTTTGGTTGTGACTCGTATGATATATCAGGAACTGTAGGTGGAGGTGGCTCTAATGGAGCGCTTCATGGCATGACAACTTTTAGCATGGAAGAAGCTCCAGCAAATGAGTTTTTTTTACAGTATGTAGCTAGACCACAAACAGCTGAGATATTTTTTGAAGAGGTACTTATGGCCTGCGTATTTTATGGAATGCCTATCCTTGTAGAAAATAATAAACCTAGATTGTTATACCATTTTAAAAATAGAGGCTATAGACCTTTTTCTATAAACAGACCAGATAAACATAAGTCAAAACTTTCAAAAAGTGAAAAAGAGCTGGGTGGTATTCCAAACAGTTCTGAAGATGTAAAACAGTCACACGCTGCTGCAATAGAATCATACATAGAAAAAAATGTAGGATTAGATTTAGAAGGCACATTTAGAGAACAAAACGAGATGGGCAATATGCTCTTTACCAGGACATTAGAAGACTGGGCTAAGTTTGATATAAACAACAGAACTAAGTTTGATGCCAGTATTAGTTCTGGACTAGCAATTATGGCAACACAAAAGCATATGTACCAGGTAGAGAAAAAACAATCAAAAATAAACCTTAACTTTGCCAGGTATACAAATAAGGGAACTTTAAGTGAATTAATTAGATAGATGAAGGATGTTACAATAGACATTGCATCTACAGGCTTTCCAAGTCAATTTGTCTCAGACGCTGAAAAAGCTACAGACGAATTTGGTTTACAGATAGGACAAGCTATTCAGTACGAATGGTTTAAAAAAGATGGAAACCAGTGTAGATATTATAATCAATGGCGGGACTTTCACAGACTGCGATTATATGCTAGGGGCGAGCAGTCCATAGCCAAATACAAAAACGAATTAGCAATTGATGGAGACTTGTCTTATCTAAATTTAGACTGGACTCCTGTGCCTATACTTCCAAAGTTTGTTGACATTGTGGTCAATGGAATGCAAGACAGAGAGTTTAAGGTTAAAGCTTATGCTCAAGACGCATTATCTCAAGCTAAAAGAAGCAAGTATCAAGATATGATAGAGGGTCAGATGGCCGCTAAAGATATTCTTACTACTATACAGGAGCAGACAGGGGTAGACCCTTTTATAATGGACCCTGATGATTTGCCCTCTTCTGATGAGGAGCTTTCACTTTATATGAACCTCAACTATAAACCTGCAATAGAGATAGCAGAAGAAGAGGCGGTAGATACTATGTTTTCAGAAAATCATTATGATGATATTCGTAAACAAATAGACTATGACTCTACAGTTATAGGGATGTCTGTAGCTAAACACGAATTTTTACCCGGTGCTGGAGTTCAAATATCTTATGTAGACCCAGCTAATGTTGTGTATAGCTATACTGAAGACCCACACTTTAAAGATTGTTTTTATTGGGGTGAAATTAAAACATTGCCTATAGGCGAGTTATTAAAGATTGACCCTAGTCTTACTCGTGAAGATTTAGAAGAAATATCTAAATATAGTCAGAGCTGGTATGATTATTATAATGTAGCTCAGTTTTATGAGAATGATATTTTTTATAGAGATACTTGTACTCTAATGTATTTTAATTATAAGACCACTAAAAAAATGGTTTATAAGAAAAGAATACTTGAAGGTGGTGGCTCTAAGATAATAGAAAAAGATGACACTTTTAATCCTCCACAAGAAATGATGGAAGATGGAAAGTTTGAAAAAATAGAAAAAACTATTGATGTATGGTATGATGGTGTAATGGTTATGGGTACTAATATTATTCTCAAGTGGGAACTAGCTGAAAATATGGTTAGACCTAAGTCATCATCACAGCACGCTTTACCAAATTATGTTGCCGTAGCACCAAGAATGTATAAAGGAGTTATTGAGTCTTTAGTAAGACGAATGATTCCTTTTGCTGATTTAATACAGATGACTCATTTAAAATTACAACAGGTTATAGCTAGAGTTGTGCCTGATGGAGTTTATATTGATGCAGATGGTATTAATGAAGTGGACTTAGGAACAGGTGCGGCATACGACCCTTCTGATGCATTAAGATTATACTTCCAAACAGGTAGTGTAGTCGGTAGAAGTTACACTCAGGAAGGAGAATATAATCAAGGTAAAATACCTATACAGCAGCTCACAAGCAATTCAGGTGCTTCTAAGACACAAATGCTTATAGCTAACTACAACCACTACCTAGACATGATTCGTGGTGTAACAGGCTTAAATGAAGCGAGAGACGGTTCTACACCTTCTCCTGAAGCTTTAGTAGGGGTGCAAAAACTAGCAGCACTAAACTCAAACACTGCAACTAGACATATATTAGACGGAAGTCTTTATATATATCGTTCATTAGCAGAGGCTTTAACTTATAGAGTAGCTGATATTTTAGAGTACTCAGATTTTAAAGAAGACTTTATAAATAAAATTGGCAAGTATAATGTAAGTATACTAGGTGAAATATCTGACTTGTATATATATGACTTTGGAGTATTTATAGAACTTTCTCCAGACGAAGAGCAAAAAGCTATGCTTGAGCAGAACATACAAATGGCTTTATCTAAACAAGATATTAATCTTGAAGATGCTATTGATATTCGTGAGATAAAAAACTTGAAGCTAGCTAATCAATTATTAAAAGTTAAGAGACTTGCTAAACAAGAGCGTGATGAAAAGATGGCTATGCAAAAGCAAGCCATGACAGCTCAACAACAGCTCAAGTCTCAAGAGATGGCATCTCAAGTAGCTATGCAAAAGATAGAGTTAGAGACTCAATCTAAGATGAAAGTTAAGCAAGCTGAAATAGCTTTTGAAATAGAAAAACAAAAAGCGGAGGCACAGCTTAAGTCTCAATTAATGCAACAAGAGTTTGATTACAATATTCAACTTCGCAACACAAGCGAACAGGCCCTAGCTTTTAGAGAGGGTGAAAGAGAACAAGCCAAGAGTGACAGAATTAGTCAACAAAATACTGAGCAGTCTAAATTAATTACACAACGTAAAAATAATTTACCTCCTCAAAACTTTGAGTCTAATGAAGATAGTCTTGATGGCTTTGATTTATCAGAGTTTTCACCTCGATAATGAGCGTTAATATTTTAACTAAATTTGTAACTTAAATTAAATTAAATGGAATTAAAAGTAAGAGCGGTAGAAGCCGTTGAAGAAAAATCAGTACAAGAAGTTGAACAAGAACTTCTTGATAAGCATGAGGAAAAGTTTAGTGACTCTGATGAGACCACAAAAGAAACTCCTCAAGTAAAAATGGACTTTGCGGAAGAAGGTAGCGATAACACTACTACTGAAGCAAAAGAAACTTCTGAAGAAAAACCAGAGCCAGTTCAAGAACCAGCCGAGTTATCAGAAGAAGACGTTCTTTCATATATTGGAAAAAGATACGGTAAGGAAATTAATTCATTAGATGAATTAAGTGCAGCAAGAGAAGAAGCTGAAGAGCTTCCTGAAGATGTTGCATCCTACTTTAAGTATAAAAAAGAAACAGGAAGAGGTATTGAAGACTATGTAAGATTACAAAAAGACTTTAGTGCTATGAATCCTGATGCTTTGCTAAGAGAGTATTTAACAATTACAGAAGGCGAAGGTTTAGACCCAGAAGATATAGATTCTCTAATGGAGGATTTTTCTTATGATGAAGAACTGGATGACGAATCTGTAGTTAAAAAAACTAAACTAGCAAAAAAGAAAACTATTGCCAAAGCAAAGAAGTTTTTTAATGAGCAAAAAGAATTATACAAGCAGCCCCTTGAGTCGAGACCGGCTGCTAATTCTCAGAGCAACAATGAAGAGCTTCAAGAGTATAGGCAATATTTAGAATCTGTTAAAACTCAACAACAGGAAAGTGAGGTTAAACGTAATTGGTTTTTAAAAGAATCCGATAAAGTTTTTACTGAAGATTTCAAAGGTTTTGATTTCGTGCTTGACGACAAAACAGTAACCTTCTCTCCCGGTGATGCGCAGACAATTAAGAAAAATCAAGAGACTCCGATGAACTTTATTAATAAGTACTTGGATGATAAGGGTTTAATTAGTGACGCTGCCGGATACCATAGAGCTTTATCAATTGCAATGAATCCTGACAAATTTGCTAAGTTCTTTTATGAACAAGGCAAGTCTGAAGCTACGGAAGATGTAATACGCAAAACTAAGAATATAAATATGACTGAGCGTAAAACACCTGAAATAACTAATAAGGGAGGATTTCAAGTTAAGTCAGTTAACCCTGATTCGGGACGAGGCTTAAAAATAAGAAGTATTAAACGAAAATAAATTTTAAAAATTAATTATTATGGCAGGAGCAGTTCAAGCAACCCCTGGGTTTGCTTTACAACCGAGTGCAGAACAGGTGCCTTTGGCAACTA
>WLWH01001338.1_pt1 | contig 16547 bp, 12 predicted proteins | sample 6712741 | NCBI WGS metagenome assembly WLWH01 (sample SAMN12718694, study PRJNA515312) | sponge metagenome | isolation source: marine sponge | host: Mycale hentscheli | place: New Zealand: South Island, Marlborough, Capsize Point | collected 2003-05-01 | reverse complement strand
GAGGGAAGGCAGGTACTAGGCATGAATAAAAAGATAGAACCTTTTAATGCTAGAGTAGAGTATGATGTATTTAATCGCAGACCCAAGCAACAAAAAAGGCAGGGTTTATGGGCAAGAATGTAAGGAGAAGCTATGTGTTTACCAAGTGGTAGAAGTTCTCCTCCTCCTCCAACAAAAGAGGAGAAGGAAGTTGAATTAGAAAGAGAAGCTGAAAAAGAAGTTGAGACAGAAAAAAGAGTTGATGCTCGACAAGAAGTGCTTGAAGAAAACATAACTCGTAAAAGAAAAGGTAGTGGTAGACGATCTTTGCTTAGAGGTTCAGGTGGTGGCATAGGTTTTTACAACGAATACGATAGCTAATGCACGAAAAAACTGTAAGTCAAATGCTTCAAAGATACGAAAAGGCTCGGTCTGTACGACTAGAGTTTGAAGATCTTTATGATGAAATTTTTGAGTTTTGTTTGCCACAACGTCAAGGTTTTAAAAACTATTCGGCAGGTGAAAGACGAGATGACAAGATCTTTGATGAAACTGCAGTCGTAGGTATTCAAGAGTTTGCATCAAGACTTCAGGCAGGATTAACTCCTAACTTTGCTAGATGGGCAGACTTTGTTACTGGTCAGGAAGTTCCTGAAGAAGAAAAAGATGATATCAATAATGCACTTGATGGTGTCACTGATTATGTATTTGAGATATTGCAGACATCAAACTTTGCTCAAGAGATACATGAATGCTTTATAGACTTGGCACTAGGTACTGCAGTCCTTTGTGTTATGGAAGGTGATGCAGTTAATCCCATAAGATTCCAATCAATCCCATTACCTCATGTAGTTTTAGATACTGGACCTGATGGCAAGGTCGATCATGTATATCGTGAACGTATGTTAAAGAATGAAGATATACCAGTTGCCTATCCTAATGCAGTCTTGACTCCACAGATGGCAGACAGAATTACTAGAAATCCTGAAAGTAAAACCAAAATACTTGAGGTATCATGTAGATTATATGATGATCCTAATGTTGAAAAGTATGGATACTATGTCATAGATGTTGCAGATAAAGCCATGATAATGACTGAGATCTATACTGGTGTAGGATCAAATCCATTTATTGCATTTAGATGGAGCAAGGCAAGTGGCGAAGTATATGGCAGAGGTCCTGCATTAAATGCTCTTAGTGCAATCAAAACTTGTAACCTTACTATAGAAATGATTTTAGAAAATGCACAGATGTCTATATCAGGCATTTATCAGATTGATGATGATGGTGTAATAAATGTTGATACAATTAACTTAGTCCCTGGCACAGTGATTCCTAAAGCACCAAACTCACAAGGGTTGCAACCAATTAGATCAGCAGGATCATTTGATGTGGCTAACCTTATTTTAAATGATATGAGAAATAATATAAAGAGAGCTTTGTATAATGATATGTTAGGTGATCCCAACAGAACACCTGCATCAGCTACCGAAGTTGCAGAACGTATGGCAGATCTATCTCGTAAGATAGGATCAGCATTTGGCAGACTGCAATCTGAGATGGTACAACCATTATTACAACGAGTTGTCTACATATTACAGAAGCAGGGTCGGATAGAAATGCCGACAGTTAATGGTAGAGAAGTAAAGATTCGTAGTGTTTCTCCCCTAGCACAAGCACAATCCAATCAGGATATTGTGTCGTTGAATAGATTTCTACAAACTGTAGCAGGATCATTCGGTCCTGAGATTTTAAATATATTAATATCTTCAGAAGAAACTGCATTGTATCTAGCCAAGAAGTTTGGTGTACCTGATAACCTGATTAGAGATGCAGACGAAAGACAGCAGTTAGTACAGATGGCACAGCAGATGCAACAGCAGCAACAACAAGGAGAGTTACCAAATGCCTCAACACTTGGGGGTTGATGGATATCCAAGACCTAAAGAAAAAGACGAACAAATTTCAAAAGTTATTGATTCAGTATTTAAAACTCCTAATGGTAAGGAGGTGCTTCAGTATATGAGATCAATAACTATTGATGCAGTAAGTGGTCCTAACATATCTGATATAGAACTTCGACATTTAGAAGGTCAAAGATATTTAGTCGCTTTATTAGTTAAACGAATCAATCATGCAACGAGGTTAAAACAATGAGTGAAGAACAAGTTACACAAACAGAATCAGCTACAGAAACCCCTACAGAAACTAGTGTACCTCCAACTACTACTGAGTCTGTAGCTGAACCAACAAGACCTGAAGGACTACCTGAAAAGTTTAATACTTGGGAAGATATGGCTAAGTCATATTCTGAGATGGAGTCTTGGAAAGGTAAGAAAGAGGAAGATATCAAGGCAGGACTTCTTCAGGAACTAGAGACAGAAGCCTACTCTAACAGACCTGCAAGTTCAGGTGACTATCAAATACCTGAAGTATTAGATGAGGGTGAAGCTGCAACTAATCCACTTCTTAAATGGTGGGCAGATTATTCTTGGGAGAATGGCTTATCACAAGATGAGTTCAATGAGGGAATAACTAAATGGGCAGAGCATACTGGATCAAATCAACCTGATCTTGAAGCTGTAAAGAAAAGTCTAGGTGACAATGCTAACCTAAGAGTAGAAGCTACACAGTTATTTGTGCAGAAGTTTTTTCCTGAAGAGTTGCAAGATGCAGTTGCAGAACTAGGATCAACAGCAGAGGGAATCAAAGCATTAGAACTAATACAAAGATCAATGCAACAAACTAATGTTAATCCACAAGCCACTGCACCTGCTAAAACAACTATTGAAGATCTTATGACTAAGATGAAAGATCCTAGATACTATGATCCTACAAGAAGAGATAGGGCATTTGTTCAAGAAGTGACAGATGGCTTTAAGAGAATTTAAAGGCGAGGGTATCTATGATGGATACCCAATCGTCAAAGCCAAAGTAAGTCATGTAGATTACCTGCAAAATAACCTAAGAGATGCAGATGTAAGGGAGTGCATTATACATGGTGCTACTCCTTTTCGTGCATTGATGGCAGGTATTAGAGAACCAAATGGCGAAAGTTATACTGTAATGGTAGACAAAAAACCTGCTTTAATGTTTGGTTGCAACCCAATATACAGTAATATGATAGGTAAAATATGGGCATTAGGCACATATGATATCGAAAAAATACAAAGAAAGTTTTTAAAATGGTGCAATCCAGTAGTGGATTACTACCAAAAACAATATTATCAACTAGAAAATGTAGTACCTGCAGACCATGCCAATACCTTATCATGGCTTGATTTCGTAGGTTTTGAGATTCTTGATCCACCAGTTATGATAAATGGTTTTGCAGTTTTACGATTTGTACGTTGCAAAGGCGAAGAAATTTTGGTAAACAAAGAATATAGCCCAGTTGTTAGCTGATAGCCCTTACGGATAACTAGATGATGCTAAGATGGATAACTAGATAAAATGTAACATTAACTTTTTTGAGGAGAACTATAATGGCTAATACAATAGACACAGCCTTTATTACGCAGTTCGAGACAGAAGTTCATTTAGCTTATCAAAGAATGGGTAGTAAATTAAGAAATACTGTCCGTACTGTAGCTAATGTGAGTGGAAGTACAGCACGATTTCAAAAGATCGGTACTGGAACTGCATCAACTAAATCCAGAAATGGACAAGTAACACCAATGGAATTGGCACACACCACAGTAGATGTGAGTATGTCTGACTTCTATGCTGCTGAATTTATCGATAAGTTAGATGAATTAAAAACTAACATAGATGAGAGACAAGCTGTTGCAACAAGTGCTGCGGCTGCTCTTGGTCGAAAGACTGACGAGATCTTATATACTGCTATGGACTCAGGTGCTAATAGTTCAGCATTGCATGACACAAGTTCTGCAGTTGAAAAGGCAGACTTACTAAGTGCGTTTGAAACCTTTGGTACAAATAACATACCTGAAGATGGTGGCAGATATATTGCTATGCACCCAAAGGGATATGCTGACTTATTTTTAATTACTGAGTTTGCATCATCTGACTTTGTTGGTGAGCAAAACTTACCATTTGCAGGTGGCATGAGTATGAAAGAGTTCTTAGGATTTAAGATATTCTCTACTGCTGCAATTACTGCAGGTAAGAATATGGTCTATCATACAAGTGCAGTAGGATTAGGTATTGGTGCTGACGTAAGTACAGAACTAAACTATATACCTGAGAAAGTATCTCACTTAGCAACCTCAATGATGTCTATGGGTGCTGTTGTTATTGATAACAATGGTGTCTATGAACTTCTTGATAATAATTAATAGGAGGATCAAATGGCTTACGCAGCAAGTGGACTTCATAAAATGGCAGGTGCTAGTGGTGTTCAACTCTTTATCTACCAAACAGCAGATGCTATTGCGACTGTAAATACTGCAGGGTATTTTAATGATGCAGCAGGTATGCTGAATATTAGAGATCTCATTATAGTGATGGATACTAATACACCAACAACAAGTTTTGTTTCAGTTTTATCTAATACTGGATCAGTGGTTGACGTTTCAGACGGAACTGCTGTAGCAGAAACAGACTCAGACTAAAGGGAGGGGGAGCAATCCCCCTTATCTTATATGGCAAGTACTGTAGCAAATTCAGCAATCGATATAGCATCTAGGGCATTAGTTCTTATAGGTGCAGAACCAATTACATCTTTTGACTCATCTAGTACTGAAGCATTGGTAGCAAGTAATATGTATGAAGATACTGTTCGTGCTACATTGGCTACAGCAAGATGGAGGTTTGCATCAGAACAAGCTGTACTAAATCAACTTACAGATAAACCCACTGGTAGATTTGACATTGCTCATCAACTACCAAGTGATCTACTTGTTCTACATGGTGTAACTATCAGTGATAGATTAATAGAATATACTGTGTATGGTGACAAAGTATTTAGTGATTCAACTACTGCTGACACTTTGATAGCAGACTATACATTCAGAGCAGAAGAAGTTAACTTTCCAAGTTATTTTGCATTAGCACTACAATACTCACTGGCATCTATCTTCGCTACATCAATAGCAAGAGATGATAGGCTTATGCAGTTAATGGAAACAAAAGCAAATATGTTAATGGCAAAAGCTAGAAACCTAGATGCACAACAACAAACAACAAGAAGATTATCAACGTCAAGATTTATTACTAATAGGAGAAGTTAAATGGCAAGAGTGAGAGTGCCATTAAATAACTTTCAGTTTGGTGAAGTTAGTCCTGCACTTACATCTAGGACAGATACTAAAGTATATACTAATGCTGCAGAACAAGTTAGAAACTTTTTTATTAGATCAGAGGGTGGTCTAAAGAAAAGAACTGGTACAAAAAGATTAGCTAACTTTGGCAGTAGTCCATCATTTACAGCAACAGCAAGTCTTAGACAGAGTGTACGAATAGAACCATTTATATTTTCAGATGATGAAAAATATATAATAGCCTTTAGTAATACACGAATAGAGATCTTTCAGATAAATCCTAGTACTGGTGCAGTGGCATCTGTTCAGGCAATCACCAGTCAATCATGGTTAGTCAATACAACATCAGCATCTTATCTTGAAGAGATTACCTTTGCACAGCAAGGCGATCTAATGTTTATCTGTCACAATACATTTCAGACTAGAATATTAGAACGTACTGGTCTTACAACTTTTGCAGTATCTACATTTAACTTTGATACATCACGAGATGATGAAGATATATTCCAACCTTATTTTAGTTTTCAACCATTAGGTATGACTATGGCTTGTAATAATACAAGTGGGAATAGTAGAACATTAACTGCAAGTTCTGATTACTTTGTATCAGGTCATGTAGGAGTTGACTTACTTATAGGTGAAACTCGTTGTCGTATTACTGCAGTAGGTAGTGCAACATCTGCTACAGTAAACATAGCAGGTACATTAAGACAACAACTTGAAATAGATAGTATTAAAACATTTGAAGGCAGTGGCACAGTTAGAGTTACTAAAGCCTTACATGGTTTAGCTACTGGTGCATCTATAACAATAGAAAGATCAGGTGCAGTTGGTGGCATTGCTAATACTAATATCAATGGAAGCAGAACTATAACTGCTGTTCCTGATGAGAATACATTTGAATTTACTGCAGGTGGTAGTGCCACTGCTACGTCAAGTGCCATTGGTGGAGGCAGTCCTCGTATTGTTACTGGTGCAGCTACTACTGAGTTTAGTGAAATGAGTTACTCACCACTGAGAGGATATCCTGCTGCAGTTACATTTCATCAAAATAGATTATGGTTTGGTGGTACATTGGCACAACCTGATGGTATATGGGGTAGTAAGTCAGGGCAGTTCTTTAACTTTGATGTAGGAGATGCAAGTGATAATGATGCCCTTGATCTTACTGCAAACGTAGGTGAGATATTTTCTATAAGGCATCTAGTATCAAACAGAGATCTACAAGTCTTTACTACTGGTGCTGAGTTATTTGTTCAAGCACCAACTGATAAACCAGTTACACCTGCTAATGCACAGATACGCAGACAAACTCCTTATGGTGCATCATTTGTAAAACCTACAGTGTTTGATGGTGCGACTTTGTTTATACAGAAAACTGGTAGTGCATTAAGAGAGTTTCTATTTACAGACTCAGAGGCAGCATATACTTCTGTAGCAGTGTCAGGTCTTGCACCTCATTTAATATTAGATCCAGTACAGATGACATCAATCAAAGGTGCATTGAATAGAAGTGAGTCATATGCTTTTCTTATAAACAATGACGGCACTATAGCTGTGTTCTATTCTGTAAGAGGAGATCAAAAAGCAGGGTGGACATTGTGGGATACGCAAGGAACATGGCATAGTATATGTGCAGTCCACGAAAGATTGTTTGTAGTTTGTGCTAGAGATGATGGATCAGGAACTACTAAGTTGTTTCTTGAGGAGTTTCAAACAGATATGCCTATGGATTTCTGTGATACATTTAGTGGAAGCAGTAGTGCCTTTGGTAGTTTGGGATCACACTTTGCCAATGATGCAGTCGTAAAGGCTACAAATGGTAATGACTTTCTTGGATCGTTTACTGTATCAGGTGCAGCAATAGATGCCAGTGCAGTAAAGAGTGGATTGTCTCAGGCATTTATTGGTTATGGTTTTACTCCTACACTAAAGACTTTACCTATAGATGCTTCTATACAAGGTGGTCCTTTGACTGGTGAGCCTAGACAAATACCTAAAGTCGTATTAGATTTGTTTTCAACATTAGCAGTTAGTGTTCAAGGACCAAGTGATACATCAACAACAAGAGACTTGGTTATTAGGAATACAACGGATAGTGTGTCAGGTGGTTTGATGGAGAGATCTTCTGTCACTGGCAAAGAGGAGTTTAGGTTATTGGGATATAGTCGTGATCCAAGAGTTATAGTATCACAGTCTTTTCCTTTGGATTTACAGATTAACGGAATGATAGTAGAGGTGGCATTTTAATGGAACCAATGACAATGTTAGCCATAGGCTCAACTGCATTATCTTTTATGGGATCAATGAGTGCTGCTAAAGCAGCAAAACGAGAAGCTGCTTTACAACGCAGACAAATAGAAGCTGAAAAGAAAATGGGTAGGCTAAGAGCTTTGCAGGAACATAATATTAGACTAGCTAATTTACAAACTTTCTTAGACACCAATCAAGCTATAGGTGGTATATCAGGAAGAGATATAAGTCAGGACAGAAGTTTAAGAGCCTTAACTCAAAAAGCCAAAACAGATATGGCAACTGAAGTTGGTAGAGCAAGAGTACAAGAACTTGCCACTATTGCTAAACTTTCATCAGCACAACAAATGGCAACTGAACGAGGCAGGAATAGAGCAAGAGCATTTAGATATCAGGCATTTAGTAGTTTGATAAGTGGTGGTATGAAAGCTAATTCATTATCTGGTAGTTCAGGACCTGATCCATATTATCATGGTGGCACATAATGGTAGAGTTCTTAAAATCAAAAGGAACTAGTTTTGTTAATAAACCAGTAGGTGTTAATAATGTAAATACTGGTGCAGTAGAAGCAGGGCAAACATTAGCAAGGGTTGGTCAGCAACTTGCTACACAATTTTTTGCAGAAGCCGAGCAAGAGCAAATTAAATTAGGTAAAGAAGTTGGAATGACATTACCAGTTAGAGATACAGATGGTAATTTATTTTTTCAAACAACTCCTACTAGTTTAAGTGATGTAGCTAAAAATGCAGCTACTCCTATAATACAAAAAAGATATACAGATGCTTTGAATGTAGACATCTTTACTAGAATTAATGAAATACGTAATGACTCAAGAACATCTAGTCAATTTCAAAATAATGTTCGTAATGAAATGTCTACATATATTGAGCAAACAAAAATAAGTGGTGGTAATCGTTATGTAGGTGGTATGACAGAAACCATAGCCAAATTATCTGCACAACATTATAATGCTATGGCATCTGAAGAAATGAAAGAGTCAATGAGAATTGCCTCTTTACAAGCATTGCAAATCACGAATATGTCTACTAGTGATTTAATATCTATTACATCTAAAGAAATAGAAAATGTTGCACCTAATGAGGTTGCAGGTGTTATAGCTGATTTATCAGAACAACAAAATTCAATTATTGCACAAAATAATGATAATCTTAGAACAAATAATTTAGCTGTAGACACACATACAAAAGCAGATACTAAAGCAAAATTAGCAGTTACATTTGGATTAGTTAATGCTTTAACTAAAAATAAAACTCCTAAAGAAATATTAGATATTGAAAACTATTTTAGAAATGGTGTTATACCTGAACATTTAGATGAAAAACAAAAAGTTCTTTTAAGTGAAATAGAAAAAAGTCCTTTTCGTCAAGAGGTAAAAAAATATGTAAGTAGTGTGCAAGATAAAGTAAATGAGACAGCAGTAAAAATAGAGTCAGATGCTAATAAAGAATACTTAAAAAAACAAAGAAAGTTTCAAGAATATGCTAATGATCCTAATATAAAAATAGCATCAGCTAATTATGAAGCACAGTTTCAAAGTAAAGCAATGGCAATATATCAAGATATTATTGCTAATGATGGAGTGGTGTCAGAAGAAAATGCAGCAAAGATTAAAGCACTAGATAAAGAGGCATTTGAGGTTTCGTCTAAAGGTGGCAAGGTTATCAATGGACAAAGAATAATTTTATCAAATACACAAAGAACTAATATGCTTAACAAGTCAGTTGTTATGGGTATGGAAAACACAATAATTAAATCAGGTGAATTTCAAACATCTGATGATTTAGAAAATTTACAAGCAGCATTTTATAATCAAGATCCAAGATTATTAAAGCCTAATCAAAAGAAAGTATATGACACAATAAAAAATATTGCTGATGCTTCATTACAAAAAGATGTCATTATAAATGCAGTTGCATCTGAACTAAATAATAATATTACATCAAGAGCAAAGTCTGATGCTAATATTGCAGATGCACAAGTAAAACAAAACAATATGAATAATGCAGATGGTCGAGGATTACAAAAGTTTACTAACACAAGAAAAGAACAAGATAATTTAAATGTAAGCCATGATATTAACCCCTCATATTTTTATCAAACATTTGAAGAAGAAAGTAATAATGGAACTGATCGTGCCGTAAGAATACAAAATCAAATGAGAAAAGGTAACTTTAGTGCAGCATTTGTAGATTTTATGGAAAATGCTATTGCAAGAGGTAATGATGCAGAAATTACAAGAGCGATAAATTTGTATCAAACATATAGTCAAGTAGCAGAAGGTGGCATTAGAGTTGATAAGTTATATGGTATATTAGATAAAGAGTCTTATGCCTTATATAATATAGCATCTAAATTAATACCTGCTTATAGAGGACAAAGATCCTTTTTTGATGTGCAGGGTCAAGGACCAAATGGAGTTGTAACTCAAGGTCAAATGATTACAAAAATTAAACAAGTGTATCAAGATAGAGAAAATCCAGAAAATGCTTCTTTTTTTAAAAGCAATTTAAAAAGAATTATTGGTAAAGATTCAAAAAATTCATACGAATATCTAAGAACTAAAATGGATCTTGGACCTAACGAAGCAAGAGATTTGTATTTTATGGTTGATATGGCAGCATCAATGGGATTAGGAAAAGAGCAAACAGATCAAATAATTAACTTTGCTAAAGAAGGCATTTATATTGATGGTGAGGGAACTGTTGTAGATTTCTTTGATGGAGGTAAAGAAGCCTTTAGATCTAAATATTCTTTTAAAGCAATTTTTGATGAAGAAGATCAAGGTTATGCAAGATCAATGATACAAAGACAATTAAATGATTTAGAACATTTTAATGAAAAGGGTCGTAAAGTTGGTAGCTTTAAATTGATGTTTAAACCTACGCAAGTAATTGATGGTAAAGTGCAATATGCTATTGGCACACAAGTAGGTTCTATTAAACCTGATATTATGGACACACCAGTATACTTACAACCTATTGCATATGGCAGTAGAAAAGATGATGTAAGATATGTTGCTGTTACGAAAAGAGGTGACTTTTATAATCCAATTCGTTTACCTAATGGTTCATTAATGTCATTTGATGCAAAGTCTTTACGAAGAGGTGGACTAGGTGACAATTAATTTTTGGGATACTCAAGACGTTAGATTTAAACAAGACCCTGATTTGTTGCCATTAGTATCTAGTCAAGATATCGAATCAACAGTAACAACATATAAACAACCTACGTTTCAAGCATTTTCGCAGGAGTTACCTGATAGAGATGTCTCATTAGGTGACACTATTTCTTCTCAGTTAGGTTACACTTATGCACCTATACAAGATGCTATTACTAATTATTTTACATTTGATGAATCAGATCGTGACCAAGACTATGATCCTTTTAAAGATATGGAAGGTTTTGAGGATATGTCTGATTATTTAAAAGATGCAGTTAATGAAGAGCATATGAATGTATTAAAGAAACAATTATTAGAAAATGAAAAACGTAGAAAAACATTAGAGTATAGTAGCTTTGGTAGTCAATTAGTTGCAGGATTATTTGATCCTATTAATCTTGTGGCAATACCTTTTGGTGGGTTTACATTAAGTGCTACTAAAGCAGCATTTAGAACTGGTAGAGGTGTGGCATTAATAACTGCAGGTCAAGAAGCATTTAGATACCCAGTTGATCCTCTTGCTACTGGTAAAGAAGTTGCTGCCAATATTGGTATGTCTTTTGTGGGAGGTGCAGTATTAGGTGGTTTAGTTGGTGGTGTTGTAAGCAGACGTATATCAAAAACACTAGATGAGTTAGAAGCAGATGCAAAGTTCTTTGATGATTTAGCTGAGTCACCTGAAAGAACAGAATCTAATGTTGCAGATCAAGATGTAAAACCTAAATCCAAAAAACAAAAGATAAGAACTGAAAAGGATTTAGATAAAGCAGATGCAGAAGATGCCATTAAAGATGCAGATGAAAATACTATAAGAGGATTTGAAAAGTCTTTGCCAAATAAACTTGCTAAAATTGAAGAAGAATTAAAAGTTAAGCAAGAAGATTCAAGAACAGTACCAGAAGAACAAATGAAGTCTTTGTATCAGGGTAGAGATAGACTACAAAAACAATTACAAAAAGATGCAGGTCAAGCACAAGTATTAGTAGATCAAAATAATAAATTATTAAACAGCATTGAAAATACAGCTAAGTTTGTAAATGATGTCAAAGCTGCTGCAGCAAAATTTGCAGAGCCTTTAAAAAGAATTAAAGATGATTTGTTGGCACAAGCTAAAGGAGAAAGACGAACTGTTGGACTTTCACCCAAACAAGTAGAGTTATTACAAAAGATACAAGCAAAAGAAGCACAGCAGTTTTTTACTGCCAAACAGAAAGCATCTATAAATAAATCATTAAAAACAATAAAAGAAATACAAAATAAAATAGATCGTAATATTGATATGCTCAAGAGCAAGAGACAAGGCAATGTAAAGTTTCTTGGTGATGCAAGACGTAAACAAATAAGAGATGAGATAGCAAAACTTACAGATATTATTTCGCATAACAATTCTATAACTACTTTAGTAAAAGATAGAAGAGACGTTAAAGGTAGGTATGATAAAATAACTGCTGAATTAAACAGACGAGAAATAAATGAGTACGCAACATTTGATGCTGATGGGAAAAGGGTTGATGGATTTAAGTTGCCACCTAATCTTTATACGGACAGTATAATTTATAAAGCATTAGTAACACCTATTAAAAAAACATTCCAAAGTAAAATTATACCTGAAATATCTAAGAATAAGTTTTTTAAATTAGCAGCAGATATGGGTCAAAATTTAGTAGCTAATAAACTTGGCAAGACATTTGGTCAATCTATACATACTAAATCTGTAATGAGACAAGGTGAATATGCACAAGCACACGATCAGTTAAGAGGTTTGTATGCTGAACACACTGGCAAGAACCAAAACTATATGGACATAGACTTTCAAAAGAAAGGATACCATGAATGGTTAGAGGGTACATACACAAGAATACTTAAAGATGAGCCATTGTCTGAGTTAGACAAAAAAGTAAAAACAGTTGTCGATAAGTTTATGGAAAGATGGGAGAAAAGATTAAGAGATGTAGGTATTATAGGTGATGTTCCTAATCTTGAAAGAAGTGTAATTAAAAAAAGTGAACGTATAATACAATACACAAGAAAGCTAAAAGATATTACTGGAAGAGGAGCAAATGATGAACAGTTCCAAATTGCAAAAAGCCTTGAGCAAGATGCACTTAGTATTCTTACTGGATCAAGAAAACAAGAAAAGTATATACCAGTAAGAAAGTTAACTGGGCAACAGTTTATAGAAAGATTTTTTACAGATGCAAAAATAAGTAGATTTGTTACTGATCGAAAAGAGGCAATAGACATACTTAACAATGTTCGAGGTACTCAGTTAGATGATGTACTTGGTAGTCATATATATTATTTAAATAAAGATGGTGGCACAGTTGTAATAAATGAAAAAGGTATTCGTGAATCATATAATAATTTTGTTCGTTATAAAGCTGACCAACCAAGATTTGAAAGATATATAAATCAACCAGTAAATAATACAATAGAAGTTGTTAGAAGAAATGCACAAGGGCAAATAGTAGAAACTCGTGTTAGAACAATGCTACTAAAAGAAACTGTAGCAGGTATGCACGTGAATTTTGCACAGCAGAATCGTATGCACATAAATAGTTATGATGATTTTTATGATTTTATAGTTTATCACGAATTGTCACATGGTAAGTTTTTGCAAAAGAAAGGTGAGTCTGACTTTGATTTAGAGGTAAGGATAAATGAAGAAGCTATAAAAAGATTACTACAAGAAAAGGATTCTTTTAATCCTGCTACACAAGGTATGGTATTATCAAGGAAAAATATTGAAACTGATTTAGGTGCGTTATCAAAGTTGGCTAATGAAGGTGCATTAACTAAAGGTCAAAAGGCTTATAGAAATAGAGTTATAGAAGATATAAAAAAAAGCAATGATGAGTTAATTGAACTAAGAAAGACATTAAAAGATGCAAAAGAATTTAAAGCTACTCCTGAAAATGCAGAGAAGTTCTTCCCAAGATATTTTAATAAAACAAAGATAAAAGAAAACAGACCTGCGTTTGAAGCTATACTTACTGAATGGTACACAAACAATCCTACTATTCTTGTAAAGAACAAAGATGGCAGTGTTGAAAGAGTGCCACCACAAACAACAGACGAGGTTATCAAAGCAACTGATCCTGCTAATATTGCTAAAAGAGTAAAAGATACAACCGATAATATTTTAGGTAAAGGCAGAGATGTAACTGACGATATGATGGCATTTTATGGGCATGGTAAGTCAAAGCATTTAAGACATAGAAATTTAGATATACCAAATAAACTTGTTGCTGACTTTATTGTCACTGATCCAGTACAAGTTATGAGAGTTTATACACAAAGAGTTGCACCTAAATATGAGTTTGCAAAAGCATATAATAATAGAACTGTAGATGAAGTAGTGGCAGATATGACTGCAGATAATTATGCCGCAGGTATGACAGAAAGACAAGTTAATGAAGTTAATAAAGACTTTCTACATTTATATGATCGTGTTGTTGGCAATGTAATTAAGAATCCTGATAGATGGGATCAAAGTGTTGTTACTGTATTAAGGGATTTAGCACAGTTAAATTATCTTGGATCATCAGGATTTAGCACATTACCTGATTTAGCAAAGATACTTATGGAGCATGACATAGGTAATGTTATGAAAGGACTTACTGGAATATTACAAGACTCACGAGTAAGAATGTCTGCAAAAGAAGGTAGGTTAGCAGGTGAGATATTGGAAATCTTACAAGGTGATGTTCATATGAGATTTGTAGAGGATCTCACTAATAATCCATTAGCTGAAGGATATCAGCTTAAAATGAGTAAAGTTAGAAATGTATTTTACTTACTTAATGGTTTAGCACCAATGACAAATCTTATGAAAAAACTTGATGCAACTATAAGACAGCATGAGTTAATACAGTTTTCTATAAAAGAAACTAAGGGTACAGCAACAAAAAATGATATTGTTTATCTTAGACGATATGGCTTGAACAAGCAAAAAACAGCAACCATAAGCAAATTATATGATGATGGTATTATACAAAATTCAAAAGATAATGGATCAGGTGTTTATTTAGCTAACTCTGAGAGATGGTTACAAAATGGTGCAAGTGAAGAAACATTAGATTCATTTAGAGGTGCTTTAAATAATGGTATTATGAATACTATATTAATGGCAACTCCTGCAGATAAACCTATTATAGCAGATGGTGTTGTGTACATACCTAAATGGATAGGAGAAAAGTTTGGCATGAAAGAAGATGTTAGATTTAAAGGTTATACGAGAGTTGAAACTGGTTTAGCAGGTTTACCATTTCAGTTTTGGTCATATAGTTTTGCGGCAGCAAATAAGATTACAGCTTCAATGGCTACTGGTCAGGCAAAAAATAGAGCAGCAGCAGTAACTACTGCAGTTGGATTGGGTTGGCTTTCATTACAAATTAAATCAGAGTTTACTACAACAGCAGGAGAAGCTATGTGGGATAACATGGCATGGGAAGATCAGTTTGCAAGATCGATAGATGCCTCTGGTATCTTAGCAATGTATAGTGATTTGTTATATACTGGTATGAATACAAGTATGGCTCTTGGTGGTCCTGATATTTCTGCAGGTTTGTTACAACCTAAGTTTCCACAAGAAAGAAATATAGGAGATGCTATCACATCAGTAGGTGGAGCAGGTCCAAGTATAGGATTAGAATTAGGCAGGGGAGTACATCAATTTATTACTGGAGAATATGGTCAGGGATCTAAGCAGATTATTAAAAATTTGCCATATATGAGATTGTGGTTTATAAAAGATATGGTAAACGAGCTTGGCAACACATTAGTTGATATTGATGAAGATGGTTTGGAGAAAACTTTAAGGGCGAGGTATTAATGACAATAGCTTTAAGTGCAAATACCCCACGAGTGAGTTACACAGTAAATCAAGGAGCAACACAAACCTCATTTACTGTACCATTCGTATTTTTTACTGCATCAACAGATCTCAATGTTTTTGTTGATAATACGGCAAGAACTTTTGATGCCAGTACAGCAAACACAACGCAATATACTGTGAGTGGTGGCAATGGATCTACTGGATCTATAACAACTTCTGTTACTGGTGCTACTGGTGGCAGTACTGTTGTCATCACAAGAGCAGTGCCATTGTCTCGTACCACAGACTTTCCAAGTTCAGGTGCATTTGAGGTAGCTAAACTAAATACTGAGTTAGACACTGTTACTGCAATACAATCTGATTTTAATGATGCTGCATCACGAGGAGTAAGACTACAAGATTCTGATACTGCAGTGTCAATGGAGTTGCCATTACTGGCTAGTCGTAAAGGTACAGTTTTAGGATTTAATGCAAGTACTGGTGCTGCAGAGGCAGGTCCTACAATTACTGCAGTGCAGTCTTTGTCGGCAGTCACAGCATCTATTAATTTATTAGGTACTTCTGCAGTAGTAGAGGACATGGGTTTACTTGCCACATCTGCAGTCATAGAAGATATGGGTCTTTTAGCTACATCAGGCAATGTAACAGCTATGGGATTGTTAGGTGTTAGTAGTGTTATCACTGACATGGGTATTTTAGGTACTGCAGCTATTGTTGAGGACATGGGATTTCTTGGAACATCAGCTAACGTCACAGCTATGGGTCACTTAGGTACTAGTGCTAACGTAACTGCAATGGGCAAACTAGGTAATGATGCCACTGTAGCTGACATGGCTATACTTGGTACAGATGCAATCGTTGCAGACATGGCAATATTAGCTAACTCAACTATTGTTGATGACTTAGCAATCCTAGCAACTAGCGATATTGTTACTGATATGGCTTTATTCTCTAGCATGGGTGGTATCGATGTTGGATTCGGTGGTGGGTTCGGACAAGTTGGTGCTGGTGCTGCTGGTGGTGGTATGGGTGCTGGTGGAACTGGTGGTTATTATATAGCCCCAGCCTTTGATGT
>WLWH01001337.1_pt1 | contig 16572 bp, 19 predicted proteins | sample 6712741 | NCBI WGS metagenome assembly WLWH01 (sample SAMN12718694, study PRJNA515312) | sponge metagenome | isolation source: marine sponge | host: Mycale hentscheli | place: New Zealand: South Island, Marlborough, Capsize Point | collected 2003-05-01 | reverse complement strand
TTTGAGCTTAAAGAGCGTTGCGCCCTCATAACTGCCGAGGCAGCTGAGATCACCAGTCTCGAGATACTTGGCGAGCTGCTCAGTCGTGCCTTGCACAGCTGAGTCGCAGGTCACAACAAGCTCAAGAGTCAAATCAGAGTCTGGCAGGAATGAGAGCGCCATGCTAGTTACCTCGAGTAAGTGCGAGCCTAAATGGCGTGTTGTACAGATTCTGACTATCTGAGACATCGCCACCAAAGCGCGAGGCTTTGTAAGTGAGCGGCTGCCGAGTGATGTCATTACCGCTCGGATCATACTTGCTCGGGTCATTAGTGAGGTAAGCGGCAGGGATCATGAAAGCCCCACCTTGACCAGCCGCGAGAGGCCCAAAGCCGACAAGCACCTGCCTCAGCGTGCGATTAAAGAAATCGCTATTGATGGTCGTATTCGGAGTGCTAATCGTGAGGCTCAGCTCGACATCCACATCTGAAACCTCCATATCGCGCATAGCGAGGATGCTGTCAGAGTGTCCGACTGGCGTGAGCGTATTGGTCACAGTCAAGGTGAAATCTTCACAGTCGAGCGCGATGCGCCCGAGGGTGTCACCTGTAGTCGCGTCTGTGAGGCTAGTAGGCGAGGCATCGCTGATCACCACATAGGAGCCCCGAAAGAAGCAAGGTGCGCCTGAGTTATAGACTGGCTCGATTGGCCCGACAGCAGCAGCATGATCATCTTGAATCAAAGCCGCTTGATAAGTCAGATCAGCCATCACTCGACCATTATCGAGCGAGAGCTGCATCGACTCGAGCACGCACCCATAAGCATACGACCGAAAGCCGACACCATCGACGCGAAAGCTGACAGAGTAGCGAGTATCACCAAGATCAGTGCGCTGCCCAGGCACCCAGCTCTGCATGAGTCGAGCTGTCGCTGTGCCTGTAAAGCCTGAGCTAAATGCAGGGCTCACAGTAACATCGCCTGCGACATCGGCATCTGTGACAGCGCTATACTCAGCGCGACCATTCACCTCGACCCCGATCAGGCCACCATGCACATAATTAGCGCTCGAGGTCGGTGTAAAGGTGTTCACATCGCTGATCGCTGTAATGCTGTCGCTGCCTGAGCTTGGATAAGAGCTCTCAAAGCCTGCACCGAGGAGCGCGCCAAGATAGCCGCCACCAAAATCATAATTAGTGCCGCCTGCTCCGATGGTCGTGAGGTCGAGGCGCAGATTAACTGTGCCGGTGCGACGACGCACGCGAGAGCCACCGCTCCAAACTGTGTCGGGCTCAGGTGGCAAGCCATAGGTGCCATCTCGAGCATCGGTGCGTTCGCTCACAACAGGATCACCATAAATGATAATTGGGTCGCGCTCACAAGGAATCGAGACATAGGTGAGGCCCGAGTTATTAGGCAGTCCGGTTGATGAGCTGATCGAACCAAAGGCTGACTCGATAGCTACGCTTAGAGATCGATGAGTTACGCTCATGCTGAAGCCTCCAGGTAAAGAAGATCAAAAGGTAAAGAGAGCACAAGCGCTGTGATCTCTGTCGTTGGGTCTAGTAAGGGCTCTGTAACAGGCTCGCCCGGTATTACGCTAACTATACCTGTTACAGCGAGATCATATTGAGGGCCTTTGAGTGTAGTGAGGAGCTTTGCAGCATCCTCAGCGATAAGGCGCTCGAGGTAGTGCAGCTCACCTATATCATAGCGCACTCTGAGCACGACGCGAGCTCGCCTGCGACCTGAGAGCCCTGCCTCGCCATCATCGATCGCAAAAGCCTCAAGCCTCAGCTCGAAATATCGCATCGTGTTTTGATTATGATCAAGAGGCCCGACTCGGCCTGAGCTGTTAATCGCGACAAAGCCATGATGTAGATCAGTCTTAGGCAGTACAGCCTCGATCTGATCCTCGAGATATGTGAGCGCTGCGTTAATGCCTTGACTCATCGGGCCTTACCTTTGATTTTCTTGGTGAGCTCAGCCTGCACTGCTGACACTAGCACATTCACATCGCGAGGAGATAGACCGAGAAACTCGCGCTCAGCATTAACATCATAACCATAATGACGAACATGAGCAGCGAGGCCGATGATAAAGCGGCTCGCAGTCGCATCGAGCACTACTAGATTCTGCATAAGAGCGCCTGACAAGGTGAGGTCAACCAAAGCGCTTGAGCCAGCACCATGCTGCCTGCTCTCTCGCTTGTATTGATCATAACCACCAGAATAAAAGACTGTTCGCCCGGTTCGCGACTTGCGCCCACCTTTAGGCTTTAGGCGAGCTCCTCTGAGAGGGATATAGATCGGTCGAGTCGAGTATGGTGCGTATGATGCAAACTTGCGCCCATCTGCATCGATGCCCTGCGACGTGCGTAGCTTAATGGCTGCGAGCGTATTCTGAGCGAGGCGCGCAGAGTCTTTGGCAGTCCATAAGCTTGAGGGCAGATTCAGAATGATGCGCGCAGCCATTTAGTGCCTCATGCCTCGAGTCGGTGTAAAGGTCTGGTCGTATTGGGTCTTGCTGTAGCTGCGCCATGACGCGCGCATGTCTCTAAAACTGCCGCCTTTCTTGGCGATGTCGAGCTCTCCCTCATCGACTATGTTATCGCCATCTCGATCGAGGGCGAGTGAGCGCAGGCTGATGTCGAGGAGCTGCATGCAGCGCTCGCGCATAGCGTTTGCTGTGTCGAGCTGATTGATCGCCTCATACACTCGAGCGGCTGTGCAGTATGCGTGAGCGTTTGCAAAGCTCTCAGCGTTAAATACCTCATCCTCGGTTACATCGACCTCATCTTTGAGGTGATCTCGGATCATGAGGATGATCTCTTGCAGACTGGCATCGATCTGAGGCGAGAAGCTGCTCTGCCTCCTCGGGATCATATCCGCGAGCTGTGGAAATTGCCCGACGAGATCATCATGCGAGAGCCCGGTATCAAATGGGCGAGGAGTGATTTTAAGCAGGCCCTTTGCGAGGCGCTGCTCTGTCTGCTGTCCGAGGTCGAGTGTATAGCTCACCTGCCACGGATAATATCCAGTCGTATTAGTGATCGAGCTTGGAACAGTCGCATAATACAGACCAAAGACAAGCAAGGCGCTCTCACTTAGGTCAATCTCTCGAGGTAAGGGCTCAGCTAAGATTGCAGTTGTGCCGACCATACGCACGACAGTAACCGAGTAGATCGTATCGCCATCGGTAACGAGATGGGCCTTGATCTGATCAGCCTGCAGCGCTGTGGCTTGGCTGTCGACTGTGAGGGTGCGTCGGTCATTACCGATCGCTGATACAGTCGCATCAGCTCGAGTCTGAGTCATGACCACAGCTGAGGAGCTGCCGACTGTGAGCGAGGGCGCTGAGCCGAGAGGCCCAGGCGCGACCCACTCAAACACCATCGCCTGACCTGTTATCGATTTAATCATCTCGCGCCTCCTGCATTGGCATCGGTGATGTCTTGAGCTGTGGCTTTTGTAAGGTTAGCAGCCTCAAAGAAACTTTCGGTGATGGGCGACCAACTATGTCGGCAGTTATAGCCGCCTCCATAAGTCTTGACTGGCAGGCCCTGCCCATTATTAAGCCGCCTCATCTGCTTTTCATCGACCACCTTATTGATGAGAGGTCGGCAAAAGTCACGAGTCTCGCCATCGCGAGGGCCTGTGTATAGATAGAGATCGAGCTCAAGCTCAGCAGCTGCCGAAGCTTGAGCGCTGCGCCCGACTGAGGCGAGCTGAGTGCGAGCGACTGTGAGCTGTCGACCGGTCGACTGCTCGAGGCGCTGTGCTAGTGGAGTGAGTGCCTGAGCCACAGGCACACCCACCGAGATTGATTGCAGAGATGAGCGCACAGAGGCGAGCGAGTCCGGTAAGATGACATCATCAAAGACTGCCTCGGCTGCACTGATACCGACGAGCCCGATCTCGGGCATGTCTCCGATATCAGCGTCTGCGACAATTACCTGCAGGGTGTCGAGCGCAGCATCAATGATGCGCTGCTCGGCCTGCATAAAGTCATCGACTGCGAGGCCGAGGCCCGAGCGCACGATGAAATCGAGCAGCTGCTCTCGAGGTAGTGAGAGGAGCTGCTCAGCTGATGTGAGCTCAAGCGCGCTGCGCAGGTTGCTCACCATCTCTCGCTTGGCGAGTTTAAGCGCGAGCGCCATCTGCCGCTCGGCTCTTACCTCTGCCTTTAGCTCTTTGACCTTAGCGAGAATAAGGTCGCGCTGTGGCCCTGGTGGTAGCTCACGCGCCTGCGCGCTGAGATCATCGACCGCTAATTGATCAGCGTCTTGTCTCTCAGCGAGCAGGGTTGCATGAGGTCGACCACATGAGCAGAGCACTATACCTCAGAAGCCTAGAGGCAGTCAGTCAAGACAAAGCCGAGGTTGCCATCGATGACCTTGATGAGATTGCTCTCGTCGGCCCAGACGTTGCGACGAGTCAAATCGAGAGCGTCATACTGCCCGGCCTTCATGTCCTCAAAGGTCATGTTTGCGGCAGCGATCGGCATCATTCGCACGCCCGACTTGCTCTGCACAGCATCGCTGCCATGCAAGATGCCCATAAAGAGGCTGTCGTTTGTCCAGATGTAGCCCTCTGAGCTAGTCGCGCCAGGGACTGCAGTATCTTGGCGAGCTGCACCGACGAGAATATTAGAGATGCCGAGGATATCGCGCAGGGTGCTGATGACAGCCTCATCGCTAAGAATAAGGTTGCCGCTCGCGACACCATTAGGAGTCGTGCCAGCCTGAAAGTAGCCGCGCAGCTCAGGAGAGCGAGCGAGCGCCCTAAAGAGAGTACGACCCATGATGAGGCTGTCTGGGTTGATCCCATGCGCGTTCTCAAAGATGGTATCCTTGAGCTCATGCAGGTAACTGAGAGGCTCAGCGCCTGCAGCGTCGAACTTACCACCAAACTGAGCAGTTGAGGTCGCAGTGTTAAAGTTAGCGCCATCAAAGAGGACATCAGCAGCGCGCTTCTCGCGAGCAAGCTTCATGACGCGTGCGACCTTCTTGACGATGCGCGCCTCCTCAGAACCAGGGTACTGAGAATCGATAATATCCTCCATCGCGATGCTGTCCTCGGAGCTGTAGATCTCGCACTTGTAAGTAGTGCTAGTGCGATCAAAGCCACCGATGCGAGCACGAGATGAGCCCGGAGCGCGCTGCAGGTCGAGGCCTGCGCCTGCGCCCATAAAGTTTCGAGATGTCTCGAGCAGGAGAGTACCAGAGCGCTGAGGCACTTTGACATTCTCAAGGACGCGATCAGCAATGAGCTGATTATCAGATGGGACTGCCTCAGCGACGAGGTTGGTTAAGATCTCGTCGACTGGGTGAATGTTACGATATGAACTAGCCATTTTAGATCACCTCCTATTTAAGCGAGTGGGGCGAGGCCGCGCTGAAAGACGATCGAGAGCTGATCGTTTGCAGAGGCGCTGAGCTGGTTGATGTTGGGCAGGCTAAAGCCGACCGGATAATGAGTCGTGGCTGCCGCCTGCACAGCGCCTGCAGTCGTAACTGCGAGCACAGTGTCTGAGGTCAAGGTGAGGCTGCCGCCTGCGATCACCCGAGTCTCGCCTGAGACAATGACATCGACGACATCACCGGTAGAGCCAGCGCGCTGCGCGACTCCGATGATGGTATTAGCTGTGGGATCTGATGCGACTGCGATCTTGCCTGCGCTATCAATAGCGACCAGCGCGAACTCAGTAACAGCAGAGGCGCACACAAATGACTTGATGAGCTGATTCATGCTGATCACTCCTTAGTTAAAGACGCTGTTGTAAGCGTCTGGGTTGGTATCACGGTAAACATTAAGGGCCTCGCTGAAGCTGAGATTCTTCTCGGCTGCGAGTGCCTTGACCTGCTCAGCGAGCGTTGCCTTATTGAGCTCAGCGCCTGAAGCGCCATGCCCGATCTCAGCGAGAGGTACTGCACTTGATGTCGGTCGATCGCTAAACATCTGCCAGAACTCAGGCATCTGCTCGCGCACGTCCCAAGCGCGTTGCGCTGCGCCCTCCTCAGATGGTGCGACCTTGCCTTCGCGCAGGAGAGCTGAGACAGCCTCGCGACGCTCGACATCGCGCTTCTCAGCCTCAATCACCTCGAGGCGCTCTGAGAGCTTTTGATTCTGAGTACGCAGCTGCATGACCTCAGCGAGGACATTGGGCGCAGCCTCGCTGAGCTGTGCAGGCTCGCTCATCTTGCGCTCTTTGTCATAACCGAGCTTCTCAGCCTCAGCCTTATCATCCTCAGAGGGCTTCTCTGCCATCTCCTCAGACTCATCATCCTCGAGCTCGCCTGCGAGCTTGGCCTCAGCCTCGCTGCTCATATCTTTTAACTTTTGCTCGAGCTCTTTGACCATCGCATCTTTCGCAGCGAGGGCAGCTCTGAGCTCATCGACTGACATGGTGCTTAAATCCATCGTCTCTTGCTCCTGTTCGTTTAGAGTTACCCGATCGATCTTGCTGTGCGATTGGGCTGGTCTGGGTGTAAGAGTGATAGCGAGCAGCTGAGCATCGCCCACCTTATCGCCACCATCTCGGGTGAATATCTCGCCATGCAGATACTCAGGTGATGACCACAGGACACCACCAGCATCAGCGACGACTTTAAGGCCTCGCTCGTTATATGCAGGCACTGCATAGAGGCCATCAGAGCGCAGGTCGAGATCGACGATCATGCCGAGCGCGTTGCCTGACTCAGGTGGTGCAGGCGTGCCACCACTAAAGGGCGATGTCGCGTGCTGCCAGTCGATGATAACTGGGTCGCTATCCCTGCGCTCATAGTAGACTCGGCACATCTCATTAAGGAGCTCCTCAGAGACAGGAGCGCCAATAGCCTCGCCATTCATGCGACTGCTCACCTGGCCGAGCGCTAGCGTCTTGAATGGCTTGCCGATGGTGAGGCCCTCGGGCACCTCATAAGATGGGCGCTCGCTGAGCTGTACTGCCTCGCCATAGGCGCGCAGAGTTGTCTTTTCATCTGCTGCATTCATCTGCTTAACTACCTTTCGAGCCCAAGCAAAACCGGCATCACCGCCCCAACCATCCCAAGCCTGTCGACCTTTGCCGTACTCATCCCAGGTCGAGCCCTGCTTATCGACCTCATGCCGAGTAAAGTAAGCGAGCATCCTGCGCACAGTCTCAGGAGAGAGGCGCACGCCATTGATCAAATCTCGAGCGCGAGCGATGCCGACCGAGGTCATGCCGCGCTGACTCTGTGGCTTTTGAGCTCGACGACGCAGAGCGCGCTCAGCTGATTTGCGTGCGCCCTCCGGTGGCTTGAAATCAATGTGATCGTATTTCTTAGGCGCGAGAATAATCTCACCCTTTGCCTGTGCCTTTTGCTGTGGGTGCCCTTTGGGCAGCAGATCAAGATCGCCTGTATAAGCCTCTTTTCGCTGTCCGGTCGCGACTAGCTTTAGGAAAGCCTTAACTCTGCCATAGGCCCATTGATTGCGAGTCATGCCCGGGCGATGTGAAACGCTGAAAGCGCCTGCTCCTCGCCTAAAGACAGCCTTTAACATGCCGAGGTCGACGCGCTTTGACTTCTTATTAAAGCGATCATTATGCTTATCGACCATGCCACGCAGAGCGCGCTCGATGCTCTCGCTAATTTCGATGCCGCCACGCTTACCAGAGGCGCTGCCGCTCGGGTTGGTCTTGCTGCCTTTGACCTGATCGCTCTTAGGTGCTGGCGTTTGCGCTTTAGTCTTGGCCATTGCGTCGCCTCCTCGCAGCTTCAGCGAGCGCAGCGATGCCGCTACTTGCGCTTACTGTTCTCTCGATGGCTGATCGCTGTGCCTCCTCGGGTAGATCGCCAGCTCCGAGTCGCTCCCTTATAGCGCGCTCGAGCTCGTCGTCGGGTGTCAGCAGCCCTGCTGTAACGAGCTGAGGCAGCATAGCGAGAGACTCTGCGAGGTCGTCGGTGTCGAGCCCGGTGTGATTGAGGCGAGGCAGCTTGCTTGGATCGATTGGGCCGTAATTCCATCGGATCAACCTTCCTATGGTGCCACCGCCACGCCTATCAACCCCAGACACAGCAGAGGCCACAATATCGCAAAGATTGATAGCAGCTCGTCGAAACACACTTAGATGCACCTCACCTACTGAGCGCGAGCCTGTGTCAGTTATGCCGAGGTTGGCAAACTGAGCGAGGAAAGCCTGCGAGATTTGATTATCGCATTCTTTAATAATGTCGAGAGGGCCTTGCGCGTAAAGGTTAGGCGCGCTCGCATACTGATCAAAGCTTACGACAGGATTATCGACAAGATAGCTCTGCTCAGCTGAGAGGAAAGCTTGAGCCTGCGCCTCAGCGTCATCGATCATCGCATTTACATCTGAGTCGGTTAGACCATGCAGTTCAGCGACTGAGCGATCGACCTTAACTCGAGGAGTCGGCACAGCCCATCGGTCGACACCGACGCACATGAGGTTTGAAACCTTTTGCTTAGTGCGCCACCACCACCAGACAGGACGCAGCATCCCCGAGCCCTCAAAGTTTGAGCCGGTGCGATTCAAGGTGAGGAGCAGGAGCTTGTTTGCTGGTATCGGCTCTGGTGTGCGCCCGACACCGACCACCTGCTGCATCACGCCATCGAGCTGCTGATTATCTCGAGAAAGCCATCGCAGATGCGCGCTCGGCTCACGATCAGCATAGAGGTCGAGCCACACTCTAGTATTGCCCTGCTCATCGGGGCCGACTCGATAGAGCTCCTCGGCATACCGATAACCGAGCGGCACAAACTCGAGCATATAGCTAAGCTGTTCTTCCCAGCTCAAGCTTGTCTGCCCTGCATAACCATCAAAGCCGAAAGCCTCATTTGCAAAGCGAGCGACCTCGACTGCAATCGGGTCGGTTTCATCGCTGCACTCAAATCGCCAGGTGGCTGAGAGCAGAGTCTGCCTAAGCATGTGCCATGAACGACGCACAACCGGGTCGGTGCGTAGCATGTCCTCAGCCTCGCGCACCCAATTGAGCCCGGTTAGCTGAGCGTTGCGCTCATAGCCTGAGATCATGCCACCGCTGAGCTGCGTGCCGCTTATACCTCGCACAGAAAAGCGAGGATGCAAGGCGCGCATGTGGCGTGGTGCCTCATCGGTGTCTGCTGCATGGTCTAGCTTACGCATCGAGCCCTCAGTGCTAGGAGTCTCAGCTTAATCGTCGTGCTAGTCCATTCGTCATTGCTAGTGTGTTCATAAGTTGATGACTTGTCAAGGCTTGTATGTATGCCACTCGCCTCGAGCTTTAAAGATGGCTAGATCGATCTCTATTGGCCTGCTGTGGCAGATGACTTGCGACCAGCGCCAATAATGCTCGCCCTCGCGAGGCACCCAAGATCGACAGCGCAAGCACCACTTGTAATCTCTGTGAGCGTATGTTATCAAGAAAGCCTCCTTGAATGGGGCACAGTCGGTCGCAATAACTTTACATCGATCAGCTGTCTCAGATGGCCTAGCAGGTTATGCGCTTGCTAGGCCATCATTTTATTTGTCATCTAACCTGCTGAGCTCTCGAGTCAAGTACCAGAGCGCCTTCTGCAGATCCTCTCGAGTGTCGTGCTTATGACCTGAGCGAGCGACGTATTTGATCACGTTGCCGAGGCAGAAGCCGAGGCCCCAAGCCTCAATCGCATCGATTACCTCGATGCCGCTCTGCGAGTGATAGTGGCTCGGATGATCGACTGAGGAGCTCATCGGCTCATCTGCTGTAAGGTCGACGCGATCAAGCATCGGGTGCTCACTCATCCTTCATCGCCTCGAGCTTGGCCTCAAGCTTGAGGAGCTCGCGATCTAGCTCGTCAATGCGCTTGATGATCTCGTCTTGCTCTTGCCTCTCGAGGTCAAAGCGCTTGTTTGTGAACTTCCAAAGCATATACATGAGGCCGACTGTAACGACTGCGACGAGATTATTAGGATCAAGCAGCTTGTCTGCGAGTCCAGGTGTTAGTGTTGGATCTGCCATCTTAAAAGCTCCTCGAGTTGGTGTGGATGCCTGCGCGCCTGTTTCGGTTTGGCTTGCGTCGACTGTAGCCACCGGTGTCGACTGAATCTGCCCAGTAGTTAAATATGCAGTCGTATCGTAGAGCATCAAGAGGATCCTCTCGACCGTCTTTCTTAGGTTGCTCTTTGTTATCCCAAGCATAGGACATGAGCGCCTTGCGTAGACTGTTACCGCTTGCGCGCTCACCTTTGGCCCATACCTCTCGAGTGATGAGATAGCGCGAGCGATTGAAGGCGCGCTTGAGCCTCTGTACTCCGTTTAGTATGTCGGTGCGCGTCGGGTCGGTTGTCGACCTGAGCGGCATGCCGATGCCACCTTGCTCGATAGGCTTGGCGATCTCGCGAAAAGCAGAGCGCCCTGTCTGATCGTTGCGCGCCTTGCCTGCTTTGTCTGCACAACCGGAGTCGAGCCAGATGCGAGGCCCCGGTGCTTGGTCGCGCAGCTCGCGAGGCCATGCGACTTGCAAGATCATGAGGCTGAGCTGAGCGATGGTTACTTCTTGAGGATTGAGCTCTGCGACGATCACCGAGGCCTCGCGCTCCTCATCATAGGCGAGTATAAGCACCGATGGCTTTCTGAAGCCCCAGTCGATGGCGATGCGCCCGGTCATCTCGGGCGAGTATTTAAAGTCGTCGATGATGTGGCGCTCGAGGCTAAACTCTCCATATACTAAGCCGCTTGGAGGCTTGGGCCGATTAAGCACCATAGCCTCGCGCTCATCAGGTGGCAGCAGCTTGGTCGCTTCAAACCATTCATCACTTAGATTGGTTTGATTAACGTATGAGGTAAACAGCAGAGGCGAGCACCCTGCATCCTCTGCGAGCTGGCACCACCAAGCATCTGCGACCGGCAGGCCAACCAAGATGAGCGTCGGCGTCGGGCCAGAGCGCAAGCGACCGAGCGCTTTATTTGCGACTTCGGGGCCTAGTGTTTGGCACTCATCGATCAGCGCGACACCCGATGTGACGTTAATACCCTCGAGAGGGTTGTGCGTCGCGTCGCGAGTGCCTGGTCGAAAGTAGGAGCGGCAGAGGACAGCTGAGCCTGTATGTGTATCTTTCCACTGTCTAAGAGTGTGATTGTAGACCCAACCTCGAGGCGCGAGCCACTTCTCAATCTCGGGCATGAGCACCGAGTTATAACGCGCATTTGTATCGGTAACGAGCAGACTAGTAGTGCCTGGCCTCACCTTGCTGAGGAACCACATTGCAAAGATCAGCGAGCTCGTCTTGCCGCTGCCCCATCCACAGCGCGCAGCGATGATACGATCAGCGCGCCTTATGCCTGCGATGACCTCGCGCTGCAGGTCGTTTAACTGTAGGTCACTGCTCACGATCAGCCTCGAGGACATACTCGAGCAGGCGAGGCTCATCGATGGTGAGTCGGTGTGCGCGCTCGCCCTTGCGATAGCCTCGCACGATGCCGAGCTCGATTAGGGTTAGCACATGATGTCGCATAGCATACTCTGAGCAATCCTCACTCGCAAACTCGCGTAAGAAAGTGCGCAGAGCTGTCGGCTGAGCAGGCCACTGCAAGACAGCCAGCAGAGCGCGCTTCATTTTGTGCGCGAGCTGTGATCGGGCGATGAGCTCCTCGATGCTCGTCTCGACTTTAGGCTGAGGCCTGCGAGGTAGGTGCGCGAGTGTAAAGAAATCGACAGGATCGACAGCAGAGCAGATTGCTCGGTCGAGCTCCTCGAGGCTAGACCAACGCGCTCGGCCCATAGGTGAGTCACGACCGACATCGCGGCCCCAGACTGCGACGATGCGAAAGGGTGTCGAGTAGTGAATGGCGGCAGCTTGGAAAGGCACCGAGTAAAGGCCGATCATTACCATCCATAGAGCATCATTCTCTTGAGCGAGGCGCTGCAGCTTAGTCAGGTCGCTGCTCATGTGATCGAGCACAGCGTCTGCGATCTCACCATCTGAGCGAGTGTCGGCTGGCTTGATGTGCCGAGTCTTGATCTCGAGCGCCATCGAGGCCGCGCTGTGCCTGCGCTGCAGTACGAGATCACAATACTTACCGGGCTCCGGCCAAGCAGGCCGACCGACCTCGATCGGATATTCTGCGAGGCGATAATTGGCCCAGTCTGCCGACTCGATGATTGAGAGCACCAAGCCTTGAAATCGGTTGTGAATACGCACGACAGCAGCGCGCATCTGCTCGGGTGTCCAAGTCGACACCATCGAGGGCCTGTTGATCTCGAGCTTGTTTTGTGTCATGTATCCCTCAACGCTTGCTTATGACTCTGGCTCAGTCTCTCGATGGTGATGCTCTGCAGAGGCTGAGTCAGAGTCAGGCTCTTTACTTACTAAGTGAGCAGTCTGCTCGAGCATGGCGATCACCTCGGGTATGCCGTCTTTCTGACTGGCTGATACTTGGAGCTCCTGCTTATCACCATAGCGATCGGGGCGCAGGCGCGCCAATATCCACATAAGCGCTCGGGTGTCATCTTTGCGAGTAGCCATCGAGCGCAGCTCAGAGAATACTGAGCCCTCTGCCGCAAACTGTGCGTCATCGAGGGCCTGTGCAAAGTCCTCATGCTTATCGCGCCAGTTGTAAATCGTGCGCCTCGGGATATTGGCCCCGACTGCGCTCGCCTCTACGCTGTGGCCCTGCTCGAGGAGATCGAGAAAGTGTGCAGTCTTGTCTGCGTTGCGTTTGCTATATGGCCCGGTGGCAGGCTCGCGCGCGCTTGTGCTACCTGAGCCATCTATAATAAGAGCTTCTCGCTGTGCTAAGCCTTTAAGGTCGCTGCTCATACTGCCTCGCATAGATTTTGATGCGTCTAAAGATGCTTTGGGCTGTGTTTGGTATGATGTTACAGGCTCTAGCTAGCTCTGTCACCGATTCATACTTATGGATATTTTGAGCGATGGTGCGCTCATCGTCTGTTTTAGCTTGATCGATGTAGCTGTTCAGAATGAGCCCAATGTCATGATTTTCAATCCATCCATTCGGGTCATGATCATCTTGAATAAGCCCCCATTGATCCCAATCATCTGCTGTGTGATGGCTCATGCGATTGCGATAGCGCTGCACATAGTTGATTGCTCGCATGTTAGCGATGCGCCTGATCGCGCCACCACAGTTTAGATTCTCAAGCTTGTCGACTCCTCGGTCGAGAAGATAAATGCAGGTTTCGCTGTAGATATCCTCAGCTTCTTCAGGCCTCAAAGAGTAAACAATCTCTAACCCTCGCAGCACCTGTGATCTGATTTGCACAAGCTTGGCCCCGATGATCTCAGCGCGCTGCCTGCGCTCTACTTCTGAATACATAGTTACTCACTTTTCAAGAGGCTTTCAGCCCCAGCCGCCACCCTGACTGCCTGCCCAAGATGCTGAGCCCTGGTTACTGATCGGGTTACTCTCTGCTTTATGCTCGAGCTCGCGAGGCTTGGCCCCGACAAACTCCCAACCATCGACAACGATCTCGAGATCGATGCGCTTGACTCCATCCTTTTGCCACTCGCTCTGCTGCATCTTTCCCCACAGCGCGACAAATGAGCCAGAGTCGACATTCTTCAGGATGCTCTCGCCTGTCTTGCCAAATGCGACGCACTTGCACCACATTGTCGATTTCTCGCCACCCTTCTGCCGGACATCGACAGCGAGTGAAAAGCTCGCGATGTTGCCTTGACTGCCTCGAGATTCTGGTCGCTTGCCGATATTGCCACTTAACACAATTCGATTCATACTGTCTCCTCTAGTGATGCGAGCCGAGTCGAGCCCCACGACTGAGGCCCGACTCGCCAAACAATTTTAACCCGAGAGGAACTTATATGGATTATCGGCAATTTGCAACACAAAGCGGCAGCGTGCAGCTCATCGATGTGATGGGCTCGCCTTTGTCGGTCGTTAATAGCGCTCGCGTCTCGATGGGTAAACGCGCTGAGATAATGAGCGATAAGGATTGGCGGCTGATCGATTACCTTTGGTCGCATGAGCATACCTCACCCTTTCGGCATGTTCAGTTTCAGTTTCACTTGAGCGCCCCGATCTTTGTGCTGCGTCAATGGATGAAGCACCAGGTCGGCTGCGCGTGGAATGAGATCTCAGGTCGATATGTCGAGTTTGAAAATGAGTACTGGACACCCGACGCATGGCGAGCGCAGAGCTCGTCGGTGAAGCAAGGCAGCGCTGGGCCGATGGGCGAGGATGATGCGCTGCGCGCTGAGCTGATCTATAGCCGAGCGATCGAGGCGAGCCATGCTGCTTATGAGGAGCTGCTGAGAGTCGGAGTCTGTAAAGAGCAAGCTCGAGCTGTGCTGCCGGTGTCGCTGATGAGCCAATGCTATTGGACATGCAGCCTGCATGCTTTGATTCATTTCCTGCGACAGCGCCTCGACTCTCATGCTCAGGCAGAGATCAGAGCGTATGCCGAGGCTGTGCGCGAGAGTGTTGAGCAGGTCGAGGGCATGAGCCGACTGCTTGCGAGCACCCTCTGAGAAAACACAAAGGCCCCCCAGGTAGCTGAGATGCCTTGATCTGGAGTGAGCGAGCGTGCTTGCTCAGTAGGGTGCGACCTTGATGAGCAGAGACTCGTTTGAGTCAGCAGGCCAGTCGACCTTAACCTTACGCAAGATGCTGTGAGTAGCCTGCCAGCTGCGCCCCTTGATGACCTCGAGGCCCGGGTGATTGTATTTGATGAAGCTCTCGAGCGCCTCGATGATGAGAGGGTGTCGATCGAGCTTGATCTCGGTGCCGCTGTCGAGGAGCTCGAGCACTTGGTCTGTGATGATTGATGTAGCCTCGGTGTAAGCTTGATCGAGGAGATCTGCCAGCATGCTGCTGTCTGTCATGATGTTACTCTCTAGGTCAACAGGGTGAGCGATGTGCTCACCTTCCACATTCGACATTAGATGGCGCTTTGCCTTATGTCAATAAATATTTTAACTAAGATTAAGATATGCTAGTCGCGCCAGCCATCATCGATGCGCTTGCGTCGATCTTTGCCGATCATCTTGATAGGCTTGCCGAACATCTCAGCGAGCCTTGATGCGGCTGCTGTATTGCGCTCGCAGAGATCATCGAGTATCTGCGAGGGCCTCAGATTAGAGGTTGCGACGACTGAGAGCGTCTTGCTCGCCCATCGGTCATGGATCGCGCTGATCATCTCGAGAGTCTGGGCCTTTGACCAAGCTGTCCAATTACCACCGCCACCCATACCACCAATCTCATCGAGGCAGAGCAGGTCAACACCATCGAGGAGCTCATGAAGGCTGAGGCGCTTGGTCGCGTTAAAGCTCGCCTTAATATCCATCAAGTGCCCCTCATGAGTCATAAACAGAGCGCGCTTGCCTTGAAACACTGCGTGCTTGGCCAAGATATGCAAGATCGTGCTCTTGCCGTTGCCGGGTGTGCCGACGAGGAGCGCGCAGGGCTTGTCGATCGGGTTGGTCTTGTCATGTAACCAGTCGAGCACAGTCCCGATGCGCTGAGCTTGTTGCTCGCTATCCCACTCATAAGCTGAGAGAGTGTGCTGATGAGCTGTGTAAGGCAGTCGAGCTCGCTCGAGATTCGTGAGCTTTCGTCGCAGTGGGTAACAGACTGGGCATCTGATCGCTGTGCGCGCTGTGCCTGCCTCATCGCTCTCGACATAAGCCCAACCCTCAGCGCACTCACCACAATAAGGCAGAGGCGTAGTCGTGAGGATGCCCGAGGAGCTGAGCCACTCGGTAGCAGGAAAGTTTTCGGCATCAATGTCTCGGTAGTTTATCACTGATCCCAACCTTCTGCCCAAGCCTTATCGATCTGCTTGCGACGCTCCACATCGTTTAGAGTGACTGTGTATGTCTTAGGCTTAAGAGGAGGCGCTGCCGGTGTGCTGATCGCAGGTGCATGACCTGCCGCTTGTGTCGTTACCCAGTCGATCGCTGATCGAGGAGCGATGAGCTCTGCTCGCATCTGAGCAAAGAGCTGATCACCCTCTTGCCGATTCCACAGCGCTCGCTTGATGTCCCATCGATTATGATGATTAATCTGTCTCATCACTTCTCGCTGATAAGCGAGATCATCATCAATGCGACTCACTACCCAGATGCTGCCGATGAGCTCCTCGGTGATGGGCTCGGGCTCAGGCATGAGTCGATTCCACAGATCAGCTCTGGCTTGCTCCTCGGCATCGATGTCGGCCTCGCGCTCGCGCTCGCTGTCTGAACTCGGCTCAGCGTCTGAGAGATTGGAGAGAGATTGATTAGTATAATTGAGAGATATTGAACTGTGTGACACTTTTGGTAAGGTTTCGACCAAATCTGTCACATCGTGGCTTACCAAATCTGTCACAGTAGGTGTGACATAATTGGTCGACCATGAAGGCCTGCTTACCAAATCTGTCACATCGTGATCAGGAGCCCTTACCAAATCTGTCACATCGTGGCTTACCAAATCTGTCACATCGTGATCAGGAGCCCTTACCAAATCTGTCACAGCATGATCGAGCACCTCGCGCACCTTGCTGAGGTTAAGCCGAGTGTGTGACTTATGATGTAGGCCCGGGCCTCGCACCTCGGCTGAGCGAGTGAGCCACCCAGACTCGATGAGCGACTTGAGATGCCGCTTGACTTGGCGCGAGCTCTGCGCGCTGGCCTCTG
>WLWH01001336.1_pt1 | contig 16573 bp, 23 predicted proteins | sample 6712741 | NCBI WGS metagenome assembly WLWH01 (sample SAMN12718694, study PRJNA515312) | sponge metagenome | isolation source: marine sponge | host: Mycale hentscheli | place: New Zealand: South Island, Marlborough, Capsize Point | collected 2003-05-01 | reverse complement strand
AAGAAGATATGATTTTAGCAATGAGGCTAATTGATAAATTTTGACTGCCTAAAGATGCATTTGATGAGCTTTGGCAATTACATAAAAAAGATATAATCAAAGATTTAAAAAAATAACTATGAAAACAAGAATTAAAAACCTATTCGCAAAAATCATTTTAAGCGACTTATTTATAAAAGTGTTTGTTTATGCAAGTGCTTTTATTTTAACCTTATTGTTAACCTTAGAAATATAAAATTATGTCATCAAGAAGTTACCCTATTTACAATATTATTAATTCGTGTGCTTACGCCTCGAAACCTTACACGAAAGGAAATAAATCTTTCGGAGTTCGTAAACATTCAGAAATCAACGTTAAAGTGGGTTCTAGTGCCACCCATTCGTTTGATTTATGCACCATTAAAGAAACAAAAAGAGATTTTGGCGTTTGGTCAGTTTTTAGAGTGTCAATAGACAATAAAACAATTAAACAGGCATTTTTTAACAATAAAACAAAAGTATTCACAAGAAGAACGCCAATAGAATTAAAAGAACTATTTTAATTATTATGATAAAAAACTTAGAAAAATTACAAAAAATATATAATACTACTTGTAATGCTTACGAGTGGAAAATTAATATGCTAGAAAAAGAAATAAAAGAACTTAAAAACAAAATAAAATAAACATCATGAAAGCAAACGAAATATTAAACTATTTAAAGAAAGTAGAAAAAGCAGTCAAACCTTACGGAAGAACCTTGAAAGATATTGAGGTAAATTTCAGAAGAAGCGAAGATTCAGACATTGAACAAACTGACTCAATAGAAATTGATTTATATGATTCGGAAAAAAATCATATTATTGAAAGCGTTGTTATAATGGGTAAATATTAAAATAAACATTATGCACCGACTAGAAAAAAACATACTGCACCACGCAAAGAAACAGAGAGAGCAAAGAAACTTAAATTGTCCATGTTGTAACGAACCTATGATAAAGATTGGTACTAAAGTTAAAATAGTTGATAATTTTGAAGAGCACCCAAACTACAAAATAAATACTATCTTACAAATAAAAGAACATGATAAAGATGGATACTACATTTTAAATAATGGTTCATACTGTTCAGAAAGCGAAATTGATGCAATAAATTAAATTAAATTAATCTTTAACGCCTCTTTATTAATATTATACCCCTTTAATTAGGGGTTTTTTTATATTCAACATTTTGTTATATTCTTAACATTCAGTTATTTATGATTAATTAAAATACAAATAAGTATATTTCTTTATCTTAATCAGCTACAAACAAGCCATATTAAGCAATTTAAACACCTTTTTAGCTAGTTTCACACCCCTTCTGGTAGTTACCCCTCATTTTAATTTAATAAGCTCTTAAAACGCCTTAAATTTAATATTTAGTTGTATATGAGTTGTAGATAGGGGGGTACTCTGCCTGTTTGCAAACGCTCTGTGTATATTACCCAACTCTCTCTACACTTCATACTTTCCATCTGACACTTGTATGTTCCTTATGAATTCAATACCTTTATGAATCTAATAGGTTATGACTAGAAAAAAAATGTATGATGAAAATTATCTTAAGGCAATTTCTTATTGTATGGATAATGGCATAAAGATATATCCTGTGCCTAAGAGCCGTAAAGAATATTATCTTGAAATTAATGACAATGGTCAAATAATACGTTCACCAGAGGCATATAATCTAAAACAATGGAGTGATAAAATAGTTGAATTATACACATTCTACTATTATAAATATAACCCAACCGACAAATAGTCAGATTATATATGTTATATATATATACATAGTGTATATATAGCATAGTGTAATATATTACATAGTGTATATATACATAGTGTAATATATAACATAAAGTATTATATTGCATAGTGTATATCATGTATATCATGTATAACATATACATACATAATATCATATATAACTGACATATATTCAGTTGGAATAAAGTAAAGTACAAAAACAAATTAAATTATTATTTATAATATGGCACTAAAACAAATTGAATTAGAAGTACCAACAACTCTATCTGACATTAAACTTTGGCAATACCAAAAGTATATGAAAGTCATAGAGCAGAACAAAACAGAAGATGCCGAAGATGAAGATAAGATAAACGATTTCTTAAATATGAAACTTGTGGAAATATTCTGTAATGTTTCACTAAGAGACGTTAGTAAGATTCCTTTGAAAGAGTTTAATAAAATACTAGAAATACTAAACAAAGCATTTGCAGAGAAACCAAAGCTAATACAAAGATTTAAGTTACTAGATGTGGATATGGGATTCATACCAAAGCTTGACGATATAACTCTTGGTGAATATGTAGACATTGAAACTAATATTTCTGATTGGCAAAAAATACACAAATCTATGGCTGTATTGTACAGACCAGTTAATTTTAAGGCAGAAGATAAGTATACTATTGCTCCTTATAAAGTAAAAGAGGAAATACAAGAACTGATGAAAGAGATGCCATTAGATGTAGCAATAAGTTCAATGGTTTTTTTTTACGATTTAGGGAAGGAATTACTGGGAGCTATACCGAAATATTTGGAGCAAAAACTGAAGAAAGAGGATATGCAACAGCTAGAGACGCATTTGCAAAAAAATGGGGTTGGTATCAATCAATTTATGCACTCGCTAAAGGTGATGTCAGAAACTTCGATTCAGTTACCGAGCTTCCACTCTACCAGTGTTTAAATTATTTAGCATTTGAAAAAGAAAAAGTAGATATAGAACAACAAGAATTAAAAAAAGCATATAGACAATGACAAGTTTTTACGACATATTAGATAAACTTAAAACATACCTTCAAGGCAACACAAATGTTAATTCAGTAACGTTTGGAGATATATTTGAGGTTGACCTAGCCAAACAAACTATATTTCCATTATCACACATAATTGTAAACGGATGTACATTTCAAGACCATGTAGTTCAATTCAATCTACAAATTATTTGTATGGATATTGTAAATGAGACAAAAGAAGATAAGAAAGATTTAAACAACTACTTTCACGACATAAACAACAAACAAGATGTGTTAAATACACAGTTTGCCGTAGTGAATGGTTTACAATCGGCACTTAGAAGAGGAGAACTATTTTCTGACTTATATCAAATAGATACAGATTATACTGCCAATATGTTTGAAGATAGGTTTGAGAATCTACTTGCTGGTTGGAGCTTAGACATATCAATCACAGTGGCGAACAATCAAATATCAGATATTAATGCTAACGGTCAATCTCCTTGCTAATGAGTTTAAAGCTAAAAAATACTGAGAAATATTTAAGACAATATACAAAGTCTTTACTTGATAATGCTATTGTGGAAATATCAAGAAAAGATAGAACAAGAAATTACTCTTCAAGACCTGTAACAACAAACATTACAGCTAGTGGAAGTTTACAAGAAAGTTTAAAAATAGTAGAAAAAAAAGGTGATTCAGTTTTAGAGTTAAATATAGAAGGGAATTCTTATGCAGAACAAATAGATGAAGGAACTAATAGCACAAATGTATCCAAAACAAAATTAATACAATGGATAAAAAATAAAAACGGATTTAAAGACTTAAATGGCAAACCTGTCAATTTAAACAATACATCTAGAATAGAAGGCATAGCATCAGTAATTAGTAAATCATTAAAATTAAAAGGTATATATCCTACTGGATTTTTAACTGATTTAGTAAAACAAAAATTTAATGCATTGAATAATGTAGATGAACCTATAGTGATGGATATAAAAGAAGATTTAGATAACATATTAAAAAATGCTGGATATACTAAAAAAGGTAACGAAACTTTTACCATAGAAACAAAAAAAAATTAAATAATGTCAACAGTAATAAACACAAGAAGTCCATTTTACTTCAAAGTATCTAATGCAGATTTGAGCTCTGTTAAATTAGAACTTTATATTTGGACTGGAACGTATGCACAAAGAAACGCATCTTATAAAAGATACACTTTAACTAAAGAACAATTATTAGATGAATTGGATAGAGGAACAACCACTTCTACTACAGCTAATAAATTAGTTGATAGCACGCAAAACTTTAATACTACAGCTCAAGTAGGTAGTTTTATAAAGAATAGAACAGATTCAACAACAGCAAGTGTTACTGCTATTGATAGCGACACAACTTTATCTATAAGCTCCGACATTATGGCTTCAGGTGAAAACTATATACTATTTGCCAAACCTTATGTTGTATTTGAATTAAGTGAGCTTGCAAGAGATTTTATGGAAACAGAGTATAATAACTACGCAACTGACACTTTATGGATAGATGCAGACGTTACTATTAAAGATTCATCAGGAGCTATAGTTCAAGTAAACTCTCAAGACACAAACACATCTAGTTTCTTAGGCATAGATGGTTATGGTTACTTTGAAGATGGCACTAATCCTAGAAGTGTTCAATACACAACACCTATGGTGCTTCAACATAATACTACAGTTTATTATAATGATGGTGCTGATATAAAGATTCCTATATATGCAGAAGCCGAGACGGTAACAGCTACACTAACAAGTACAGCAGGTGCAAATATAAGTTGGGATAATGCTGATGATTTTTGGGACACTTATGATGTGACTTGGGGTTCAGGAACAACACCTGTAGTTATAACTGATAACGGAAACACTAACCAAAAAATACAATACTTAATTATAACAGATAGTGAGGATTTAATTGATGGAGACTATGTAACTATATCTAGTAACAATGCCTCTTATTCGGATGTAGTTATAACACTTAGAAAAGTATGTGAACCTAAATACACTCCACTAAACATAATATTCTATAATAAATTTGGAGCACTGCAAAATCTATGGTTTTTTAAGAAATCTATGACTAATATAAATATTACTTCACAGCAATTTAAGAATAATATTTTAGATATAGAAAATTCTGGCAGCACACCTTCTTATGCTTTAAGTAAGCATCAAGAAAAGAAGTTTATGGCAAATGGAAAAGAATCAATAACCGTAAATTCAGGATTTTATAGTGAAGACCATAACGAAGTGGTAAGAGAAATGTTACTTGCAGAACAAGTGTGGATTTTTGACGGTACAAATACTTTGCCAATTAACCTTAAATCTAATACACTACAATTCAAAAAGTCAGTTAATGATAAACTTATTAGTTACACATTGTCTTTTGACTATGCTTACGATAAAATAAACAACATTCTATAATGCAAAAAATAGTATTATATATAAAAAATAATGATGATGTCTATAAGAGAGTAGATATGTTTAATGATGAAACTATTTCATTAACATCTAAAATACAAGATGTAAGAGATATACAAAAAGTATTTACTGACTTTAGTCAAACATTTACATTACCTGCCTCTAAAACTAACAACAAGTTATTTCAACATTGGTATAATTATAATATTGATAATGGTTTTGATGCAAGAAGCAGAAAAGATGCTGTAATGGAATTAGATTTCTCTCCGTTTAGAAGAGGCAAGATTTCTCTTAATAATGTTAAGATGAAAGACAATAAACCTTTTTCTTATGAAGTTATTTTTTATGGCAATACTATAAACTTAAAAGATTTACTTGGAGACGATGAGTTAAGTATTCTTGGTCAATTAGACGATTATACACATGATTACACAAGCTCTAATGTTAAGAATGGGTTACAAACAGGATTATCGTCTGGTAAAATAATATATCCTTTAATATCACACACAAAAAGATTTTATTATGATTCGGCTCAATCTAGTCCTAACTATAGTGGAAATTTATATTATAACACATCACAAAACGGCATTGGCTTAGAGTTTGATGATTTAAAGCCTGCTATTAAATGCTTAACCATAATAGAAGCTATAGAAGATAAATATACTACGGCTAACGATTATCCTTCTAATATTGTGTTCACTAGAGATTTCTTTAACTCAACTGAATTTAGTAATCTATTTCTTTGGTTAAGTAGAAACAAAGGAGCTATAGGAGGAGACGAAAATCAAGAAGAAACATTAAGTCGTATATGTGGTGCTTGGGGGTATTCTTCTGGTGACTTAGGTTTTAATATAAGTGGAGATACTTGGACTGTATCAACGTCAGGACATACAAGGCGTTATGATGCACAATTAACAATAACTACAACAGGTGCAAACCAAACTAAACCTTATAGTGTAAAAGCTATAGATTATGTTACTGGAAATACACTAGGACAATTAGCTTTAGGTGCAGGAGCTTCAAGAGATTTTACTGTTCAATTAATCTCAACATTTGAATTAGTTAATTATCAAATTAAATGGATTGTTGAATCTAATGAAACCTTATCTTTTACACCTACCCTGAATATGATAGAGTATATACTTGACCCAATAACACAAACACCTACAGGCACAAATACTGCTGTATTTAACATAGGAGGAACTGGAGCAAGCATATCTACAACAAGTGAAATTATAATAACAGATAATGTTCCTAAGATTAAAACTATTGATTTTCTTACAGGATTATTCAAAATGTTTAATTTAACAGCGTACTATATTGATGATGTCGCTGATGCGGACTTTGGAAAAATATATGTAGATACTTTAGATAACTTTTATTTAGACGCAGTAAACAACCCATCTGAAGGTAGTTATGATATAACAAAACATATAGACACAAAAGAATTAACTATAGACAGAGCTTTTGAATACAATCAAATTAATTTTGAGTACGAAAAGCCATCTACTTTGTTATCCATAAATCATCAAGAACAATTTAATGAGATATTTGGTAATGAAGAAGTAAGACCTACGTTTGTTGACAGAGGAACTAAATATGAAGTTAAAGTGCCTTTTGAACACATGAAGTTTGAAAGAATAATTGACACTAATCAAACAGGCACAAGTCCTTATACGGCAGTAACATCTCCTGCACCATACATAACAGATATATTATGTGGATATTCAGCAGACGGAGACTTTGAATCTAAAACAGATGTAACTCCGAATACTGGTAATTATTCTCCAGTACTAACTAAACCTTTAGTGTTTTATGCTATACAAGAATCTGGATTATCTTCTGGAACAGGAATTAAGTGGATTTCAGATGGAACTCCTGTAGAAATAACACAATATTACAGACCTTCTAATACTAATGAAGACGGCACAACATCAACTGCTGCTGCTTTTACAATTAACTTTGATGATGAAATAGACGAATGGAATTTAACTAATTATAGTCAAAACGGTTATACCAACTCTTTGTTTAAAAAGTTCTACGCTAATTATATTAACGGAATATTTGAAGAAAAGAAAAGAATATATAAGTTAAAAGGATACTTGCCAACAGATATATTAGTTAATTATAGATTAAACGATGAGCTTGTGATACAAGATAGAACATTTACGATTAATTCTATAAGCACAAACTTTAAAACTGAGGTAAGTGAATTAGAATTATTAAACAAATTATAATTATGATTAAAAATATACTTGACTTATTGAACGCTTCTGATTGGTACGGAGCTGGTGAAAATGTGGAAATAGCAAAAGGTAAATATTCAGGAGTAAAAGACTTTAAACAAATGAAAGAACAACTTAAAAGATTAAGGTATGGCAACTAAGAAAATACTTATTCAAGTAATACTTGATGATAAAGCAACTAAAAAAATAAAAGGAGCTGAAGATGCTGTTCAAGGTCTATCAAGTAAAGTTACTATACTAAATAAAGAACAAAGAGAGCAAATTATAAATGATGAAAAATCAGCCTTACAAAAAAAGAATTTAATTAATACATTAAAAGCTGAAGCGGCAGAACAAATGAAAGTTGCAAATGCAACTAATAATGCAAGAGCTCAGTCTGGACTTAATAATGCAATACTTTTAGAAACAGGTCGTTTAGCTTCTGATGCTAATTATGGATTTACAGGTATGGCTAACAACTTAGGTCAATTAGTAAGTTTATTTGGTTCATTTGTTAAAACTAATGATGGCGTTGTAGCTTCTTTTAAACAATTAGGAGCTTCTCTTTTAGGCACTGGTGGGTTTTTAATTGCAGTCCAATTATTAATAAGCTTTATGCCTAGACTAGATAAGTTGTTTAAAGAATTATCTGGCAGAACTTTGGATTTAGGTGAGACTTTTGAAGACGCTGCTAGTGGCGTGGCAGATTTAGCTGGTAATTTTGAAATTTATATAGGAATATTACAAGACACTACAAGGTCAGAAGAACAGCATCAATTAGCTATTGAAAAATTAAACGAAGAATATCCTGATTTTGTAGATAGCTTAGAAAAATCTGGCATTTCTATGATTGATATTCAAAATAATACTAAAGATGCTGTTAATGAATTAGAAGAATATAGAAAAAAAATATTAGAAATAGCATATACTGAAGCTGCAAAAGATAAAATTGCCGAAGAACAGGCTAAGATTATTCAAAAAAGAATTGATTTAGATGATGAAGCAAGAGAAAAAGGGATAGACAATCTTGAAGATTATTTTCAAAAATATATAGACTCTGAGAAAGAAATTGAAAGGATTGAAAAAATGGCTAACAGCAGAAGAAGAACCGCATTATTAATAAGAGAAAGACAAAGCAGAGAAGAAGGTACTGTACTTGCAGGGCAATTTTTAAGAGAAAAAAAGTTAAGAGAGCAAAACATAGAAACAATTAGAGGTTTTGTAAAACTACAAGCAGACGAAAGAAAAAAAGAAACTAGAGAAAAAGTTAAGCTTTTAAATGAAATGGGCTTATCAGGAGTTGAATTAAATAAATTATTTTTAGAAGGTTACACTGCCCAACAAGTAATGGCAATGGAAGCTCTTGCAGAAGGAGCAAAAGAAAGAGATAATAAATTTGCTGAGTTGGATAGGCAAAATAAAAAACGATTAAAAGATTTGACAAATGCTGAGAAAGCTGAAACAAAGGCTAGAATTGCAATTAGAGAAGGATATTTTAATGCAGCAAAATCTGTTAGCAACGGATTAAAAGCTTTAGGTGATTTAGACGATGGTTTTAAAATAGCATCAATCGTAACAGAAAAAGCAGAGGCTATCGCTAAAGTAATAGTAAAAACTAAAGAAACAAATCAAATAATTTCAGCCGCAGGAAAAGCTAGAGCTATGTTAGGAGATGTTACTGCTATTCCGAAAAGTAGAGCAAGAAGGTTATCGAACAACATAAGTGCAGGAATTAACATCGCTGGTATAGTTGCAGCAGCAGCAGGTGGTATAAACGCAATAAAAAGTAAGTCATCTATATCTGCTTCTGTAGGAGGTGCTGCTGGTGGTAATGAAGCTGGAGAAGTTGAAGCTCCTGACTTTAATGTAGTAGGTGCTGGTGGCGTAAGTCAATTGGCGACCACATTAGCAGGTGTAACAGGGCAACCATTAAAAGCATTTGTTGTTAGTAAAGAAATATCATCAGCTCAAGAATTGGAAAGAAATATTACAACTACAGCATCAATAGGTTAATTATTAAAATAAATTCAATATGAAAATAGTAGAATTAATTATAGACGAAGAACAAGAATTATCTGGAATAGAAGCAATATCTATTGTAGATGAGCCAGCAATAGAAGAAAACTTCATTGCATTATCTAAACAGCATGAAATAAAACTAGCTGAAGTAGATAAAGAAAAGAAAATATTAATGGGTGCTGCTTTAGTTCCTAATAAGAATATTTATAGACGTAACGGAGAAGATGAGTATTATATATTCTTTAGTGAAGATACTGTAAGAAAAGCATCTGAATTATTCTTAATGAGAGGAAATCAAAACAAATCTACATTAGAGCATCAAGCTGAATTGTATGGGCTATCTGTAGTTGAATCTTGGATTATAGAAGACGATGTACACGACAAGTCAAGAAAGTACAATATGGATTTACCAGTAGGTACTTGGATGGTTTCTATGAAGGTAAACAATGATGAGGTTTGGAATAACTATGTTAAAACAGGGTTGGTTAAAGGGTTCTCTATAGAAGGTTACTTTACCGATAAGATTGCTATGAGTAGAATAGAAGAAATACACAATGAAGAAGAAGCTACAGAAATATTATTAGAGATTGCTAATTCAATACTAGATAATAAGTATGAATTTAAAACTTATGGTGATTACGGAAGTGGCGTTAGAAACAATGCTAAAAGAGGTATTGAACTTAATAAAAAGGTGAATAATAAATGTGCTACAAGCGTAGGAAAAATAAGAGCTCAGCAGTTGTCAAGAGGTGAGAAATTGAGTGTATCTACGATTAAGAGGATGTATTCATATTTAAGTCGAGCAGAAACATATTATGATGCTGGAGACAGTAAAGCTTGTGGAACTATATCTTATTTGTTATGGGGTGGTAAAGCAGGTCTAAACTGGTCAAGAGGCAAGCTAAGAGAGCTTGGTGAATTAAAAATGGCATCTATGGTTGTAGATAAAGACCATGCAATTATAAATGATAGATTAGCTTATTCAAGTAAAGAAAAGGCTGAAGAAATGGCAAAAGATTTAGACTGTAAAGGAATACACGAACACGAGCTTGAAGGTAAAACTTGGTATATGCCTTGTGAACAACATAAGCTAGCAGAAGTAGGAGAAGATGGAGCAATAAGAAAAAGCCCTAAGGCACCTAAATCAGACACACCTAATCCTAATCCTAAAGGCAAAGGAACAGCAAAAGGAGATGCTTCTGATAAAAGAGGTGCTAAGGTCTCAGAAAAAGATAGAGCTTCTCTCAAAAAGAAAGCAGATGATTTTAATGAAAGATATAAAGAAAAGTTAGGTTATGGCATAACTGTTGGTATGCTAGCTTCAGTATTTCAAAGAGGACTTGGAGCATACAACACAAGTCATTCACCAAACGTTAAATCACCTTCACAATGGGCACACGCTAGAGTAAATGCCTTTATGTATTTAGTAAGAAACGGAAGACCAGAAAATGCTAAATACACTACTGATTATGATTTATTACCGACTAAACATCCTAAAAGTAGTAAGAAATGAAAAAAACAAATGAAACTGTAGGAAACGCTGTTCCAAGTGGTAGCAGAAGAGGTTGTATGTGTAAAGATGGCACATATTCAAGAAAGTGTTGTGATGGCACTTTAAGAAGTCAGGGTGTTGGAAGAATAACAGGCGTAGGTGTTTTATTGCTAGAATCAGGAGGGAACATACTACAAGAAAACGGTAACAATATAAAATTATAAATAATGTCAAAAAAAATATCACAATTAACTGCTGTTTCAGCGGCAAACATAACTGGAGCTGAAGAAATAGCTATAGTACAATCATCAGAAACAAAAAAAACAACATTAACAGATGTTCAACATTTTATTGTAAATCATTTAGACCCTACCTTATTAACAGTAAGTTCAGGAAGTAATGTTGACTTAAATAGTTCTGCTTATGATGAATCAGAATTAATAGTTCTTTCTTGGTCTGGAGGAAATGGAACTATGGAATTAACTTTACCTGATGCAACAGAAGCTAAGAATTTAAATAGACTAAAGAGATTTGTATCTGACTCAACTTTTAACAATGCTACTCATGCAGACTTAACTCCTGCAAGTGGTCAGAATTTAGATGGAAGCTCAGGTGCATATAGAATTAACAAGGCTTATGAAGGAATAATGGTTTGGTGTAACGGAACAGAGTGGTTTGTAATACAGAAGAAAGCTTAAAAATCTAACAAGCTTTTTATATACAGTTAATTAGTTAAGATAAATTAATTTATAAATCGAAATTTATGGAAAACACTAAAGCTACATCAATTTTGAACGACATCATGGAAAAACTATCATTAGTTAAGAAAGATGAAGTAAAAGAAGTTGAGGTGAATCAAGAAGTAAATCTTTCGGAGCAAATTAAAGAAGAAGAAAAATTATCTCAAGAACTTACTGAGCTTGCTTGTCAAGAAGAAGTAAAAGAGGAGTTGTCTTCTGAAGAAGTTGTTGCTGAAGACTTACAAGAGGAAGTTCCTGTAATAGAGGAAGCTTCTGAAGAAATTGAGATGGATGAAACGAAATACGTTAGTAAAGACGAATTTGATTCTAAAATCTCTGAATTAAAAGGAATGATTGAAGAAATGAAATTAGGTTACGGTGAAGAAAAACTATCTATGCAAAAAGAAATAGAAAAGTTATCTGCTGAACCAGCTTCAGAACCAATCTCACACAACCCTGAAGGGGAAGTAAAACAAAACTTTAAATCTTTTGGTCAAAACAGAGTGATGAACACTAGAGATAGAGTAATGAACAGAATTGCTAATTTAAAATAAACTAAAAACTAAAATTAATTAAAAAATGGCTACTACTACATCAATTACAAGTACTTACGCTGGCGAATTTGCAGGCAAGTACATTTCTGCTGCTTTATTATCAGGTGTTACACTTGATAGAGGTGGTATTGAAATCAAACCAAATGTAAAGTTCAAAGAAGTAATCAAGAAAATTGCTACTGATGCTAACGTAATCAAAGACGCAACTTGTGATTTCACTGATACTGCAACTATTACATTAACTGAAAGAATCCTTCAACCAGAAGAGTTCCAAGTAAACCTAGAGCTTTGTAAGAAAGACTTTAGAAGTGACTGGGAAGCTGTACAAATGGGATACTCTGCTTTTGACAACCTACCTCCTAAATTTAGTGACTACTTAATTGGTCACGTTTCTGGGTTAGTTGCTGAAAAAACAGAAAACAACATTTGGAAAGGTGTTAACGGAAACGCTGGTGAATTCGATGGATTTACAACTTTATTAGCTGCTGATGGTGACGTTATTGACGTTGCTGCTGCAACTGTAACATCTTCAAATGTTATTGCTCAACTAGGGGCTATTGTTGATGCTATTCCTTCTTCACTATACGGAAAAGAAGATTTATACATCTATGTATCTCAAAACATCGCTAGAGCTTATGTAAGAGCTTTAGGAGGATTTGGAATCTTAGAAAATGCTGCTGGAACTGAAAATGTATCTAGCATTGGAGCAAATGGTGTGTCTAATCAAGGTACTATGTGGTGGCAAAATGGAGCACTATCTTTTGATGGTGTAAAATTATTTGTTGCTAACGGACTTGCTGACAACAGAGCGGTTGCTGCTCAAAAATCTAACTTATTCTTCGGAACAGGTCTTTTATCTGACCACAACGAAGTTAAGTTAATTGATATGGCTGACCTAGATGGTTCTCAAAACGTAAGAGTTGTTATGAGATTTACTGCTGGAGTTCAGTACGGAATAGGGTCTGACATTGTACTATATTCTTAATAAATTAAATTAACCAAAAATTAGGGTAGGTGGGTAAATGCCTACTTACCCTTTTTTATAAAAAATAATAAACTATGGCTTGCGATTTATCATTAGGTAGAAAAGAACCTTGTAAAGATGTTGTTGGTGGCATAAGAGCTGTTTATTTTACTGATTTTGGAGATTTAGGTACGGTTACAGAAACTAACGATGAAATTACAGATTTATCTGGAACTTTCACTGCCTTCAAATACGAAGTAAAAGGAAACTCATCTTTTGAACAAAACATTACATCATCAAGAGAAAACGGAACTACATTCTTTGAACAAACATTGAATCTAACACTACATAAGCTTTCTAAAGAAGACAATAAAGAATTAAAATTGTTAGCTTACGGAAGACCTCATGTTGCTGTTGAAGATTATAACGGTAATGTTTTTGTAATGGGATTAGAACACGGTGCTGATGTATCAGGAGGTACTATAGTTACTGGAGCTGCTATGGGAGATTTAAGTGGTTATACACTTACTTTATCTGCTATGGAAGTGAAACCAGCTAACTTTGTAGCATCGCCTACATCTGCTGACCCATACGCTGGAATGTCTAGTGCAACTGTTACAGTAACAGTAGGTACTAATTCATAATAACTAAATTTAATTAGGTTAAATTAAGGGATGCTTCGGTATCCCTTTTTTTATGAAAACAAATTAAAGATATTTTGTTACTTATAATATGGTAGTATTAACAACATCAACAGACGCTCAGAGTTTTAAGGTAATTCCTAGAAGTGCAGAAAGCTCAGTTACGTTTGAACTAACTGATAAATCTAAAAGGACTACAAGTGCCGTTTCTGTTTCTGTATCTAATTCAAACGGATATATGACTGTTACAGGTAGTTTTTCTTTAGTTGAAGGCAGATTTTATTCATTTGCCATAAAAAATGGTTCTGTAATTATATATAGAGGCTCTATTTTTTGCACAGACCAAACTAATTTTAATACCTTTGATGTACATTCTGGAGAATACACTACAGAAAACACATACGATAACGATTTTGTAATAATATGAAAAAAGTAAATAAAATGGCAAGAAAAAGATATAATAGTAAACCTTTGCCAAAAGCTGAAAAAGGAAAGATACATATAGTCAATATGTCATCTTATACGAGACCTGAAATAAAAGAGCAATACAATAGAGACTGGGTAGAATATGGCGATGATAATAATTATTTTAGTTATTTAATAGACAGATATAACGGCAGTCCTACAAATAACGCTGCTATAAATGGTATAGCTGAAATGATATACGGTAAAGGAATAGATGCTGTTGATAGCAAAGAGAAAGAAGCTGATTATATAGAAATGAAAGAACTCTTTACTAAGTCTTGTATGAAAAAAGTATGCTACGACTATAAAATGATGGGTCAAGCTGCAATTCAAATAATCTATTCTAAGGACAGGAAAAAGATTGTACAAGTAGAACACATACCTGTAGAGACGTTAAGGGCAGAGAAGGCAAATAACAAGGGTGAAATACAGGGTTATTACTATGCTAAAGACTGGTCAGAGGTTACTTTTAAAAGTCAACCTAAAAGAATACCTGCATTTGGAACAAGTAAGTCAGGATTAGAGATATTATACATCAAACCTTATAGAGCTGGATTTTATTATTATTCTCCTGTAGATTATCAAGGAGGTTTACAATATGCAGAATTAGAAGAAGAGATAGCGAATTATCATATAAATAACATACAGAATGGTCTTGCGCCAAGTATGCTTATAAACTTTAATAATGGTGTTCCTACAGAAGAACAAAGGTCTCTTATAGAACAAAACATTCAAGAAAAGTTTAGTGGTTCTTCTAATGCTGGTAGATTTATATTGGCATTTAACGATAGCAAAGAACTGTCTGCAAGTATTGAGCCAGTTATACTAAGTGATGCACATGAGCAATATAAATTCTTGAGTGATGAATCTATGAGAAAGGTAATGGTATCTCACAGAATCGTATCACCAATGCTTGTTGGTATAAAAGACAATACTGGACTAGGTAATAATGCTGAAGAATTACAAACAGCATCTTTACTTATGGATAATACAGTTATAAGACCAATGCAAGTTACCATATTAGACGAATTAGAAAAAGTATTAATGTATAACGGAATCGAATTAGATATATACTTTAAAACACTACAACCTTTAGAATTTACTGACCTAACTAATGCTATAACAGATGCAGAAATAGAAAAGGAAACAGGAATAAAAAAAGATGATAGTGAAGTAATAGAAGAAGAATCCATAAATATAGAAGAATAATGGCAACAGCACTATTTATAAAAAGGTCAGATTTAGTTAAAAACACTGCATTAAATTCAAATGTAGATACAGATAAATTTATACAGTTTATTAGTTTGGCACAAGAAATTCATGTACAAAATTATTTAGGCACAGATTTATACGATAAAATTAGTGCCGATATAATAGCAGGAACATTAACTGGTGATTATTTAGATTTAGTAAATGATTACATACAGCCTATGCTTATACACTTTGCTATGGTGGAATACTTACCATTTGCTGCTTATTCTATATCAAATGGAGGTGTATATAAGCATAACTCTGAAAACAGTCAGATAGCTAATAAAGAAGAAATAGATTTCTTAATTCAAAAGGAAAGAGATTTTGCTGAGTATTATGCTCAGAGATTTATAGATTACATGACTTATAATGCACCATCTAAATTTGATGAGTATTATAGTAATTCTAATCAAGATATTTACCCAGATAAAGATACAGGATTTCACGGATGGGTATTATAAAAAAGAATTACAAACCTAAAGAGGTTAACGTAAAAAAATTATTAACTTATTTAAAAAAGAAAGATAATGGCAAACACAATAAATTGGGCAGAGATATACTGTAGCACTGAATGGGGTGATACAGCAAACGAGAGTACTTTACATATTGATTCACAACCAACTTGTTTTGAATAATGGCTACACTTTCAGGAAATAAAATAAAAAATACTTATCAGTCACTTGTAAAGTTCTCTGATAATGGAAATATAACAGTTGGTGCTAAACAATTAACTGATGGATTTGGTAATAACTCACCTATGTTTGTTTCTACAACACAAGTAGGAATAGGGGTAACACCTGAAGCAGGATTAAACCTTCACGTTTACGGAGATGCTAAAATAGGTAGCAATCTAACAGTAATAGGAAACTTAGTAGTAGAAGGAAGTACTACAACAGTAGGAACAGATACATTAACAGTCAAAGACCCTTTAATTGTATTAGCAAACAACAACACTTCTACAGATGCAGTTGACATAGGTTTTTATGGCAAATAT
>WLWH01001334.1_pt1 | contig 16605 bp, 21 predicted proteins | sample 6712741 | NCBI WGS metagenome assembly WLWH01 (sample SAMN12718694, study PRJNA515312) | sponge metagenome | isolation source: marine sponge | host: Mycale hentscheli | place: New Zealand: South Island, Marlborough, Capsize Point | collected 2003-05-01 | reverse complement strand
CCATATTAGGTACTAAACCTAAAGGAGATACTAAAATAAAAACCGATGGATTTTCTTTTATAAATAAATCCTCTAACTTTTTTAAATCACAAGATAAATCTTCTAAATTACAATCACACATAAAAGTATCATACCCTAATAACATTGGTGAACTTACATCGGTTGCCCAACTCAACGATGGTACAACTATTTTTAAGTTTTTTAATCTGTTTGTTTCTTTTAATGTTGCTAATGTTAATAAAATTGAGGATGAACCAGAATTAACAAATACTGAATACTTTGTACCTATTTTTTTTGCCCATTTTTTTTCTAATTCCCAAGTTAACTCACCTTTGGTTAATCTTGGTATCTCGTCTTGAGATAACCATCCTACTAGGGAATCTATATCAGCTCTATCTATTGTGTCACTTACTAATTTTATCATAAACTTTTTTTATTCCTTTATTTAATGGTAATGTTTTAAAGTTAGGTAGTAAACCTTTTAATTTTTCTATTGAGACATCTTTTCTATATTGTCCGTCTGGTTTAGTTTTATCAAAAACTAATTGGGTATTTTTTAAATTACAAGATTTTAGTGCGATATCTACCATCTCTCTAATAGATAAATTTTCTTCAGTAGCTACATTAAAACTTTCATATATGTTTTTATCTAAACATTCTTTTATTACCCAAGCTAAATCATCTGAATGCATAAATTGTCTTAGTGGTTTACCAGTACCAAATAACTCTAAAGTACTGTTACCATCTTTTTCCATTTTTACTATTTTTTTAACTAGTGCAGCAATAAAGTGACTATTATTCCCAAACTTGTCATTCTCACCATACAAATTACAAGGGGTTAAATATTGGTATTTAGTCCCATACTGTTTATTACAAGCATCTATTTGAACAGCTAAACACCTTTTAGCATAACCGTATGAAAAATTAGTTGGTGTTGGTGGTCCTTGATGTAACATATCTTCAGTCATTGGGTATTCTATCACCTTATCAGGGTATATACAAGTACTTAAAATACCTATAAATCTTTTTACACCTGTTATACGTGACCACTTAACTATGTTTGTGTTCATTTGTATGTTATCCACAAAATAATCATCAGGTTTATTGATATTATCAATAATCCCACCAACTTTAGCCGCTAAATGTATAACCACATCAAATTCGTTATTATTCATTAAAGACTTAACCTCTTCTTCATTTTTTAAATCACATTCTTTTGAAGATAGGTAAGTTGCATTAGGTAAAAACTTTTTAAGTGATTTACCTACCATACCACTACCACCTGTTACTAATATTTTACCCATTTTGTAAAGAGTCTATCATAGTACCAAAAGTACTTAAATTATTATAGTATTTAAAGTTAGTTTTACTTAATAAAACAATATCAACATAACCATCTATAATAGCCTCAAGAGGTGTCATAACATTATTGTTATATGGCTTACCATCAACAGCCTTATATACACTATCCTTAACGTCTCGAATAATTATATTATTTGGGTATTTTTGTTTAATAGAACGTTCCCAATTAGGGTCGTCTGAACAGAAAAAGAATTTTTGTTCTTTGTTAATCTTTAATTCAGTATCCACAATACTATAGTACTTGTCAATTTTTTCATTAACAAAGTCTGTAGCTCTACCGTGTATACCAATAACGGATTTATCAATCCCTAATTTATTAATACAGACTTCAATTCTTTTAACAATCTCTTTTTTAGGTTTTAGTTTATTGAAATTTTCTATAATCACTTCCTTATTCGGTGTACCTATAAAATTATTGTAGAAAACTATTGTGTTTTTATGTGTTAATTTTTTCGGATTAAATACCCCAATTGGTTTGGGTGTGTATTTCTTACTTAATGTGAGTAAGTTATTATACCCATTTAAATTAGCTTCATGTTGTGCTGCAGCTAAACTACCTGAGCTACCATGATAATTATCTACGTCATCTAACTCTAGTAACTCTTCTTGTGTGATTACTTTAATTTCGTTATTATCAAACACCTCATGAAAATCACAATTAAGTCTCAAGGTTTTAGGCCAAACTAAAGAGAAACCACCATCAAAAACATTCTTGATGTTTAGTATTGGGTTTAATCTATTACCCAAACCACCTGATGTATAGAAAATTAAATTACCCATTTTTTATCTAGGGTCATACCCCCACTTTTCTATGAAATATTTAGTGTTATGACCTATAATACGTTCAGACCTATCACCATTAGCGTAAATCTCCACACCGTGATTGGTTATTGTATCATCACTACCGTGAGCGATAGTGTAATTAGTTTCTTTTAATCTGTTACCTAAATCTTGGTCTTCGTGACCATAATGACCGTCAAACTTTGAGTCGAACAACCCAATATCATCGATTACCGATTTTCTAATACCTAAATTAGCTGTACTAAACCAAGCCCCCGCTCTAGAACCGTCAGGGAATCTAACCACACCTCTACATATATCATTACTTTTTAAAGTGTCTAAGTGTGATTGTATAAAATTAACCCCGTTTGGAATACAGTCGTCATCCATTATAATAATATTGGGTGACATACACATAAAAACTGACTCATTAAATCTTCCCACTCTGTGATAGGCGTCATTCTCGTTCCAAATGTATTTTGTGATTATAGGGTATTCGTTTGGGTTTATTAGTGTGTTACCACCATCATCGTTGATGATAAGATTAAAATTCATATTAGTCTGTTTACTTAACATATCTAATGTTTGTTCTAACCTATCATTCCTATTAAAAGTGGTTATACATACATCAACATCTTTTACTTTCATATTAAAACCCTACTTTTTCGTTCTCCGTAAATGGAAAATTATATTTCTTAAGGTAATAATAAAGAACTGACTTGTAATGTAAATTCTTAACCTTTGGTTTTAACCATAAAAACTCTTGAACCACAGCCTTGTCTAGGAACGGGTATCTAGCTTCAATACCGTAAGACCCAGCTACATATTCTTCTTTTGCTAAGTACGATTCCATAGAACTATTATAAAAACTTGGCCATGGATATATAGTTGATAAATCTTCAGGAAATAAACCACCAAAGTTACTGTGATTATACTTCTTAATACCACCAAAACCATAGTCTGAAAATAGTTCATCGGCTCCTTGTCCTGATAATAATATTTTTTTACCGTCTTTAATTGCGTAACTACATAAATGTGACAAATGTTTAGCCCCATTATCATCAATTAACGATAACCAATACTCGTTATAGTTACTAGAGTTTGAGTATGTTACAAATTGAAATGGTTCTGTATTAGTTTTTATATAACTGTAAGCTTTTGCTATTTCACCCCCATTTTTCGTTAGGGACTGTTGTTCATTACCTTTTAATAAAGAGAATCTACCATTAAGTACGTTCATATTTTCCGTACCCATAACTGTATAAGTTTTAAAAGGTATTTTTTGATTTAACAACTCACAACAAATGGCTCCACTATCATAACCACCACTTAACCCGATAAATATTTTTTCTCTAACATCTTTAGTTCTTTTTCTAATAGAGGTTTCAAAAGATTTAATCCAATCGTCACAGTTGTCTTTATGTTGTGTTAAATCAAATTCGTGTACTTTTCTTTTTTCTATTATTTTTTTTGTTTCTAAATCTATAATTAGGGTGGTGTTTGGTTCCATTTTAACCACATCTTTATGACCTAACTTGATTAGTGGGTCACTATAAGAAGAAGAACCTATACCTTCTGTTAGTGTGTAAAACATAGGTTTAGTTTTGAATGTATCCGTAGATAACATTAAAACATTTTTTTTGAAGTCTATTAATGTTATGGCGAATTCACCATCTAATTTTTTAATAAAATCATACCCATATTTTTTATATAACGGTATTAAACACTCACCATCTGATTTATATTGACCAAAATCAGAATGATTATATATTTCACCATTATATAAACAAACTATATCACTTTCTATAAAAGGTTGTTTAGTAAATTCACCTGTAATACTTAGTAGGTTATGAATAAAAGAAAACCCATTTAATTTAATGGTATTTGTTTTATCAGGGCCTCTAAATTTAGTGTAAAAATTTATTTTATCTAAATCATTAACTTCTTTGTTTGTAAAAATAAAACTACACATATACTATAAATTTTTATTGTCCCTTGTGCCTTACTTGTGGCATTATAGGGTTAGCGTTTAGACCACCATTAGCATAACCTGGTAATAACTTTGGTGTTATATTAGTTTTCCATAGAACAAATGGCATACTTATTTGGTCTCTTGACGAGTATCTACAAATTTGTTCCCACCATCTTAAATTTAAAATTTTAATTTTATCAGTATTCTTTCTAATACTAACTGGTAATTCATAAAGACCATTGTTTCTAGGGTAACCCATAGATAAATAATAATTTATTTGTTCATTAACTAAAGATTTATGGTCATAATTAAGTTGGTTTATTATTTCAGCTTCTTTGTAAGAACAATCCCTATCGGTGTGTTCCCACAAGCCTATTTCAGATTCACCTAAATATTTTTCTATTATTTCTTTTGGGTGAACTATTACTTCGTGTGTTGAGTCGACCCAAAACCAATAATCGTATTCAGGTAAAAACATTTGTGGTAAAACTTTATAAATTTTAGCGTTTCTTCTACCATTATATTTATCGTCTAAAGTAAAATTTAAAGCATTTCTTTGTTCCCAAACACTACAATCATGTTTGCGGTCAACAAAAGCGATGTAATCTACTCCATCAAACTTATTAGAAGGGTCCCTGAGTTTAGTATTTAACCCAAACATAGAGGTTATTATAGCTATTTTCATAATTTTATCTATATTTAAACCAAGGTTTGATATAATCTGATAATTCTCTTCTTGGTTTCCACCCTAACACCATTTCTGCCCTCTTATCTTCACATAAAGTATTTCTAGCTTCTCCCGGTTTAGAATCTTTGTAAATAGGTTTAATTCCGAACATTTCAGCCACTTCATTAACCGAATAATTTTTACCCCTACCTAATTCAAAATCCAAACCATATGATTGTTTTTCCATTATTTTAACAAGTGCGTCAATAATATCTTCTACATGTGTAAAATCTCTTCTTTGTTCACCATCACCATATATCTCACAAGGAATACTTTTTTTAATGTTATTAATCCACCTACCTATTAATGTTGTGTATCCACCCTCAGTTAATTGGTGTGGTCCATAAACATTATAAAATCTAGCTATACTTGCTTTTAAATTAAAATGTTTTCGATACAACTCAATTATATCTTCACCCATGTCTTTACTAAAGGTATATGGATTTTTAAATCTACCACTGTGCTTTGATGATGAACCAGCGTATATAATAGGTATGTTATTTTGAATACAGTACTTTACAACCTCGTAAGTACCTTGGAAATTAGTGTCTATGTAATCTTCAGGTCTTTCAAATGATGGTTGTATTCTGGCGATAGCGGCTAAATGGAAAACAACATCTATTTTATCCATAAATCTTTCATCATACGCTGATATTTTTTGTATGTCACTTACATAGTAAACACACCCCTCTACTTCATTTTCTTTTAATCCAGTCGAATAATTATCTAAAGAATAAACTGTATGACCCTGTCCAATTAATTTTTTTATAAGGTTTGTTCCAACAAACCCAGCACCTCCTGTAATTAATATTCTCATAATTTATATCTTTTTAAATATTTTTCATAAATCAAAGGGTCTTGACTCTCAACAAAGTCATCAATTTCTTTTTCCGTTTTATCATCTAACCAAGTTTCTTTTTGTATTTTTAATTTTTTTGGGTCACCGTCTGTAGCTGTAGTACCATGAATACTTATATATCTTTTCATTGAGAAGTTTTTGTGTTGGTCGTAGTTAGACATAAAATTGATTACTCTAGATTTATCACCATCACCACCAAACTGTACTAACCAATCTTGTAATTTATTTAATTCTTTTAATGGGTCTAATATTAAATCTTCATAATCCATCATTAATTTAGGGCCTTCATATCTATCATATTCTTGTACCATACGTAGATAATCGGAGGAATTAGTCTCATTATTAAGACCAACTAAAAAAGACTTCATGTCTTCAATAGGGTGTATTGTTGGGTATTTAGGTTTGTTAGGTGCGTCTCTAAGTATTGATTCTTTATAATTACGTATGTTAAGTAACATACCTTCATTACCATTACCATCATTAAAAATTGACCATACTTCTTTACCACCATGAACTTTATGGACTAAAGCTTTTGGGTCGGATTCTAATTTAAGTTCAACATTTACATCACCAATATGCCCATCTGAACCACAAACATTAAGATTACTTATTTGTTCAATACAATATGATATCCAGTTACTACCAGACCTTGGGTAGGAAAAAAGTGTTACTTTCCTTTTGTTTTTAGTTCTTTTATATAAACTCATTTTATTAAATTATTTATTTCAGATTCGACTCTTTTATGGAAGTCATAATATTGTTTAGACTTTTGGTAGTTTTCTTCTAAGACATCTTCCATGCTGTCATATAATTCTGGTGTTATTGTATTTAATATTTTATCTAGTTCATCCATATCATTAAAACTTAAAATACCTTTTTCGTTAAAAAATTCACCCACATTTGGGCAACCATAATATATGGGTATTGTTTTTGTTGCAAAACAATCTATTATTTTTTCAGTTATCCAATTTTCCCTTTTAGTATTTTCAACCGTTATATGATATTTGGCGTTATTAAATAAAATATTTTTAGACTCTATCCTAGGGGGTGTTCTATGTTTATTAAAAGTAAAACCATTTATTTCTTCAGAACTACCATAAACATTCCATATTGAATGTCTTAATTTATGTCCAGGTGCCTGCATTTTATTACTCATAATAAAAGATATTTCGTTTTTTTTATCTATTTTTAAACTTTTAAAATCTATCCAACAAGTACCAAAAATAAACTTTTTAGAGTTTTCACATTCAGATAGTAGTTTTTCATCCCAAGCTAATATAAGGTCAAAATTATCTTTGTTATTAATAAATTGTGGTACAATATTAATTATTTCTGGTGGTTCTATTTGTACAGCTACTTTAATTTCTGAATTTATATTTTGTTGAACTGTGTCGATAGATAAACTAACGTCTTTACTATATAATGTTTCAGGTCTCAATGTCCCAAAAGACTTAACTTGAATTAAACTCTCTCCCATTCTGTTGGTATTAAATCATTAGTGTTATGTGTTATAGCTTTACCAAACCATTTTTTTGGTGCTATTACTTTTTTATTTTTATTTTTATTTAACCATGCTCCCCACCAACTAAAAGAAGAGTTAGCTATTATGTTGTTTTTACATAAAGACATTAACCATAAATCAATATAATCAGTATTACCATCAATAAAAACAAAATTACCATCAATAAAAACATCTCTACACCATTCAATATCATCTGAAAAAACTAAATATTGTGTGTCTTTTGGTAAAAGTGCTATAGCTCTATTGTAGTAACCTAGATTACATGTTGGGTGGTGGTTTGATAGCCCTAAGTAATCCCCTCTTCTAACATGTAAAGAACAAGTGTTTTTTTCTAATATGCTACTGTATTTATTATTTATAGTAACCATAGAATTATCGTCTATACTATAAAAGTCCAACACCTTTTCACGATTTTTTATAAAATATTTTTCACTTTGATAGTAACCGTTTAATTTAATGTTTTTTTTATGTTCTATTTTTTTATAATGGAAAAATGGTTCCGAATGTGTGTTTTTAATAGGTAAAGGGGACTCAATAAAGTTGATATTACGTAGTATATTTTCTCTATACGATGAAATTGGTTTATGAACCTTTAAACAGTCGTTTATATTAAAAATTAATTCTTCTGAATTTTCTAAAGCTAAAGAATAAGCGGCTGTTATTTGGAACATATAATTACCTAAACCACCCAATAAATTTGCTGTTACCATTTTTTATTTATGTTTGTTTTTTGCGTAATTAATTTCTTCGTTTAAACTTTTATTATACATAGCACTTATTTGGTGTTGGTGTATTCTATTTGTAATTAATGTGTCGTTTATTATTTCAGGTAATCCGTGTTTTTTATATAAACTATAATAATACTCACAGTCCATTAACATTACTAAATCTTCATCAAAAAACATAGGTTCTTCATTTAAAAAAGATAGTACTGATGGTGAACTTATTGTGTTGACACCTTCTAAAATTTTATCATTCCATGAAGGTACCATTTCTCTGTTAAAGTTTATACCATCATTAGTGTGATTACAACCATTAACTAACCATTTACAATTAGTTTTCTCAAAACGGTTTTTTATTTTTTGTAGTGATTCATTATCGAAAAAAAAGTCGTCTTGGAATACTATCTTTATTATGTCACCATTAGCTAGTTTGATGGTTTTATTTGTGTTAGCTGGACCATTACCTCTTTTATTTTCATTTTTAAAATATATTATTTTAAAATGATTCTGATACTCATCGACTAAATCCTTAATACCATTATTAATACTATGGTCACTTACTATAACTTCGTAGTTTTTATATGTTTGTGATTTAATACTATCAAATAACTTTCTTAAATACTTTCTACCATAACCGTGTTGTTCCCATGTTGGGATACAAATAGAGATTAAATCCAATGCCATGTCTTAATATATTTACTCAAGTCTTCTTTACCCATAGAATTTACTTTTTGAAATTCTTGTCCGTTAAATTGGTAGAATGGGTTTTTGTCATTACTATTAGATGTTCTACTATGTGTTAAGTGGTATAAAACGCCTTCAGTTCTTTCCATTTTGTAATCCATTTTTTGGACCCTAACTATACGTTCCCAATCTTCATGACCCCAAGAAACAAAATTTTCATTCTCCCATCCTATATTCCCGTATCTTTCTTTACTAAAGAAAAAAGCTCCACCAACAGAACCAGGGTTAAATAATGTACACTCATTTAAAGGTATTTCATTTAATTTATCTTCATTAACTAGGTTAAAAAACTTTTTAGGTATATCATAAAATTTACCACCATAAGGGAAACACATTGTACCACCATTCTCTATTAGTTTTTTAGCTTCTAAGTATTGTTCTATTGGAAAAATAACATCTACATCGTAATTAACTATTATCTCAGTTTCTGCCATTCTAGTCATTTCATTTAGTAACCTTGTTCTATGGAACAATTTCTCATCATTTTTTTCAAAAACATACTTAATTTTATCTGAAACTGATTTAACAAAATCTTCATTAGATTCTTTATCACTATCTAATACTATTATATTAGTGTTGAAATTCCTTAAAATAAAACTCATAGAAGTCTTAAAATTATTTTTCCTATCTTCGGAGTCGAATCTGATTGGTACTATAAATGTTACATCTTTAAAATCTATCATTATCCTCTATTTTGATATATTACTTGTAATTGTTGTTGAACCTGTTCTGGTGTTGCAAGAGGTGTTTCTGTTGGGGTTACCCCATGTTTCTTTTTATACCACGCAGTCCCTTTTTTGAAATTTTCATTCCATGTTGGTGTATGTCCTATTGTACTCTCTTCTATTGAATTTGGTATATCTGTTAGGTATTCCCAACTTTTGTCGATATCAGCAAAGTACCAAAAAGCTGGATGGTACATTTTTTTAATTGCTTGGTATGTGTGTTCTACATGTTCCCAAGCATTTTTAAATGCTGGGTCAAAACCACCTAAATCTTCTAATACTGGTCTATAATAATAAGAAAAGGCACCAACACAATTAGGGTATAAAGCAATTTTAACATTATCATTATTTTTATCACCATTACCATCGTAAGGTATAATCATCCTTGGATTTGGTTCCCCCTCAACATCTTTTCTTTCATCTAAAGTTTTAAACCCTTGACTACCCTTTTTATTGGCTGGACCATGTAAAGCAAAATTCAAATGCTTAATACCAGAAACAAGTGAATGTTTAATATATTCTTTAAAAACGTTTTCATCTTTAATAAGAATATCATCTTCCATAATGAATATATGTTCACAATCTGTATTCTTCATTAAATAATTAATTGCTGTTGTCTTAGCTGCACCAACTGATTTGTTTTTTTCGTGTTGTATAATATGTGCTTGTTCAGGATATGATTCTTTAGGATATGGGGTACCATCATTAACAATAACAAAATTTTTAACCCATTTAGGTACTGTAAAAGCACTTTGTTTAATTCTATGTTCAGCGTTATAAGTAACCATACCAAAAGCTATAGAGTCGGGATTAAACTCTAATTTTTCTTCAAAAGTTTTATTTTTAGTTAACCTAACTGGTAGGTCATTTTTATATTTTTCTTCAAATCTAACTTTATGTCCTTCCCATTGTTTATTGGTTTGACCGATGGATAGGTGTGTAACCCTTATTTGTGTGGTTAATCCAATTTTAACACCCTCTAAGTAGTTTCTAAAACAAAATGAAATATCATAAAAGTGGAAACCATGAAAATCTTCATCAAAAGTCTTTTTTATTTTTCTTTTATCTATCGCAAAAAATAAACCATCTAAAACAACCATTTCCTTTAATTTATTCCCTTGGTCTTCTGAGTAACGGTTAGTCCATTTTTTGCCTTCGTGTTGGTGTGTGACCACACCATTCATAGATTCTTTAAGTGTCCACCAACGACCATCAATTAAGTCTGTTGTCCCAGCAATACCGATTATACCGTATTCAGGATTTTTATTAAATGAGGACATTAATTTACGACCCCAATTTTTAGTGTTAAAAATAATGTCATCATGACAAAACACTACGATATTGTTATTAGTTGTATTTAAACCTTTATTATAAGCTTCTGTTAATGACATTTCACCATTATTAACAATCTCTATAACTTCTATTTTATGTACACCACTAGTTTTTTTTATTTGTTCAATAAATTCTGGTTTAGTAGTTCTAGTTGAGTATATTACACTAATCATTTTTTAATTTCCATTATATTAATTGGCTCCTCACAATATATTGATAAGTGACAAGCTGCTTTTATAGATTCTTTAACTGAGTTACCTAAATAAAGTGCCGCTAAAGAGTAGTCCATACCAGCTCCGATAGCTGTATAGTCTGTAACTTCTTTAATAAAAAATCCCTCCATCATGAAAGCTTTCCCATCTAAAATTATAACATATTGATTTTCTAACTTAGTTATATCAACCTTTTTAGCCATCCAATCTTGGAACTCTGACATAAACTCCACTAAAGCTTCAACTGAAGCCTCTCTAGGTTTACGTGTTTTACAATACATAAGAAACAGAGCCCCTTCTTGAGCGTCACCCACGTCACCTATAATCATATCGTTAACCTTATTAAGTTTAGCTAATTTATCTTTTTCTTGTGTCCAACCTGAAACTAATATACTGTCAGCTCCAATTGTTATCTTATCTTTTTCTACTTTTACTGCTACTACACTCATTATTTCGTACCTGTTGAACCAAATCCTCCTTCACCACGTTCAGATTTATTTACTTCTTTTACCTCTACTAATTCACCATAATCAGTACTTACTCTTGGTGATATCACACCTTGTGCGATTCTTTCACCCTTTTCCCAATTAAAATCTTCATTACTTAAGTTAATTAAAAGTACTTTAATTTCACCCCTATAACCTGTGTCTACTGTACCAGGTGAATTAAGAACTGTGATACCTTTTTTATAAGCTAAACCACTTCTAGGTCTAATTTGTAATTCATAACCATTAGGTAACTCAAAATACAAACCAGTACTAACTAACTTTCTTTCCATCGGTTTTAGTAATCCTGATTCATCAGCTCTTAAATCAAAACCAGAATCACCTTCTTTAGCGTATATAGGGTTAATATTGTCCGATTTATTTATAAACTTAATCGTAATTTTATTACTTTCTTCACGATGATTTTTTACGTTATTCATTAACTCTAAAGCTTGTTTAATTTCTTTTTTTTGTTCATCACCTAAAACATCTAATGTTAGTAGATATTCTAGTTCTTTTATTTGTTCAGTAATTTCTGACATTATTTTAAATTATTTAATTTTTTTATGATGTCTACTAATGCTTTAACATCTTTTTCACAGTATTCTTTAATTTCTTCGTGATTGCCATCCCAATAATTGGTAGTGACGTTGTCACCTTTAACACCCCCATTTTTAGGTGAATCGATATCCAAAACCGTACACATTAAATCTAAAGAACCTAAAGACCAATTATTTCCGAATTGCCAAACATCTTTTGTATCTAGAACTCTAAGTTCCCAAGGTTTTGTGTCATGGGTAGGAAACATTTTTGGTGGTTTCATTCCATTAATGAAATATCTCTTACCTAAAAAGGGGATGTCAAATAACTTTATACTTTGACCACAAAGGTCAAAACCAAGGGGTTCAATTTTATCAAATACTTTTCTAGTTTCAGTTAATATATGTAACTCGTCTTTACCATAAAAAGATTCAAATCTAACCTCACCACCTTTAGTGACAAATGCCATAGAAACACAAGCAACTTTACCAAATTCAGGGTAAAATGCTGCAGTTTGTCTATAAACCTCTCTATAAGTTTCTTTTTGTAAGTTATCCATACCAACAGAATCCACTGTAGGTATTTTACTTTCATCAGTCACTTTTTTTCTAAAGGAATCATAATAAGATTCCCACATTCTTAATTGTCTATCAGGCATATCAAATAAGTCTTTATATTGACTTACTGATTCGATATCAAAAAATAATAATTTATCTACTTTAAACTGCATTTGTTTCTTCTATTAATTGTTCTACTTCTTTTCTATTGTCTTTTACTAATGTTTTGTAAAATTCTGCTCTTGTATTAGTTACAGTATCAATGTGATATTTATCCTTCACTGTTTCATACAAGTTATTTGATAAAAGTTCTACTAAACTAGGGTTGTCATTTAATTTTTTAAGTGCTTTATACCAATCCTTATGATTTTTCCTAGTCTCTACTAGAATAGCGTTACCATTTTCATTAATTTTACCACCGTACTCTATTAAAGGTACACAATCTATTTGATAAGGTCCATAGTCTTGAGCTATTAAAGCTTTTTTGTGAAAACCAGCCTCAATAACTTTTAACTGTGATTTGTATTTATTAAAATCATGTTCTTTAAGTGGTGCCATAGATACATCAAATAAGTTATAGTTAGAAGCAAAACTTGTTATAGGTTTAGTCCAAACTCTACGATAAATCTCATTATTTAATTCCGAACTTTCATCTAAATCTCTATCATATTTTAATAAAATATTTTTATATTTTTCGTCTAGTAAACTTAAATTTCCAGTAAATATATCTTCATATCTTGACCAAATACTTTCTTCAGGTTTTATTTTTCTAGTTTTTTGTTCTCCTGTATTCTTATCAATCTCAGTCATGTTACCCCTAGTATCAAAACCACACAAAACAAATTGTGAACTATTTTTATTAGACTTTAAAAATTGGTTAACTCCAGTACTCATTAAAGATAAATCATGAAAGTGAGAAGAACCACCTAACCAACCGAAACGTAAATTTTTATTTGTTTCTTCTGGGTTTGGTCTAAATTGTTTTTCAAGTGGGTCAATAGCGTTTGGTAAAACTAAAACATTTTTATTTAATTTACTAATTTCTTTAGCAAAAATAGGTGTAGTAGTTGTTACAAAATCAACTCTTTTAATATTCTCTTTTATTTTAAAAGCTAAATTTTCTTTAACAATTAAATGATATGCTGGATGTTCTTTAGTGGGTGCCCAATAATCATCTAAATCCATTACAGTGATAATCCCTAGTGATTTTAATTTATCAATAATTTCAAAAGATTCTTCTAAATACACTTGTCCTACACTATTACCTTTTATTTTAGGTAAAGCTCTATGAAAATGTACTATTTGGTACTTTTTTAAATAGTTGTCGTCAGACCAATCAAAATCTAGTGTTCCTGCTGGTACAATATCAACGTGAAAATCATCATTATATAATTCTTGTAATTTCATATGGGGTTCTACTGAACGAAACTTAGACACCCCTGTTCTATCCGATGGAAGAACTAAAACTTTTATTTTACTCATACTTTATTTTTTATAAAATATAGTAAATTGTGGGTAGTTGTAAACAAAAAACCCCTCAATTCGAGGGGTTTTATTTATTTTGTAGTTCTATTTCTATTACCACATTTTCCTTTGTTGCCTTTACAACCACATCCTTTTTGAGTCATATTAATTTTTTTATGTTCTATTGTTATTTGTTTTTCTTTTAATTTTTAAACTTTTTAATACGTTAATATTTTCTTGAATCATTTTTTTATCAAAATACTTCTCAACAATAGAAGGTAAAGCTTTAGCTATTTCTTCAGCTATCATTTTCCTAACATCACCATTATCAATGCCAACACTAGTTTTAGTACTCGTTGAGGGTATTGGGGCTTCTGTTATTGTTCCATTACCATAATTAGGGTTAATCTCTCTTATCGCCTCTTCATTCATAGAAAACGTTCCTGGTGCGTCAGGTTGTTCAATTGGATTATCTAACATAGCTTTCATTATTTCTGGTGGTAAACCAGAATCTTTAACTCTTTCTTTATAAGCCCGACTATTAACATCTACTTTAGGTTGTGGTCTATTAGTTGTTTGTTCCATTGATGGTGTACTCATTGGTTGTTCCATTACCAATTCATCACTAGATATGTTTTGACCATATTTAGACTCTAATCCTGATATATCTTTTGAGTCTAGACTTTTCGCTCTTTGGTCTATCTGTTTAGCTCTTTTTAATACGTCTAATAATTTTTGATTCATAATTAAAATTGTGTTATTTTATAAATTCTTTTCATACTTTTATCTCCTGTAGGGTTAAATAAAGGTCTAGGTTCTTCAAATGTACCACCTAATATTCTAAAGTCCAACATTCTATCAATTCTAAAAGTTTTCCAACCAGGTTGTATTGTTTTTGTGTCTCCCCCTACTTGATAAACTCTTATTATATCGTTATCTGCTAAAGAAGAACCATAACAGTAAACTTCTATAAACCTTTCACTTTTACCTCCTGGGTCCTCACCATCATCATATCTCAAAGATACTATTCTACGATTATCCATAGCATTTTCAATATCTGACCTACTTGTGGCCTCTAATATAAGATTTTTGAGTTGAGAGTAAAGATTCATTTTTTACCAATATTCTTGGTTATACTCAAGACCATTGTATCCTTTACCTGGTTTGTATTTGTTACCAGAAGAGTAAAGTAATACTTTAACTCTTTCAGCATCTATCTTAGTCCCAACACCCTTTCCGGAGTCACCTCTACCTTCATTATCACCATCACTAATAGCGTTAGGGTGAGTACTTTCATATCTTTGGGTATCGAAATTTTTATACTCATTAAATTTAATGTTATCTTTTCTAACTGATTCAGCTGTTTCTTTTAAAGATGGTAATTGGTTTAATACACCACCTGGCCCTAAATCTTCTATTGAAGCGTTATCGGTTAGGATTGGTGAAATTTGTTGTCCTTGTGCCATAATTTTTTGTTTTTATATATTTCATTTATTAAAGAATCTACGATTCCTATATTATAAATACCTTCTTGTCTTAAAATTTTCTTCACATCTGAATCGTGTGGGTCAATTCTAACACCGTCTTTGGTATGTGTTTTTATATATTGATTTGGCATTCCGACAGCGTTCATAGCTTTCTTTTTACCTTCAATATCCATTCTTAAATCGTTTAGACTTATGTTAACCCAATCCTTCATTTTAGAACCACCATTTAAAAGATATGGTGTATCATTTCTTTTCCCAGAGAAATTATCAAAAAAGTTTTTTATTCTTTTAAGTTGTTCATAACTAATTTCATCAGAGTCACATAAGTTTTTTAATCTACTATAACCTTCCATAGATTTATTACCTTTGTAAGCGTTATAAATTCTAAGTAGGTGGGTTTTAAGTTCCTTATCTACTTTAATACACTTACCTTTTAATGAACTATTTGCCATTATTTTAATTTATTTTTAAGTGTATTTTTATAATCGTTAGGGATGTCTTTTAAATTCATCGATAAAATATGGTTCAATATAACACCCAGTTCCTCACCAGACGTATTATTTTTTTCTATTATATCTTTTAAAGCTGAAACTTTTCTTATTAATATTGGGTTTGTTTCTCTTATAGATTCTAATTTTGGTATTTCTCCGTTTTTTAAACTATTCACCTGTTTTTCAACAAATTCCTTATCAAAATCTTTTTTAGTAAAAACATCTTCTTTTATTCTTTTTTTTGTTTTAGCTTTTTTAGGGTTTTTCTTTTTTTTATCTTTTTTAGGTAATTTAACATCTTTATTTTCTTCATTGTCTTCAGAATAGAAGGAACGATACATAAACATTGTTTTACCTTGTCTAGTAGCTTTGATAAAATCATCAGTTGTTACAGGTGGCTCAGATGGTGATGTTGTCATAGAGTTGTCTTGGTCTATTTTATAATCACCACTAATTCTAGAACCGTTTTTGTTAACAAATTCAGATAATAATACAATATTCATAATTACTTTTTTATATAAATATCTAGTAATTATGTTAGTTTAACATTATTTTCCCTAATGTTTGAAGTTTTGTAAACTAATTGGTTACCTTTAGAGTCTAATGACTTTTTAGAATCACCGA
>WLWH01001332.1_pt1 | contig 16631 bp, 17 predicted proteins | sample 6712741 | NCBI WGS metagenome assembly WLWH01 (sample SAMN12718694, study PRJNA515312) | sponge metagenome | isolation source: marine sponge | host: Mycale hentscheli | place: New Zealand: South Island, Marlborough, Capsize Point | collected 2003-05-01 | reverse complement strand
CGTGCGTGCGGCGCCGCCGCCCGCTCCGGTGCGAGAGGCCATTAAGACCGGTGGGTTCGACGCGGTGATGTTCACCTCGAGCAGCACGGTGCGCAACCTGGTCGGGATCGCCGGCAAGCCGCATCAATCGACCGTTGTTGCGTGCATCGGTCCACACACCGCGAAGACGGCAGAAGAGCACGGTTTGCGTGTGGACGTTCTCGCTGAGGACAGCACACCCGAGGGCCTTGCGGAGGCGTTGGCTGCTCACGGAGTCGTCATGCGTGAGCGGGCTGAGGAAGCAGGCGAGGATGAGTGGCGCCCCAGCAAGAAAAGGGCGGCCGGTCGGCGCAAGTCGTGACCCCGAGATGCGCCTTCATCGGTCGTGCTTAGGCTCGAGGGGTGAGTGACCAGCACAGCGTCGTCCATCTCCTTCGTCACGGGGAAGTGCACAACCCCGAAGGTGTGCTGTACGGCCGCCTTCCGGGATACCGGCTCTCTGAGCGTGGAATACAGATGGCGGATACGGCCGCGCAGGCCCTTGCGGAGCACGACGTAGCCGCGGTTATTGCCTCGCCGATGGAACGCGCGCAGCAAACCGCCGCACCGATCGCTCAGGTGCACGGGCTGACCGTCGGGACCGAGCCCTTGGCGATCGAAGCGGACAATGTCTTTGAAGGTCAGCGCGTGAGCGTCGGCGATGGAGTGTTGCGGCAGCCGCGGACCTGGAAACATCTGTGGAATCCCTTCCGCCCGAGCTGGGGAGAGCCCTACGAGGACGTCGCTGACCGTATGCGCCGGGCGGTCGCGAACGCTCGGGAAGTGGCGGACGGTCGCGAGGTGGTTCTGGTGAGCCACCAGTTGCCGATTTGGATCGCCCGGCTCGATGCGGAGGGTCGGCGACTATGGCACGACCCCCGCTCCCGACAGTGCACCTTGGCTTCACTCACGTCACTGGCTTTTCATGGTGACCGACTGATGTCCATCTCGTATACGGAGCCGGCGCGCAATCTTCTTCCTGGTGCCAGTCCCATCGCCGGCGCATGAAGCGGCTTGTTCTTCTTCTGTGCTTCGCTGTAACCGTCAGCGCCTGCGGTAACGCGGGGGGAGCGAGTTCGATCGAGTCCGAGTCCGAGTCCGGGTTCGTCGGCGGTGACGGATCGATCATCGTCGTAGAGCCGGCTCAGCGAGCGCCGGCCCCGGATGTTCGTGCCACCACCCTGGATGGCGACACCTTCGACCTCGCCGATCACCGCGGGGAGACAGTCGTGATGAACGTCTGGGCCTCCTGGTGTGCGCCGTGTCGTGCCGAGGCTGGTGAATTGCAGGAGGTCTGGGAAGAAGAGCAGGGCAATGGGGTGCAGTTCGTTGGTTTGAACACCAGAGACTCAACTGTCGCTGCGCAGGGATTCGTCGAGTCGATGGGTCTGACTTTTCCCAGCATCTTTGATCCTGATGGTCAAGTTCAACTGCAGTTCTCGGATTCTCTTCCGCCCCAAGCCATTCCCTCGACCCTCGTAATCGATGGCAACGGTCGGGTGGCGGCAAGAATTTTGGGGAAAGTGAGTGCCGCAACACTTCGGGGAGTCATCGACGAGGTGGCTGACCGTGGGTGACATCGGCACGATCATCTCGAGCGGGTCGATGCTCGTTGCCCTCCCGATCGCCGTTGCGGCCGGACTGGTCGCCTTCATCAGCCCCTGCGTTCTTCCTCTCGCGCCGGGATACGTCTCCTACGTCACGGGAATGACGGGTGTGGAGCTTTCGACGGGTGAGCGAAAGTCACGCGTCCTCGCAGGAAGCGTGCTGTTCGTCCTCGGCTTCAGCGTTGTCTTTGTGTCCTACGGTGCGCTCTTTGGTGGGCTCGGGTCAGCGCTCCTGCGATACGAGAACGTCATTACCCGCGTCATGGGTCTTCTGGTGATCGCCATGGGTCTCGCGTTCATGGGGGTGATTCCCTGGTTCCAGCGGGAGTACCGATGGATGCGGGTGCCTAAGTGGGGCGTGATCGGAGCGCCAGGACTCGGCGTGCTGTTCGGGCTCGGGTGGACGCCATGCATCGGACCGACGCTTACTGCCGTGCAATCCCTCGCGCTCGCAGAAGCCAGCGCCTTGCGCGGCGCGCTGTTGTCGTTCGGCTACTGCATCGGGCTCGGCATCCCGTTCATCGCCTTCGCCTTCTTCATTGAGCGAGCAGCACGTGCCACCGACTTCATTCGGCGGCACTACACGTGGATTATGCGCATCGGTGGTGGGATGCTCGTGCTCGTCGGGCTGCTGCTCGTCACCGGGCTCTGGCTCGACTTCACCATCTGGCTTCGTGTGTCGATTCCCGGATTCGAGACCGCCCTATGAGCGATACACGCGTCGAAGCCGTTGCACCGCCGCTGGACTCCCAAGGTTTCCTACGGTGGGCGTGGCGCCAACTCACCAGCATGCGAGTCGCGCTGATCTTGCTCTTCGCTCTGGCTGTCGCGAGTGTCCCGGGTTCGATCCTTCCGCAACGAGGCAACAACCCGCTCCTCGTCGACGAGTGGATCGACCAGCAACCTACCCTCGGTCCACTGCTCGACCGCCTCGGATTCTTCGATGTGTACGGGGCGCCGTGGTTCGCAGCGATCTACCTCCTGCTCTTCGTCTCGCTCATCGGATGTGTCCTGCCCCGCGTGGGTCATCACTGGAAAGCGATGCGCACGCCGCCGCCGATAGCGCCGCGCAATCTGGACAGGATGCAAGCCTTCTCGTACGAAACGGTGGACGTTGCACCTGCAGATGTTTCATCCCACGTCAGCCAAGAGTTGCGGCGTCGCGGGTGGCGGGTACGCACCGGCTCGGACACCGCGGTCGATGGGGATCCGGGTGGCGTATGGGTGTCAGCGGAAAAGGGCTACCTGCGTGAAACGGGAAACTTGATTTTTCACCTAGCGCTGGTCTTGATTCTGGTGGCCGTCGCGGTGGGCGGTCTTTTCGGATGGCGAGGTAACGTCATCGTCAAAGAGGGAAATGGGTTCTCCAACACACTCACCCAATACGACGCGTGGGGCGGGGGACGACTCACCGCCGCAGACAGCATTCCGCCCTTCTCCTTCACTCTCGACAACTTCGACGTCGAGTTCGAGCGGTCCGAAGCACAGCGGGGCGCTCCACGCCTCTTCGAAGCACGCGTCGCTGTGCAAAACGAACCCGGTGGGGGGACTCGGGAGGAACTCATCGAAGTCAACTCCCCGATATCGATTGCAGGGGCGAAGGTCTTCTTGGTGGGGCATGGCTACGCACCATCCTTCATCGTCCGCGACTCCTCCGGTGACGTCGTTTTCGATGACGACGTCGTCTTTCTCCCACAAGATGGAAACTTCACGTCCACGGGCGTCATCAAGATTCCTGACTCCAACCCTCAACTGGGATTCCGCGGGCTGTTTCTCCCCACCTCCGCCATCGATGACATTCGCGGCCCCCACTCAGTGTTTCCCGATGCGGACGACCCTTCGGTCTTCCTGTCTGCCTGGTACGGCGACCTGGGGTTGGACTCAGGAGTGCCGCAGAGCATCTACTCGCTCTCGACGGACGAGATGGAGCAGATCGGCCTCCGGGCGCTGGTGCCCGGACAGGTGTGGGAGTTCGCCCAGGGCGAGATCGAATTCACCGGGTGGACGCGCTGGTCGTCGTTCCAGATCGCCTTCGACCCGGGCAAGGAGGCGGCGTTGGTCGCGTCGGTACTGGCCATGCTCGCGTTGACGGTGTCGTTGTTCACCCGCCGCCGCCGCATTTGGCTCAGAGCGCGAGATGACGAACAGGGAAGTACCCTCGTAAGCGTCGCCGGCTTGAGCAAAAGCGAAGCGGGCGACGTCTCGGAAGACGTACGAGCGGTGCAGCAGATCGCGGCGGATGAGATCGCGGGACACACGGCAGCATCGAACGAAACGACGTCGACCGAAACGACAGTAAACGACGATAGGGAGCGCGAGCAATGACCGACGGTGGTTCGGTGAGCTTGGCCGAGGCCAGCAACGCTGCCATCTACGCGACCATGGTCACCCTGACCATCGCCATGGTCCTGTTCGCCGCATCCTTCGCCAGCGGTCGGCGCCGGAGCACATCGTCGTCGAGCGCCGCCAGTCGCGAGACAGCAGAGGGCAGCGTTGCCGTCATCGACCGGGTGGATTCCGCGGTTGCCGCCGAACCCGGCCGACGGTTGGCGAACGTCGCCATGTCGCTCACGTGGCTGGCTACCGGGTTGCTCACCGTCGGCTTGATCCTGCGTGGGCTGTGGGCTGGTCGGGTGCCGTGGGGAAACATGTATGAGTTCTCGATCAGCTCGGCATGGGGCGTTCTCGTGGTCTTCCTCGTGCTGTCGACTCGTCGGGACCTTCGGTGGTTGGGCTTATTTGTCGTGACGCCGGCGTTGCTCACGCTCGGCCTCTCCGTCACGGTGTTGTACACCGAGGCTGCGCAATTGGTGCCGGCACTGAAGTCCTACTGGTTGGTTATCCACGTCTCGGCGGCCATCATCTGTGCCGGAGCCTTCACCGTCGCCGCGTCGTCGGCAGCGCTGTCGCTGGTGCAGTCCAGGCGAGAGCAACGGGGCCTGACCTGGCAGGGCGTGATGGCGTCGACACCGTCGACGGAGAAGCTGCAGACCTTCACCAGTCGCATCATCGCTTTCGCTTTTCCGCTGTGGACCTTCGCCGTGATCGCCGGTGCCATCTGGGCGGAGAACGCGTGGGGGCGCTACTGGGGCTGGGACCCGAAGGAAACTTGGGCCTTCATCACCTGGGTGGTCTACGCCGCCTACCTGCACGCCCGATCAACGGCCGGGTGGCGAGGAAACCGAGCGTCGTGGATCGCGATCCTGGGGCTTGTGACCTTCTTGATCAACTACTTCGGCGTCAACATTTTCGTCAACAGCCTGCACTCCTACGCGGGGCTGTAAGCGTTCCATCCGTCTAGGCAGTGCCGCGTGCGTTTACGTGGGCTCGCCCCGGCGGCGCTTCATCTTCTTGCTCCACACATCATCGTCGAGCTTGCGAAGGAAGCGCGGATCATCATCGGGCGCCACGGGGCCGCTTCGTCGCCACCAGCCCCCGCCCTCGGGCCAGGCACGACCGAGGATCAACCACAACACTCCGCCGACGAGCGGCAAGACGATGACCAGGAGCATCCATAGCCATTTTGGAAGTGAGCGTGCTTGGCCCTTCGGCGTGCGTGCCACATCGATGATGAAGTAGATGTAGAGCGCCACAGCGAGCAGGACCAGGATGACTCGAAGCATGATCGAATAATGGTAACTGTGATGGGCCGTGATCTCTCTTCGACCACTACCGACCGTCGCACCGACGACGCGGGCACTAGATGACGCGGCCACTAGATGACGCGAGGGTGGGTACGGTGGAAGCGTGAGTGACCGCCAGTCGGATAGCCAGTCGGACAAGCGAGATGGGCCCCGCGGCTCCGGCATCGTCACGGTGATCGTCTTCACCGCACTGCGGATCGGTCTGTTCCTCGGCGTCTGGCTGTTGCTGCAGATCATTACCCCACTGCGGGGATTGTGGTCGCTGGTCGTGGCGATCATCCTGTCCGGAGTTATCAGTGCCTTTGCTTTGAATCGACAGCGCTCGGCGATGGGAGAGGTGGTAGGTCGATTCTTCGGGGGGATAAACGACCGCATCGATGCCGCGTCACGAGCCGAGGATGACTCAGATGAACAGGGGCAGGACCAATCCGGTGGAGAGCGCGACGCAGTAGGCAATGACGAGTCGGCCGGTGGCGACGAGAGCGGCGATGAGTCCGGGTCCGACGGCACCCGAGGTAACCACGCGTAGCGGGGGGACAGCCCAGGGGAGCGCGGTGAGTCCGAGTAGTGGCCAGAGCCCATCGCCGGAGTTCACCAGCGCGACCACGACGACCGCGACGAAGGCGATCACGATCAATGCGACGTACAGGGCTCTGGTCTTGCTATCGCCGAGACGAACCGCGAGCGTCAACTTGCCGGACGAGCGATCGGTGGGGATATCTCGGAGATTGTTGGTGACGAGAATGGCGGATGTGAGTGCGCCGATTCCCACGCTGGCCGCGATCGCCGCTGCGGTAACTGTTCCCGTTTGGACATAGAGCGTTCCCAGAACGGGAACCAGGCCGAAGAAGACGAAGACGAAGACCTCACCCCAACCCGCGTATCCGTAGGGACGTGATCCCCCGGTGTAGAACCAGGCCGCCCCGATCGACGCTGCGCCGACGATGAGAAGCCACCAGAATCCGGAGAGGGCAACGAGCAGAAGTCCGGCAAGCGCGGCGATGAGGAAACTTGCGAAGGCCGCGTTTCGGACGGCGCGTGGCGCGGCAATTCCCTGACCAACCAACCGAAGAGGGCCTAAGCGATCGGCGTCGGTTCCCCGGATGCCGTCGCTGTAGTCGTTCGCGTAGTTCACACCGATTTGCAGTGCAAGCGCCACGATCAAGGCCAGACATGCGCGAGCGGGAATCCAGTCGGCCCCGGCGAGAGCCGTACCGATGATGACGGGGGCGACAGCGGCCGGGAGAGTGCGAGGGCGTGCCCCCGCCCACCATTGCGCAGACGTTGTCACGCGGCGCCCTCCTTCCCCGGTGTCCCGATCCTCAAGCCGGCGGATGCCGCGGTGGCGTGTCGATCGACCTTGCCCGTCAACGTTCGCGTCAGGGTGTCCACCCGCCGTAGGACAGCGGGACAGGCGATAGCTCCGAGTGCCGGTGAGATCCAGGCTCGAAGTTCCTCGTGGTCGACGGGCTCTCCGACATAGACCATCGCGATACGGGGCTCATCTATTGAGTTCTCATCGCTTGATTCGCCGATTGTCGGAACGATCAGCGACGCCTTGATCCCTGGATGCTGATCGACTCGTTCCTGGACTGCCGCCAGATCCACATTGACGCCGTGAAGGCTCACGATGTCGTCGAGCCGACCGTCGATACTCACACGCCCGTCTATCCATGAGCCGCGGTCGTTGGTTCGAAGCCAGTGGCCATCGAATGCGCGGTCGTCTCCGTCTCGATACCCCTGCGCCAACATCGGTCCCGAGATGCAGACGCGGTTATCTGCGTCGTCGATACGCACCTCGACACCGTCGAGGGGGCGCCCGTCGAAGACGCAACCGCCACTAGTTTCGGTCATCCCGTAGGTCGTGGTCAGGGTGATGCCTGCGTCCCGGCAACGACTCGTGAGTTGTGGATCAACAGGGCCGCCCCCGACCAGGGTGAGGGAGCACTGGCGCAAAGTCTCCTGCCCTTGAGCGCTGGCGAGCAGTCGTGTTACTTGCGAAGGAACCAACGAGACCGCAATCGGACGCCCGGTGGTCGTTGCTTCACGCACGGCCGTGGCGAATGCATCGTCGGTGAAGGGTTCGGCGCCACCGATACTTCGCACGGCAATGGGACGAATTCCGGTGTCGTGGGCTCGAAGCATCACGTTCAGGCCGCCGATGGATGTGGGTGGCAGTGCGAGAACCCAGATCGGCTCGCCGTCTACGCGTGAGTGCACCTGGGCGGTGGCGGCGGTGAGTGCGTGCGCGCCGATCATGACGCCCCGGGGGTGGCCGGTTGACCCGGAGGTGCTGATCACGATCGCCGTGTCGTGGGGCACCGGTTCTTCGGGACGGACGGCATCGCGGACAGCGCGAACGAGGGGCGCCGGGAGCGATGCGGACACGCGCGGGATAGGGGCGATCGCTGCATCGTGGTCCAGAGCGGCATCGAGTGGACTCCACAGGGCCTCGATTGCCGGAGGACCGGGCGGCACCTCGATGAGTTCGAGGGGCCGGGAGCGATCGGAAATCGACATCGTGCCGAGCGTAGGTGCTGCCGGTAGCGTGTTCAGCATGGATACCCGCACGCGCTACCCGCTTCCCCCCGTCGCTCCCGAGGATTCCCCGGTGTGGAACGACCCCGCCCACAGTTCCGTTCGACCGGGAGCAACGTGGGAGTCAGTGGGCTCGTATACGGATATTCGCTACGAAGTTTCCTCCGGCGACAGTGCAGGCATCGCGAAGATCACCATCAACCGACCCCATAAGCGGAATGCCTTTCGACCCCAAACATTGTTCGAGCTGTCCGATGCGATGAACCGCGCACGTGATGATGATCGGGTTGGTGTGATCGTGTTGACGGGTCAGGGAGATCTTGCCTTCTGCTCCGGTGGTGACCAGGTTATCCGTGGCAACGATGGCTACATCGGTGATGACGACGTCGCGGAGAAGGGGATAGGTCGACTGAACGTCCTCGACCTGCAAATTCAAATACGTCGCACCCCGAAACCCGTGATCGCCATGGTGGCCGGTTACGCGATCGGCGGTGGTCATGTTCTGCACGTCGTCTGCGACCTCAGCATTGCTGCGGACAACGCGCGATTCGGTCAGACCGGACCGAAAGTCGGCTCCTTCGACGGCGGTTACGGTTCCGGGTTGCTCGCGCGCACGATCGGTCAGAAGAGGTCGCGCGAGGTCTGGTACACGTGTCGCCAGTACGGAGCCGAGCAAGCCTTCGACTGGGGTTTGGTGAATGCGGTTGTCCCGATTGAAGACTTGGAGATCGAGACGGTTCGCTGGGCGAGTGACATGCTCGCGATGTCCCCTCTTGCGCTGCGCATGTTGAAGGCCTCGCACAACGCTGCCGACGACGGTCTTGCCGGCGTCCAACAACTGGCCGGCGATGCGACGCTGTTGTTCTACATGACCGAAGAAGCGCAAGAAGGACGAGACGCATATAAAGACAAGCGGCGTCCGGACTTCGATCAGTTTCCGCGCCGTCCGTGAATGTGGCAACGACTCTGCACACCCTCGGTCCGTCGTCTCTCGAAGAGTTGGTCGCCGACTCGGTGGCCTTCTCCCTGCCGTTGCGGGTTCCCTTTCGTGGGCTGACCTCTCGCGAGGGCATGCTCATCAAGGGCCCGTCGGGTTGGGGTGAGTTCGCGCCGTTCGACGATTACGACATCCCTCGCAGCGCGCGTTGGCTCGCGGCTGCCCTGGAAGCGTCGTGGGGTGAGTTCCCTGCGGCGCATCGATCGTCGGTAGATGTCAACGCGATCATCCCCGCGGTCGAGTCGCCCGCCGCGGGTGCGTTGGCGCGCGCCGCGATCGTGGACAACGGGTGTCGGACCATCAAGGTGAAAATCGGAACATCCGTGGCGGACGACGAAGCGCGCGTTGTAGCCGTCCGCGATGCTCTTGACTCCACGGGAGTTGACGGCCGTATTCGTCTCGACGTGAACGGTATGTGGAGTCTGGACCAGGCGCGGACATCTCTTCGGCGGTTGGGGCGATACGGAATTGAGTACGTGGAACAACCCTGTCGCGATCTGGACGACGTCGCTCGGTTGCGCGCAGAGATCGATATCCCCATCGCGATCGATGAAGGGATCCGGCTCGCGGATGATCCAACAACCGTGCGCCTACAGGGCATCGCCGATTACGCGATCTGTAAGCCGATGACTCTCGGTGGCGCCGCGGCTACCGGCCGAGTCGCGGAGGCGGTCGGTGTACCCGTCGTCATCAGTGGCTCGCTGGACTCGTCGATTGGGCTGGCAAGTTGCGTGGCTATCGCTGCGAGCCTGCCCGACCTTCCCCTGGCGAGCGGACTGGGAACCGGAACGCTCTTTGAGCGAGACCTGGTGGAACCCTCGCTCGTGCCGACCGCCGGTGGCATCGGCGTGAAGCGGGTCGCCCCCGACGTGGATCTCCTCATGCAGGCGAATCAGGAAGTCTCGGACAGTCGTCGGCAGTGGTGGCAGCGCCGCTTGGGCGACGCTTATCGATTCTTGCGTGACCAGGCGCCGGGCGATGCACCACCACGCGAGCAGATGGGAGGCTAGGGAGGTGGATTCTGCGATGGCACCCTCGGTCGCCCAGGCATTGGTGATGGTGGATGAGCTCATCGTGTGTGGCGTGACAGACGTCGTGATGGGCGTGGGGTCCCGATCGGCCCCCCTTGCGCTCGCCCTCGCGTCCGCGGAGGACCGGGGAGACATCCGTCTCCACGTGCGCGTCGACGAGCGGGTCGCCGGATTTGTGGCACTCGGTCTCGGGAAGACGACGGGTGTTCCGGCCGCGGTCGTCACGACATCGGGGTCGGCAGTCGCGAACCTTCTTCCCGCTGTGGTGGAGGCGCATGAGTCGCGAATTCCGCTCGTGGTTCTCACAGCAGATCGCCCCGATCGACTTCGGAACGTCGGCGCGAATCAGGTCATCGCGCAGAGTGGGATTTTCGGATTGTTCACCAGGCTCGCCGTCGACATGGAAGCAGCTCGCGATCTGCGACCGCAGTACTGGCGCTCCACCATCGCCCGCTGCGTGGCGGTTGCGACCGATTCCATTGATCCCGGCCCGGTACACATCAACGCTGCGTTCGATGAGCCGCTGGTGGATGAGAGCATCACGGAACAACTGCCTGCGGAGTTGGCCGGCCGGCCAGGCGGGCGGCCATGGACCGCGGATGCTCGCCTCGTCGCAGGGATGAGTATCCAAGTCGATGAAGCCTTGGCTCTTTTGGATGAAGCGGCCGTTGTCCCTGCTCGAGGTTTGATCGTGGTGGGCGACCACGATGACGACGACGCCGTGGATTTAGTCGACGAGTTGTCGGACGCGTTGGGATGGCCGGTGATCTCCGAACCGTCGGGTCGATCGAATGGCGCCAATCTCGGTCTCGCGCACGGACCGTTGGTGTGCGACGACCCGATGTTCGTTCAGCGTCATGTTCCCGACATCGTTGTGACGGTGGGGCGCGCGGGGCTCTATCGATCGGTCGCGAGCGTGATCGCACAAGCCGGCATGCACGTCGCTGTTGACTCTCGATCGTCGTGGAGCGACCCCACCCGCACCGCGGATCTTGTTCTTGCGGCGGTCCCGCTGCCGCCATCGGAGGCGGATACCGATCCGCAGTGGTGGTCGGCGTGGGAGCGTGCGGACCTGATGGCGGCGGCAGCGGTGGAAACCGTGTTGGGATCGCGGCGTTCGTCGATGTCCGGAATGGAAGTTGCACGCACGGTGGCTGCCTGTCTAGGCGAGGGCTCGCAGTTCTTCCTCGGGTCTTCGTCGGTGGTCCGTCACGTAGGGAGTTTCGCCGGTCGCTCCCTGGCAGAGGTCGAAGTTCTCGGCAACCGAGGAACGTCGGGCATCGACGGGTGTGTCTCCACCGCCTGGGGAGCTGCGCTGGGCTTTCAGTCACTCGGTGGTGGACCGAGCGTTGCACTCGTCGGTGATGAAGCCTTCTGGTACGACTCCAACGCCCTCGCCGTACCGGCCAACGAACAGCGTCCCGATCTCGTCATCGTTGTTGCGGACAACGACGGAGCCGGGATCTTCTCTACGCTGGAGCAGGGCGAGCCCGCCTACTCGCGGCACTTCGAACGCGTATTCGGAGTTCCGATGGGGGTGCAGATTGCGTCTCTCGCGACGAGCTTCGGTGCGTCGGTGTGTGAAGTGAACGACGCCGACGAACTCGCGACCGCGGTTGCCGATCGACTCTCCGATGGCGTGCATGTGGTTGTTGTGCGCACGTGCGATCGCGGTGTCGAGGCGGAGTTACTGACAAGCGTGCGCGACGCGGTTCGCCAGGCGATCGACGTCTAGTTCGATGAGCGCGCTTCGAGAGCGCTTCGCATCGGAATGAATTTGGCCCGCGATTCGGCGAGTTCGTGTTCGGGGTCGGATCCTGCAACGATTCCGCATCCGGCGAATGCTCGGATCGTGTTGGCCTGAGAGTCCACGAGTCCGCAGCGCAGCGCGATACCGAACTCACCATCTCCACGAGCGTCGAACCAGCCCACGGGCCCGGCGTACCTGTCCCTCGACATCCCTTCGAGTTCGCTAATGACGGTGAGCGCGCGCTCGGTGGGTGTGCCGCAGACGGCGGCGGTGGGGTGAAGCGAGGCCGCCAACGACAGTAGCGAGGCATCGTCCGCTAGCCGACCGGTGACGTCGGTGGCCAGATGCTGAACGTTCGCGAGTTCGAGCACCGTCGGATTTTCGGGGACGTCCATGTCGGTGCAGTGCGTTGCCAGGGCCTTGGCGACCGACCGCACGGCGTAGGAGTGCTCGGCAAGGTCTTTGTCGCTGGCGAGCAGAGCTTGGGCGAGGCCGTGATCCTCTTCGGTGTCTCCTTGGCGGCGCACCGTCCCGGCGAGGACGCGGCTGGTGACGAGGTCACCGGTGCGGCGCACCAGAAGTTCCGGCGTCGCACCGACAAGGTTCGCGACGTTGAACGTCCAGCACGTCGGGTAGTCACGGGCGAGGTGGTCCAGGATGCTGCGCACGTCGAGTTCGCCGTCGATGTGCGCGACGAGGTCGCGGGCGAGGACAACCTTGTCGAGTTCACCGGCGTTGATGCGCTCGACAGCACGTCCGACGGACTTCTCCCACTCCGGTGCGCTCAGAGAGCCTTCACGCCAGTTCACGGAGACGTGGCTCCGGCCGGCGGTGGAGTCGATGCGTGCGAATTGCATCGACTCCGGCTCGACCCCGGGGGCGTGGATGGTTGTGACCCAGGCTTGATCTCCCCGCTGGCCGATGAGCGTCGAGGGAACGACCACTTCCGAGGGGTCGTGGGGATCGAAAGAGAACGATGCGAAGGCCAGGGGTCCGGTGCCGGGAAGGCTGACGGAGTCATCGATCGCCATGGTGTCGCACAGCTCGGCCCACCAGCGCTGGGTACGGGCGAAACGCTCTACTCCACGAACTTGTAGGCGCGCGGCGCTACCCCACCCGACAAGGCCTTCCCCTCGACGAACCCAGCAAACGTTGTCGTGGCTGGGAAGTTGGGAGAGGAGATCCTCCGGTGCCTCCAGGGGGCGTGTGGTCGCCACCAGGAGCGGGGGAGAGTCAAGATGGGGATGTCGCGACACCTCCTCAGGGTAGGGGCACACACGACGGTTGTCCTCTGGGAGCATTCGGCCATGACTCGAGCGCGCCTGGACAAGCAGCCCCGTGAAGTCGCGGCGATGTTTGATGAGGTAGCTCAGCGCTACGACCGGACGAACGACGTTCTTGCTCTGGGTCAAACGCGGCGATGGCGAAAGGCAGTGGCCGCCGCCGTGGGAGCGCTCCCCGGAGATCGAGTCCTTGATCTCGCTGCTGGAACTGGCACCTCCAGCGAGCCGATTGCCGCAGCCGGACCCTTCGTGGTCGCGTGTGACTTCTCCTTCGGGATGCTCTCGGTGGGTCGAGACCGCAACCCTCGGCTGTCTTTCGTTGCCGGGGATGCCTTGTCACTTCCCTTCGCCGATGACGCCTTCGATGCGGTGACGATCTCTTTCGGGTTGCGCAACGTGCACGATCGAGATGCCGGGTTACAAGAATTGCTGCGAGTAACGCGGCCCGGTGGACGCTTGGTGGTGTGTGAGTTCTCCCACCCCACATGGGCACCATTTCGACGGGTGTACTCGGAGTACCTGATGGGTGCCGTTCCCGCGGTTGCTAGTCGTGCGTCGTCGAATCCCGACGCGTACGTGTACCTCGCCGAATCTATTCAGTCGTGGCCCGATCAGCAGGAATTGGCGCAGGATCTCTTGGCAGCCGGATGGCACAAGGCGGCGTGGCGCAACCTCTCCGGGGGCATCGTCGCGCTGCACCGAGCCGTCAAAGCAGATGCCTGACGGGGGTGGGCAGGCCTTGTCGCGAAGGTGGGCTAGCCCACTATGCTTTTGGTGGTCGTGAAGATTTTCACAAGCGCGCAAAGTGTGACATTTTCTTCTCGTCCATCGGACATCCGGGATCGTGTGCACAGACCGCTGCGGACACGACGACCTAGCGAGGAGCAGCCGGCGCCGTGAACGTCTACACGCCGATTTTTGTTCTCGGGGCTTTAGCCTTTGGCTTCGCCGCGTTCTCTGTCGTCATCGCGTCCTTCACCGGCCCTCGTCGCTACAACCGTGCCAAGTACGACGCCTACGAATGTGGCATCGAACCAACCCCTCAGCCCATCGGTGGCGGTCGGTTCCCTGTCAAGTACTACCTGACCGCGATGATGTTCATCATCTTCGACATCGAGCTTGTCTTTTTGTATCCGTGGGCAGTCTCTTTCGACGCGCTCGGCGCCTTCGGTCTCGTGGCGATGATGCTGTTTCTGCTGAACCTGGCCGTTCCCTATGTCTACGAGTGGCGACGCGGTGGATTGGAGTGGGACTGATATGGGCTTAGAAGAGAAGTTGCCGTCAGGCGTTCTGCTGACGAGTGTCGAGAAGGTTGCCGGTTACGCACGGAAGGGCTCACTGTGGCCTGCCACCTTCGGGCTCGCGTGCTGCGCCATCGAAATGATGGCAACCGGTGGCCCCCGTTACGACATCGCGCGTTTCGGCATGGAGGTCTTCCGCGCATCGCCACGTCAGGCAGATTTGATGATCGTGGCGGGCCGTGTGAGTCAAAAGATGGCTCCGGTCCTGCGGCAGATTTACGACCAGATGCCCAATCCCAAGTGGGTACTCGCCATGGGCGTGTGTGCCTCCAGCGGTGGGATGTTCAACAACTACGCGGTTGTGCAAGGTGTCGACCACGTGGTCCCCGTCGACATGTATCTGCCGGGCTGTCCTCCGCGCCCAGAAATGCTGATCGACGCGATCTTGAAGATCCACGATCAGATCCAGGACATGAAGCTCGGCGCCAACGCGACTGCGGAGATGGTTGCCAGCGAGCAACTCGCGTTGACGTCGCCGAGCACCGCGGAAATGAAGGGGCTACTGCGTTGACCGAGTCCGGCATTCCGGTAGTACCAGAGGGAGTAAACGAACTCGACGTCGTCGGCGTTCGGCGTGGCTCCTTCCAGGTGTCAGGATCGGGAGACACCAGCGGTTTCGGCGGCCTGGTGTCGCCGATCGTCATGCCGGCACCGACCGAGCGGCCGTACGGAGGCGGGTTCGATGAGCTCGCCGATGAGATCGAACTGGCCCTCGCCGATCGCAATCTGCCTGTGTCATCGGTCATCGACAAGGTCGTGGTCGATCGCGATGAGATCACCTTCTTTGTTCTGGCCGAGTACATCGTCGACTTTGCCCGAATGCTGAGAGACGAGCCGGGTCTTCGTTTCGAAATGTGCTTGGGAGTCAATGGCGTGCACTACCCCGAAGACAAGGGACGGGAATTGCACGCCGTGTATCCGTTCTTGTCGATCACGCACAATCGCCGAATCCGCGTCGAAGTGACCGCGCCTGACGCGAACCCCCACATCCCCTCGATCGTCGGCATCTACCCGTCGAACGATTGGCACGAGCGCGAGACATGGGACTTCTTCGGGATCGTCTTCGACGGCCACCCGGGCCTGACGAGGATCGAAATGCCCGACGATTGGGCGGGTCACCCGCAGCGCAAGGATTACCCGCTCGGTGGCATACCGGTCGAGTACAAGGGAGCCACCATTCCCGCTCCGGATAATCGGAGGGCGTACAACTGATGAGCGACGTCACCTACAGCTCCGCGGCCGATCCGGGTGAGGATGTCTACGCGGATAGTTACGAAACTGTCGACGGAACGATCTACAACCTCGCTGGCGGCGATTGGGACTCGATAGCCGCTGCACCCGAGGGGGAGAAAGAACGCATCGTCGTCAACATGGGCCCGCAGCACCCGTCCACCCATGGCGTGCTGCGTCTGGTGTTGGAACTTGATGGAGAAACCGTCACCGACGCTCGATGCGGTATCGGCTACCTGCATACCGGTATCGAAAAGAACATGGAGTACCGCACGTGGGTCCAAGGCGTCACGTTCGTTACGCGCATGGATTACCTGACCCCGTTCTTCAACGAAGCCGCCTACGTGCTCGCGGTAGAAAAACTCCTCGGTATCAGTCAGGACATCCCGGAGCGGGCCAACGTCATCCGAGTTCTGATGATGGAGTTGAACCGCGTCTCCTCGCATCTGGTCGCGCTTGCCACGGGCGGAATGGAACTCGGGGCGCTGACCGCCATGACCTTCGGTTTCCGGGAGCGCGAACTCCTGCTGGATTTGTTCGAAATGGTCACCGGGCTGCGAATGAACAGCGCTTTCTTCCGACCGGGTGGAGTGGCCCAGGATCTTCCCAGCGATGGCGAAAAAGCTATTCGGGACACACTGCCGCTGCTGCGCAAGCGGATGAAGGACACGGCCGACCTGCTGATCGACAACGCGATCTGGATGGGGCGCACCGTCGATGTCGGCTACCTCGATTTGCAGGGCTGCATGGCACTGGGGATGACGGGTCCGGTGTTGCGGTCGGCCGGGTTGCCGCACGATCTTCGGAAATCCCAGCCGTATTGTGGCTACGAGACGTACGAATTCGATGTTCCCACGCAAACGTCCTGCGATGCGTACGGACGATTCCTCATTCGCATCGCCGAGATGCACGAATCACTGAAGATCGTCGAGCAGTGCCTGGATCGTCTGACCCCGGGGCCTGTCATGGTCGAAGACAAAAAAATCGCCTGGCCGGCACAACTATCCATCGGCTCCGATGGTCAGGGGAACTCGACGGAACACATTAAACACATCATGTCGGAGTCGATGGAGTCGTTGATCCACCACTTCAAGCTTGTCACCGAAGGCTTCACCGTGCCCGCCGGGCAGGCCTACGTAGCGGTGGAGTCGCCGCGTGGAGAGCTCGGAGCGCACGTAGTCAGTGACGGGGGGACCCGCCCGTACCGCGTGCACTTCCGCGACCCGTCCTTT